>WNFV01006584.1_pt1 | contig 16240 bp, 17 predicted proteins | sample 5400101 | NCBI WGS metagenome assembly WNFV01 (sample SAMN13153361, study PRJNA577476) | soil metagenome | isolation source: 115 cm soil or saprolite under grassland replicate 1 | place: USA:California | collected 2016-06-15
TCGCCGGCACCACGATCACCGGCACCGTCACCGACAAGGACACCGGCACTCCGCTGGCCGGCGCGCTGGTCTTCATCGCCGGGCACGACTCGGGCTACGGCGGCGACTACTCCGCCGTGACCGGCAAGGACGGCAGGTTCACCATCACCGGCGTGCTGCCGGGGACGTACCCGAAGTTCGTGGTGGCCGGCAAGGGCTACGAGTTCCTGCACCAGCCGGTGACGGCCAAGTCCACAGGTACGACGGTCAACGCCACGCCGCGGCGCGACTGGGCCGCGCTGGCCGGCGGCGGTGCCGTGAAGGACTTCAACGGTCCGGACTTCTCCAGCTTCAACTGCGGCCCGGTCGGCGCGATCGACCTGTCGCAGGGCACCGGCTGGGGAAGCACCACCGGTGACGACCAGGGCACGCCGACGAACACGCCGGTGCCCAAGCACGTCGACCTCGAACTGCCGCAGGCCGTGAACGTGTCGGCGTTCTCGATCGACCCGACCGCCACCTGTGGCGACCCGGGCAGCGCGTCGACCGGCAGCTACCGGGTGGAGACCTCGGCCGACGGCACGACCTGGGCCACCGCGGCGGAGGGCACCTTCGGCAAGGACAACCGGGCGAAGTACAACGAGGTCGCGCCGACCGGCAACGCCACCGGCGTGAAGTTCGTGCGGCTGTGGCTGCTCAGCCCCCAGGTTCCGGACATCATCACCAACTGCCCGAACGGCGGCTTCGGCGGCTGCAAGTTCATGGACCTGACCGAGATCCAGGTCTTCGGCACCAAGTACTGGCCTCTGTCAGACCAGCACCGGTGGCTCCGTCGCCTTCCTGACCTCGTTCTCGGTGACGTCGGGGGCGAGCTCGACGAGCTCGAGCCCGCCGGGGGTGACGTCGATGACGGCCAGGTCGGTGATGATCCGCTGCACCACGCCCCTGCCGGTGTAGGGCAGGCCACACTCGTTCACGATCTTGTAGGCGCCGTCCTTGGCGACGTGCTCCATCAGCACGATCACCCGCTTCGCGCCGTGCACCAGGTCCATCGCCCCGCCCATCCCCTTGACCATCTTCCCGGGGATCATCCAGTTCGCGATGTCACCCCGCACGCTGACCTGCATGGCGCCCAGGATCGCGACGTCGATCTTGCCGCCGCGGATCATCCCGAAGCTGGTGGCGGAGTCGAAGAACGACGCCCCCTTGCGCAGCGTCACGGTCTCCTTGCCGGCGTTGATCAGGTCCGGGTCGACCTGGTCCTCGGTCGGGTAGGGGCCGAGCCCGAGGATGCCGTTCTCGCTCTGCAGCACCAGCTCCACGTCGTCAGCCACGTAGTTGGGCACCAGTGTCGGCAACCCGATGCCCAGGTTCACGTACGAACCGCCGGTCAGCTCGGCGGCGGCCCGGGCCGCCATCTCCTGCCGGGTCCAAGCCATCAGGAACGCCCTCCCTCGACCGAACGCACGGTCCTCTTCTCGATCCGCTTGTCCGCGACCTGCTCCGGCGTCAGCGGTACCACCCGGTGCACGAACACCCCCGGCGTATGGATCGAGTCCGGGTCCAGCTCACCCGGCTCGACCAGCTCCTCCACCTCCGCGATCGTGACCCGGCCGCTCATCGCGGCCAGCGGGTTGAAGTTGCGCGCGGACAGGTTGTAGACCAGGTTGCCGTGCCGGTCGCCCTTTGCCGCGCGGACCAGCCCGAAGTCACAGGTGATCGCCTGCTCCAGCACATAGTCGCTGCCGTTGAACGACCGCACCTCCTTCGCGGGCGAGGCGACCTCGACGTTCCCGTCCGCGTCATACCTCCACGGCAGCCCACCCTCGGCTACCTGTGTCCCGACCCCGGCCGGGGTGAAGAACGCCGGGATCCCCGAACCACCGGCCCGCAGTCGCTCAGCGAGCGTGCCCTGCGGGGTCAGCTCGACCTCGAGCTCACCGGCCAGGTACTGCCGGGCGAACTCCTTGTTCTCCCCGACGTACGACGAGACCATCCGCCGGATCCGGTTGTTCGTCAACAGCAGACCCAGCCCCGAGTCGTCCACACCGCAGTTGTTCGACACCGCCTCCAGGTCGGTGACCCCGGCGTCCAGCAACGCCCGGATCAGCACCGACGGAATCCCGCACAACCCGAAACCACCCACTGCCAGCGACGAACCCGACGCGATGCCCGCGACGGCCTCGGCTGCCGATCCGACGACCTTGTTCACAGACTCCTCCACGCCGTTCGACGTTCGGCCGCGTCCACTCAGTGGAGAACAGCCATGACGTGAAGCAACCTGCCAGGCACCCCGAGCGGGCTCCAAACCAATGTTTCCTGCGTGACCTGGCGCAGCATGCCGCGTTCGCCCAGTGGACACTATGCTCTCGGCATGGAGTCAGCTCCGACAGTCGTCTCCCGAGTGGCGGCCATTCTGCGGGCACTGTCCCAGCACGAGCCCGACGGCGCGACGACCACGCAGATCGCCGAGGTCGCGGATGTCCCCAGGCCGAGTGCGCACAGACTGCTCGTCAAGCTGGCCGCCGAAGGTCTGTCGGATCGCGACAGCGACGGTCGCTGGAAGCTCGGTCCCGAGGCGTATCTGCTGGGGGCCGCCGCCGCGGAACGCTACGACGTCACCGACGTCGCCCGGCCCGTCGTTCGCGGACTGGCGGATGCCACAGGTGAGAGCGCGTTCTTCTCGGCCCGGCGCGGCGACGAGACCGTCTGCCTGCTCCGTGAGGACGGCAGCTTCCCGATCAGGTCGTTCGTCCTCTACGAAGGCATCCGCTTCCCGCTCGGCGTCGCGTCCGCCGGTCTGGTGATCCTCGCCTACCTGGACGCCGACGACCGCCGGAGATACCTCGAGAACACGGATCTCACCGAACGATACGGCCAGGCCCACAGCCGTCCAGAGGTCGAGCGACGCGTTCGCCGTACCCGCCGAGATGGCTACGCGACCAACCCAGGACTGATCGTGCCAGGTAGTTGGGGAATGGCCGCGGCAGTCTTCGACGGCGCGGACCAGCCACGTTGGGCCTTGACCCTCACGGGGGTCGAGAGCCGGTTCACCCGCGAACGCCGGCCACGCTTGGGAAGCCTGTTGCTGAAGGAGGCCCATCGGCTCGGCAAGCAGTTGTCGCAGCCAGGGCGCCGCCACGGCTGAACCCACGGGCGTGGCCGTCAGCGGCCGGGGCGTGGGGCGCCGACACCGAGACCGAGGTGAGCCGGCCGCTCCAGTTCTCGGTGAGCCTCCAGGGCGGCCTCGACCGCGGCGTGCCGGTCGGGCGGGAACGGAGCGACCCGGCCGGCGCTCTGGTCGACGTGGAGGAACAGGTACTCGCCGGTGAGGACGAGCGCGTCGTCAGGGAGCAGGATCGAGGTGTGCACGCGCAGCCGCTTGGTGTCGGCCGCGACGACCAGCGTCTCGGCGTGCAGCTCCGCACCGGGCCCGACCTCGCCCAGATAGCGCAGATGGGCCTCCACCGTGTACATCGCACATCCGGTGGCCCCGCGATACTCCGCCCCTATGCCGAGCACGTCGAGCAACCGCTCGTTGGCTTCGGTGCACACGATCGCGTAGGCGGAGTCGTTCATGTGGCCGTTGTAGTCGAGCCACTCCGCGCGTACCCCGGTGCGGTAGGCGGCGAAGGGCTGACCCAGTCGAAACGCCGTCATCACTCGCCCCTCCCGATCCAGCGGATCGACTGCCCGATCTCCTTCGCCGCCTCCTGGGCGAGCGCGCCCAGCTCGGGGAACCTGGTCTCCGGCACGCGCGATCGCTGGCCCCAGATGCTCACCACGGCGAACGGTCGTCCGCGCTGGTCCAGGACCGGCGCGGACACGCCGTACAGCGTCTCCTCGAGCTCGCCCGCGCAGGTCCCGTAGCCGCGCTGACGCGTCTCGGCCAGCTCCGCGCGCAAGGCCAGATGGCTCGTGATCGTGGTTGCGGTGTACGCCGTGAGGGGCTGCTCGAGCAGGGGGAGGAGCTCCTTCTCGGGGAGCCAGGCGAGCAGGGCCTTGCCGGAAGAGGTGGCGTGCAGCGGGACATGCCGGCCCAGCCAGTTGGCGGACAGCACCGACGGCGGGGCGACCTCGGCGACGTACGTGAGGCTCAGTCGCTGCACGATGGCCAGGTCCGCCGTCTCACCGGTGCCCTGACTGAGCCTGACCAGCACCCCGTGCGCGCGACGGGTCAGGCCCACGATGCTGCCCGACGCGGCCAGCCGCGGCACGGCGAGTCCGACCGAGTAGCGATGCGTGACCGGGTCGACGTAGACCAGGTCGTAAGCCTCGAGCGTCGCGAGCAGCCGCCAGGCGGTGGCGCGGTTGATACCGCACGCCCCGGCGAGGGCGGCAACCGTTTCGCCCTCCGGGGCTCCGTCTGCCACGGCCTCGAGCAACATGATCGCGCGCTCCACGGACTGCACCAGCCCGCGTGCCGGCTCTTCTCGGTCCGCCGTCATCTCCACCCCTGCCTCATCGAATTTCGCTCAGGAGCCATCGAACTCCTTGACCGGTCATAGAACACCATGCAACGCTTATCGCACGATAGCAGCAATCATTGCATAATGTGCAATGGTTACCAAGCACCGCGGGGGACGAGAAGAGCCGGAGTTGACGGCGGAGACGCCGTCCGGCCGACCGCAAGGAGGCCCGCGCATGGGCTGTTCGACTACCCGCCGGCACGGCTGGGACGACCCGGCCGTGGCGCCTGTGCCGGCTCCGTTGCGGCTGTATCGCACCGCCGTCAGGCCGGAGTGGGTCGACTACAACGGCCACATGAGCGAGTGGTGCTACCTGCTCGTGATGGGCGACAGCTCCGACGCCTTCTTCCGCTACCTCGGCATCGACGACGACTACCGGGCGGCGGGCGCGTCCCTCTACACGGTCGAGACGCACATCCGGAACCTCCGTGAGGTGTCCGAGGGTGAGGAGCTGTGCATGACCCTCCAGGTGCTGGGCGTCGACGCCAAGCGGGTGCACGTGGCCCACGAGATCGTCGCCGCTCCGACGTCGGCGGTCGACGGGCCCACGGCGGGGGGCGGCGGCCTGATCGCGACCGGCGAGCAGATGCTGCTCCACGTCGACGCGCGGGTCGGCAAGGCCTCGCCGCTGCCCGCGCCCCTGCTCGGCCGGCTCCAGCGGATCGCCGAAGCGCACAGCGTCCTGTCCTGGCCCGACTGGGTCGGGCACGTGATGCGGATCCCGCCGCACCGCGACGGTGCGGCCCACCCGACCGACGAGGCAGGTGCGACGTGGACCTCCAGCTGACCGACGAGCAGCGGATGATCGTGGCGACGGTGCGAAAGTTCGTCGAGAAGGAGCTCTACCCCTTCGAGGACGAGGTCGAGCGCCTCGACGACGTCCCACCAGACCTGGCCGCGGCCATCCGCTCCAAGGCGCTCGAGGCCGGGATCTACGCCGCGAACATGCCCGCCGAGATCGGCGGGGGCGGGCTGGACGCGGTGGGCCTGACCCTGGCCGAGCGCGAGCTGGGCCGTACTTCGTACGCGCTGCAGATGCTGGTGGCGCGGCCGAGCAACATCCTCCAGGCCTGCACCGGTGACCAGGTCGGCCGCTACCTGCTGCCGACGGTGCGCGGCGAGCGTCACGACTGCCTCGCGATGACCGAGCCCGGGGCCGGCTCCGACGTACGGGGCATGACCACGCGCGCGATTCGCGAGGGTGACGACTGGGTGATCGAGGGCACGAAGCACTTCATCTCGCACGCCGACATGGCCGACTTCGTCGTGCTGTTCGCGGCCACCGGAGTCGAGGAGACCGCCCGTGGCCCACGGAACCTGGTCAGCGTGTTCCTCGTGGATCTGGACACGCCCGGCCTGGAGCTGCATCGGGGCTCCCGGTGCGTGTCGCACCGTGGCTACCACCAGTGCGAGCTCGTGTTCGACGGCTGCCGGGTGGGCAGCGACCAGTTGCTCGGTGAGGCCGGGCGCGGGCTGGAGCTGATGGACCAGTGGTTGGGAGCCAGCCGGCTCACGGTGGCCGCGAACAGCGTCGGGCGCGCTCGCCGGGTGCTCGAGGCCGCTCTCGACTGGGCAGCGACGCGCAAGCAGTTCGGGCAGCAGATCGGCAAGTTCCAGGGGATCGGTTTCCAGCTGGCCGACATGGCGGTCGCCGTCGAGGCCGCCGAGCTGCTGACCCTGCAGGCCGCGTGGAAGCTCGAGCACGGGCGGATGACCGCGCAGGACGCGGCCATGGCCAAGCTGTTCGCCTCCGAGACGCTCGGCCGGGTCACCGACACCGCCGTCCAGGTCTTCGGTGGCACCGGGCTGATGAGCGACGCCCCGATCGAACGCTGGTGGCGCGACGCTCGCGTCGAGCGGATCTGGGACGGGACCAGCGAGATCCAGCGGCTCATCATCGCCCGAGCCCTTCTCCGGCCGCGGGAGCAGTCAGCATGAACGACCACACGCCCGCTCACGTCGAGGTCGACGGGGAGATCCTCGTGGTCACCCTCGATCGGCCCACCGCGAACGCCGTCGACGCGGCCACCAGCCGGGTCCTGTACGACGCGTTCGCTCGGCTCGGTGCCGACCCGGACCTTCGCGTGGGCATCGTGACCGGCGCCGGTGATCGGTTCTTCAGCGCAGGCTGGGATCTAAAGGCGGCTGCCGCCGGCGAACCGCCCGACGCCGACTGGGGGCCCGGTGGATTCGCCGGACTGACCGAGTTCCTCGACCTCGGCAAGCCCGTCATCGCGGCGATCAACGGGATGGCGATCGGCGGCGGCTTCGAGCTGGCGCTCGCCGCCGACCTGATGGTGGCCGCCGAGCACGCCGAGTTCGCGTTGCCCGAGGCGACTCTCGGTCTCGTCGCCGACTCCGGCGGTCTGCTGCGGCTTCCCTCCCGCATACCCCGCGCCATCGCGCGCGAGCTGATGCTCACCGGTCGCCGGATGGGGGCCTCCGAGGCGGCCGGCTGGGGTCTGGTCAACGAGGTCGTCCCCGCCGAGCGGCTGATGGACGCCGCGAGGGGCCTCGCGGCGAAGGTCTGCGCCAGCGCGCCGCTGTCCGTCGCCGCCACGCTCGAGGTCCTGCGCGAGTCCGAGGGCCAGACCATCCGGGAAGGGTTCGCGACCGTGCGTGGCGGTCTTCCCTACTACTCCCGGGTCGGCACGTCCGCCGATGCGCAGGAGGGGCCCCGCGCGTTCGTCGACGGACGCCCGCCCCGCTGGCGCGGAACCTGACCTCCAACCACCGTCGCGCCCGAACCGCCAACCGAAGCTTCGAAGGAGTCCGCAATGCGAAGCATGAGTACCTCCGCGTTCATCACCTGCGCCCTCACCGGCGCGGGTGACCTGACCGGCATGAAGCACCACGCCCCGATCACACCCGAACAGATCGCGGATGCGGCGATCGAGGCCGCCCAGGCCGGCGCGGCGATCGTGCACATCCACGTACGCGATCCCGAGACCGGTCTCGGTGCTCGCGACGTCGCCTACTACCGGGAGGCCGTCGAGCGGATCCGGGCATCCGCGACCGACGTGGTCATCAACCTCACCACGGGCATGGGCGGCGAGATCGTCCTCGGTGGCGCGGAGACGCCGCTGCCACCGAACCAGGCCGGCACTGACATGGCCGGTGCGACGGAACGACTGGCCCACGTCGAGCAACTCCGGCCCGAGATCTGCACGCTGGATGCCAGCACGATGAACTTCGCCGCCGGCGGCGACTACATCATGGTCAACACGCCCGACATGGTCCGGACCATGGCCAAGATCATCAAGAACCTCGGGGTCCGCCCCGAGATCGAGGTGTTCGACACCGGTGACCTGGTGCTGGTCCGCGAGCTGGTCGCCGATGGGCTCATCGACAACCCGGCCCTGGTGCAGCTGTGCATGGGCATCCCCTACGGCGCGCCGAACGACCCGTTGACGCTGATGACGATGATCAACCAGTTGCCGGAAGGTGCGGTGTTCTCCGCGTTCTCCGTCGGCCGGTTCCAGCTTCCGTACGCCGCGATGGCCGTCCTGCACGGCGGCAACGTCCGGGTCGGCCTCGAGGACAACCTGTACCTCTCGCGCGGCGTGCTGGCCACGAACGGGCAGCTCGTCGAGCGCGCCGTCACCCTGCTCGGAGCCATGAACGTCCGCATCACGGGGCCGGCCGAGGTGCGCGACCAGCTGGGTCTGGTGAAGCATGCCTGAGACCGGCGCGCCCACCGCCGTACTCGACGGGCTCCCGCAGACCGTCGGGCTCGTCGGTGGCGGGGTCATCGGCGGCGGGTGGGCCGCGCGGTTCCTGCTCGCGGGCGTGGACGTGCGTCTCTACGACCCCGATGCCGAGGCGGACCGCAAGCTCGCGGAGATGCTCGACAACGCGCGCTCAGCGATCCGCGCCCTGACCGACGCGCCGCTGCCGGCTGAGGGCTCCTGGTCGGTGGTCGGGACTGTCGCCGAGGCGGCGACGGGGGTGCAGTTCATCCAGGAGAGCGCACCGGAACGCGAGTACATGAAGCGCGCGCTGCTCGCCGAGATCAGCGCGACGGCCGCGGAGGACGTGGTGATCGCGTCCTCCACCTCGGGGCTGCTGCCCTCGCGCCTGCAGGCAGACATGACCCATCCGGAGCGACTCGTCGTCGGCCATCCGTTCAACCCGGTGTACCTGCTGCCGCTGGTCGAGGTGTGCCGGGGTGAGCGGACGTCGGAGAGCGCCGCGCAGCGGGCGTCGGCGGTCTACTCCGCCCTCGGGATGCGCCCGCTGCACGTGCGGCGCGAGGTGGACGGGTTCATCGCCGACCGGTTGCTCGAGGCGCTCTGGCGCGAGGCCCTCTGGCTGATCGCCGACGAGGTGGCCACGGTGGAGGACGTCGACGACGCGATCCGCTACGGCGCCGGCCTTCGCTTCGCGTCGATGGGCACGATGCTCACCTACCGGATCGGCGGTGGCGAGGGCGGGATGCGGCATTTCATCAGCCAGTTCGGACCCGCTCTGCAGTGGCCGTGGACGAAGTTGACCGAGGTGCCCGAGCTGACCGACGAACTGCTGGACCGCATCGAGAAGCAGTCCGACGCCCAGGCCGGAGGTGCCTCGGTCCGCGAGCTCGAGCGACTGCGCGACGCGTGCCTCGTCGCGGTCCTGCGCGGACTTCGTGACCTCCCGTACGGCGCCGGCGAGGTGCTCGCGTCGTACGACGAGGTTCTCCGCAGACGGGCCGAAGGTGTCCCGTCGCCGCCGGTTTCACCGATCACAAGCAGCTAGCCCCGGTCTTTCCGTACCGCTCGCAGGAGGTTCGTCCCCATGACAGCTCATCTACCCCGCCGCTTCCGGTTGTCGGCCGCAGTGCCGTTGACGGCGACGATCGCCGTTCTGGCCGCGTGCTCCTCCGGAGCCTCCGGCCAAGACGCGATCACCGGTGCACAGGGCACCCCGAAGGAAGGCGGGACGCTGCGGGTGGGCATCGTCGGCGGCTCCGCCAAGGACTCCCTCGACGCCCACGCGCCGGTCACCCACCCGGACGAGGCCCGGGCGATCTCGCTCTACGACACCCTGGCGACCTACGACGTCGACCACCAGGTGGAGATGTCGCTGGCCGACAAGATCACCCCGTCGAAGGACGGGAAGACGTGGACCGTGCACCTGCGCGACGGCCTGAAGTTCAGCGACGGCAGCCCGATCACGGCCGACGACGTGATCTACACGTTCCGGCGGATCACCGACTCGGCGGACCCCAAGGCCGGCGCCACGGCCCTCAAGGACCTCAAGCGCGACGCCATGAAGGCCCCGGACGCACAGACGATCGTGTTCCCGTTCAAGGCCCCGTTCGCGACCTTCGTGGATGCCGTGGCCCAGTACAGCGTGGGGATCGTCCCGGAGGGGTACGACCCGGCCAAGCCGGTGAGCTCCGGCCCGTTCATGTTCAAGTCCCTCACGCCCGGCCAGCAGAGCACGTTCGTCAAGAACCCCCACTACTGGCGCGAGGGTCAGCCGTACGTCGACAGTCTCGTCATCATCGACTTCCCGGACGACACGGCCCGGGTCAACGCCCTGCTCGGCGGACAGGTCGACGCCATCGACCAACTGCCGCTCGGTCAGATCAACGTGGTCAAGGCCAACCCTCAGCTGAAGGTTCTGGAGTCCGAGACCGGCTCGTGGATCCCGTTCACCATGCGGGTCGACCAGCCCCCGTTCGACGACGTCCGGGTCCGGCAGGCGTTCCGGCTGATCGTGGACCGTCAGCAGATGGTCGACCAGGTCCTCGGCGGCCACGGCACGATCGGCAACGACATGTACGCGCCGTTCGACCGGTGCTACCCCTCGGACATCCCGCAGCGGACCCAGGACATCGACCGGGCGAAGAAGCTACTCGCCGAGGCGGGCCGGAGCAACCTGACGGTCGAGCTCACCACCTCGGCGGCCGCCGCCGGGCTCACCGAGGCAGCCCAGGTGTTCGCGAAGCAGGCCGAGGCGGCGGGCGTGACCGTGAAGGTCAACAAGGTGGACCCGGGCGTGTTCTACGGGGACCGCTACCTGAGCTGGACCTTCGCGCAGGACTTCTGGTTCACCCGCGACTACCTGCCGCAGACCGCGAACTCCGGCTTCACCAGCTCGCCGTACAACGAGACACACTGGAACAACAAGGCGTGGAGCGACCTGGTGGAGCAGGCCAACGCCACGGTCGACGAGGCGGCGCGCTGCGACCTGATCAAGCAGACCCAGCAGATCGAGTACGACCAGGGCGGCTATCTCATCTGGGGCTTCCCGAACAACCTCGACGCCCACAACACCAACGTCTCGGGGTTCGTGCCGGACAAGAGCGGCATCCCGCTCACGTCCTACGGGTTCCGCGGCGTGTGGCTCAACCAGTAGTCGAAGCCCACAAGGGACACGAGGAGGAGCGCAGTCATGCGTCGAATGCTCACCAAGCGTGCGTTGTTCGGTGTCTTCACGCTCTGGGTCGTCTCGCTCGTGGTGTTCCTCGCCACGCAGGCGCTCCCGGGTGACGCCGCCCGCGCGATCCTGGGTCGCGAGGCGACCCCCGAACGCCTTGCGGCGCTGCGGGAGCGCCTGCACCTCGGGGAGTCGTTGCCGAGCCAGTACGCTCACTGGCTCGGCAACCTCCTCACCTTCGATCTCGGTGACTCGCTGGCAAGCAACAAGCTCGTCACCCAGCTGATGGGGCCGGCGCTCGTCAACTCGAGCATCCTGATGCTCTGTGCGGCCGCCATCGCGGTTCCGCTGTCGATCGCCATCGGCACCTGGAGCGCCCTCAAGCGCGACAGCGTAGGCGACCAGGTCACCTCGGTCATCACCCTGGTGCTGGCGGCACTGCCCGAGTTCGTGGTGGGCATCCTGCTCGTCCTGGTGTTCTCCACCGGCTTCCTGCACGTGTTGCCGGCGGTGGTCGTGGTGCCCCCCGGGGAGCACGTCTGGAGCAACCCCGACCAGCTGGTGCTCCCGACGCTCACGCTCGTGTTCGCCGTCTCGCCGTACATCATCCGCATCATGAGGGCCACCATGCTCGAGGTGCTCGATAGCGAGTACGTCCAACAGGCGCGGCTCAAGGGAGTACCCGAGCGAACGGTGATCGCCCGGCACGCGATACCGAACGCGATCGGACCTGTCGCACAGGTGATTGCGCTGCAGCTCGCGTGGTTGGTCGGTGGCGTCGTGCTCGTGGAGTTCCTGTTCCGGTACCCCGGGATCGGCTTCCAGCTGACCGATGCCGTGACAAACCGTGACCTGCCGCTCGTGCAGGGGCTCGTGCTCGTGATCGCACTCTTCTACGTCGTGGTCAACCTGATCGCCGACGTGGTCACCCTGGCTGCCAACCCGAAGGTGAGGACCGCCCGATGACCGCCACCGTGTTCACCGCCGCACCGCCGATCGGCAGGAAGCCCAAGGGTCGCGGCACCTTCCTCGTCCGCGCACTGCGCACGACGAGCACCAAGGTCGGGCTGCTGCTCACCCTGCTGGTGCTGGGCGTCGCCTTCGTCGGCCCGTTCCTCAGCCCCCACTCTCCGACCGAGTTCGTCGGCGTTCCCTTCTCACCGGCAGGCACCGGCGGCCCGTTCGGGACCGACAACCTGGGCCGCGACGTACTCTCCCGCTTCCTCAACGGCGGCGACACGCTGATGGTGCTGTCGATCCTCGCCACCGCCATCGGTGTCGGCCTCGGTGCCGCCGTGGGCGTCGTGGCGGCCTACGCGCGCGGGTGGACCGACGAGATCCTGATGCGCGGCGGTGACGTCGCGCTGGCGTTCCCGCAGATCGTGCTCGCGTTGCTGTTCCTGTCCATCATCGGCCCCAAGTTGTGGCTCCTGGTGCTGATGGTCGCGGTCGGTCACCTGCCGCGGACCGCGCGCGTCGTCCGCGGCGCGGCCACCGCGGTGGTCGAGCGCGACTTCGTCAAGGCCGCCGAGGCGGTGGGCATCCCCCGCTGGCGGATCATGCTGGGCGAGATCGTGCCCAACGTCACCGGCACCCTCGCCGTGGAGTTCGGGCTGCGGCTCACGTACTCGATCGGCCTGGTCGCGGGCCTCAGCTTCCTCGGCCTGGGGTCGCAGCCCCCGGCCGCCGACTGGGGCCTGATGATCAACGAGAACCGGATCGCCCTGACCGTCCAGCCCTGGGCCGTCGCCCTCCCCGTCCTGGCGATCGCCGTCCTCACCGTGGGCACGAACCTCGTCACCGACGGGTTGGCCCGGGCATCCGTCGGCAGCGACCAGGGGGTGGCGGCATGATCACGCGACGAAACGCCGCGCTCCGCTCGCGCCCAGGAGGGGAAGAGTCCGCTGATTGCGCCGCACTGGTCGTCGACGGCCTCCGGATCGTCGGCGTGCCCTCGATGGCCAGCATCGTCGACGAGCTCGTCCTGGAGGTGCGGCCAGGCGAGATCCTGGGCGTGGTCGGCGAGTCGGGGTCGGGGAAGACCACGCTCGGCCTGGCCCTGCTCAACTACTGCAAGCCTGCCACCCGGGTCGACGGCGGCGCGGTCCTCGTCGGCGACCAGGAGCTCGCCGGGCTCTCCTGGCGCGAGGTGCGGCACCTGCGCGGTCGCACGGTCTCCTACATTCCCCAGTCGCCGGCGTCCGCGCTGAACCCGGCGCTGCGGATCAGGACCCAGCTGAAAGAGTGCCTGACCGGGCCGGCCGAGTCCGTCATGGAGCGGGTCCGGGAAGTGCTCCGTGAGGTCGCGTTGCCGGACGACGACGACTTCCTCGCCCGCTACCCGCACCAGCTCTCCGGCGGCCAGCAGCAGCGAGTCGCCATCGCGATGGCGTTCGCCGCCCGCCCGGCGCTGATCGTCCTCGACGAGCCGACGACCGGCCTCGACGTGAGCACCCAGGACCATGTCCTGCACACGATCCGCGACATGTGCAAGACCTACTCCTGCGCCGCGGTCTACATCAGCCACGACATGGCCGTCGTGACCGAGCTCGCCGACCGCGTCGCCGTCATGTACTCCGGGCGGATCGTCGAGATGGGCGACACCGCGGAGGTCCTGGCCAGGCCGCAGCACCCCTACACCGCACGCCTGCTGCTGGCGGTCCCTGACCTGGAGGCCCGCCGCCCGATGGTGGGAATCCCGGGCCACGCCCCCTCACCCATGGCCCGCCCGACCGGTTGTTCGTTCTCGCCGCGTTGCCCACTCGCCGACGACAGGTGCCGGGCGCAGGCACCGCCGGAGACCGAGACCGGGCCACGACACACGGTCCGGTGCTTCAAGGCAGGTCAGCTGCTGCCGCGGGTGACGGGCGCCGGGGCGACGAGCGGATGGTCGACGGGCAAGGAAGGGGTCGTCGAGATCCGCAACCTGCGAGCGGGATACGGCGAACGATCGGTTCTGGAGGACATCGACATCTCGGTGCGGGCGGGAGAGTGCCTGGCGCTGCTCGGCGAGTCCGGTTCCGGAAAGACCACGCTCGCCCGCTGCATCGCCGGGCTCCACGCCGGATTCACCGGCGATCTCCTGCTCGACGGAGAGGCCGTCGCGAGGAGCAGCTTCAAGCGCAGCAAGGAGCAGCGGCGCCGGATCCAGTACATCCTCCAGAACCCCTACGAGTCGCTGAACCCGCGTCGTACCGTGCGCGAGCTGATCCTCCAGCCGGTGCGTGCGGTGCGCGGCCGGGTCGATGACCCCGAGGAGACCGTGCTGAAGGCTCTCCGGCTCGCCTCACTGCGGCCCGACCATGCCGATCGCTACCCCGGCCAGCTCAGCGGCGGGGAGCGCCAACGGGTGGCGATCGCCCGAGCGCTGGCCACCGAACCGCAGATCCTGGTCTGCGACGAGATCACCTCGGCGCTGGACGTCTCGGTGCAGTCCTCGCTCGTCGAGCCCTGGTCCGCAACGTCGCCCAGCGGATCGCCGTACTGGAAGCGGGTCGCATCGTCGAGTGCGGTCAGGTGGAGGACGTCTTCGCCGATCCGCGGCACGGGTACACCCGGTCGCTGATGGAGGCCACCCCGAACTTCCAGCTTCCCGAGAGGCTGTACGCCCCGCCGACGGTGGCCGTGGATGAGTGAACGGATCGTCGAGGACCTGGTCGTGGCCCAGGACGGGTTCGATGTGCTCGGTCCTGAGGTTCGCCAGGCACGTGTGGCGAGCGGTCGCACGGTGCACTACATCGCGGACGGGGAACCGGACTCGCTCGCGATGCTGTTCTTCGGTGGCACGGGCACGACTGCCCGCGCGGTCAGGCTTCTGGAGTTCGCGCGCACGATGCGCGAGCAGCTGCGCATCCGGGTCGTGTCGGTGGAGCGCAACGGGCTCGGACAGACCCCGTTCGACCCGCGGATCGGGCTCGGCGAGCACGCCGCGGACGTCTGGTCCGTGCTGGACCACTTGCAGGTCGACGAGGTCTCGGTCGTCGCGATCTCGGGAGGCGGCCCGTACGCCGCGCACGTGGCCGCCGCCCGACCCGATCGGATCCGGTCGATGCACCTCGCCTGCGCGGTCTCCGAACACCTCGACGAACGAGGACCCGACGTCGCGCCGGCGCGTATCGCGGCCGACCCGGTCTCCTGGTGGCGTTTCCCCGACAGCAGTCCGGTACACCGGATCCCGGGGTTCGCCGACTCGGTCGTCGAGGAGGCCACCCGGGGCGTGTTCGCCCGCGGCCGGGACACCCCGCCCGAGGGTCTGACCCAGGCTTTCGCGCTGTACCGCGAGGCGACGCTGCCTGACCTGTCCGCGGTCGGCGCGCCGAGCTTCGTCTACTGGGGAGGAGCGGACACGGTGGTTCCCCTCGACCACCTCGACCGGTGGCGATCGGCCCTGCCCAACGTGGTGCGCACGAGAATCTACGACGGCGAAGGGCACGACGTGCAGTACCGCCACTGGGACCAGATCCTCGCCGACGTCGCCTGTCTCGGGGACCGGATCGTCGTGTGTTCGCGCGGGCGGACGGTCATGGTCAGGGCCGAACGTGCCGACCAGCTGCTCGCGGACGGCGCGACGCTCGGCCTCTGCGCCTGGGGCTGATCATGACGATGTCGACGTCCGCCTTGCGTCGTGACCTCACCGCGCTGTTCGCACCCCGTTCGGTGGCGATCCTCGGCGCGAGCGCCGACTCCTCGAAGTGGGGCCATGCGCTGAGCAAGCACCTGCTGGGTGGTGGTTCCGATGCCGAGATACACCTCGTCAACCGCAACGGGACATCGGTCCTCGGCCGACCCACGCTCCGCTCTCTCGCCGAAGCCCGGATCGCGAACGGAGGACCGCTCGATCTGGTTGCCATCTGCGTTCCGGCCGCGGGCTTCCTGGAGTCCCTCGACGACGCACTCGCCGCCGGTGCCCGCGCGGTCGTCGCGATCACGGCAGGGCTCGCCGAGCTCGGCACCGATGGCGCCCGCATCGAGGCCGAGGCGCGGGAACGCGTGCGGAAGCATGGCGCGGTCATGGTCGGGCCCAACTGCCTCGGTGTCGTCGACACCACCACCAGCCTGCAGTTGACCAGCGAGGTCCTGCCGGCCGGCTCGGTCGCGGTGCTCAGCCAGAGCGGGAACATCGCCATCGATCTCGCCGACCTGATGCACGAACGCGGCCTCGGCATTTCCAGGTTCGTGTCCCTCGGCAACCAGTCGGACCTCGGTGTGGTCGACTTCATGGCCGCGTGCGTCGAGCATCCGGGTACCGAGTCGGTGGCCGTGTACGTCGAGGATGTCGTGGACGGCAGGGCGTTCATCGGCGCCGCGCGTGACCTGCGCGCCGCCGGCAAGCCGGTCGTGCTGCTCGCACCCGGACGCTCCGACTCGGCGACCCGCGGAGCCGCCTCGCACACAGGTTCCCTGACCACCCCGACCCGGGTGGTCGA
>WNFV01023162.1_pt1 | contig 16238 bp, 11 predicted proteins | sample 5400101 | NCBI WGS metagenome assembly WNFV01 (sample SAMN13153361, study PRJNA577476) | soil metagenome | isolation source: 115 cm soil or saprolite under grassland replicate 1 | place: USA:California | collected 2016-06-15
GCCCTTGGCGAGCAGCCGCAGGAAGGCCCGCTGGGACGCCCTGCGGGCCTGCTCCCCGATGGTCGCGTAGGTCAGCGACCAGTCCACCGACAGGCCGAGACGCCGGAACAGCGCCTCGAAGGCCTGCTCGTCCTGCATGGTGAGCTGGCTGCAGAGCTCGACGAAGTTGGGCCGCGAGACGGCGATCGGCTGCTTGCTCGGCCATTCCGGCGGCTCGAACGCGGGCTTGTACGGCAACGACGGGTCGCAGCGGACCCCGAAGTGGCGCTGCACCCGCCGCTCGGTCGGCAGGCCGTTGTCGTCCCAGCCCATCGGGTAGAAGACCGCGCGGCCGCGCATCCGCTGGAAGCGGGCGATCACGTCGGTCTGGGTGTAGGAGAAGGCGTGCCCGAGGTGCAGCGAGCCGCTGACCGTCGGCGGCGGGGTGTCGATCGAGAACACCTCGACCCGTGACTTGGAGCGGTCGAACCGGTACACGCCGCTGCGGGCCCAGCGCTCGGCCCACTTGCGCTCGAGCCCGTCCAGGGTCGGCTTGGTCGGCGGCTTCGGCTCGCCTGCCTGGCCCAGTCGATGCCCGCCCGCAGCAGGGCGCTGCCGATGCCGCGCTGGCGCCAGCCGTCGGCGACCAGCATGCCGAGGTCGGCCACGCCGTAGCGGGCCAGGACGAGCCCGAGTTGCCCGACGAGCTGCCCGCCGGCGTCGGCCACGAGCAGGACGGTGTCATCACGCTCGAGGTCCTCGGCGAACCGCCGGCGGCGCCGCTCGCGGTCGACCGGCGCCTCGGTGGCGATCCAGCGGCCCTCCTCGGCGACGGCGACCATCAGGTCGACCAGCGCGTCCAGGTCCTCCTCGCGGGCGCGACGGACGGTCACCCCGGCCTCCGGCGTGGCGCGCGGGGCCGGGTCGCGCCGCGAGCCGCCGGTCACGGCCTGGCGGGCAGGCCGTCCAGGGCCTGGGCGAGGTCGGCGACCAGGTCGTCGGGGTGCTCGATCCCGACCGACAGGCGGACCAGGTCGGCGGGGACCTCGGCGTCGGTGCCGACGACGCTGGCGTGGGTCATCTCGCCGGGCAGCTCGATCAGGCTCTCGACGCCGCCGAGGCTCTCGGCCAGGGTGAACACCCTGGTCGCCGCCACCAGCCGCTTGGCCGCGTCGACGCCGCCCAGCGGGCGGAACGAGACCATGCCGCCGAAGGCGGTCATCTGGCGGGCGGCCAGCTCGTGGCCCGGGTCCGACGGCAGGCCCGGGTAGCGGACCTCGGCGACCTCCGGCCGGCCGGCCAGGAACGCCGCCACCCGCATGGCGTTGTGGCAGTGCGCGCGCATGCGGAGAGCGAGCGTCTTGATGCCGCGCAGGGTGAGCCAGCAGTCCAGCGGCCCTGGCACCGCCCCGACCGTGTTCTGCAGGAACTTGGCCCGCTCGAACAGCTCCGGCAGCCGGGTGACGAGGGCGCCGCCGATCACGTCGGAGTGGCCGCTGAGGTACTTGGTGGCCGAGTGGACGACCACGTCGGCGCCGAGGTCGAGGGGACGCTGCAGGAACGGCGTGGCGAAGGTGTTGTCGACAGCGCACAGGGCGCCGGTGGCGCGGGCCAGCTCGGCGGCGCCGGCGATGTCGACGACGCTGAGCAGCGGGTTGGTCGGCGTCTCGACCCAGACCAGCCTGGTCTCGGCCCGCATGGCCTGCTTGAGGGCGTCCAGGTTGGTCATGTCGACCACGCTGAGCTGCAGCCCCCAGCCGGCGAAGAGCCGGGCCACGACCCGGTGGGTGCCGCCGTACACGTCGGCCGAGAGCACCATGTGGTCGCCGGGGGCGAGCGTCTGCAGCACGGTGGCGGTGGCGGCCATGCCCGAGGCGAAGCAGAGCGCGCCACCCGGCCCGGCGGGGGCGACGCCCTCCAGCGACGCCAGGCAGGCCTCCAGCCCGGTCCGGGTCGGGTTGCCCGTGCGGGCGTACTCGTAGCCCTGGTGCCGCCCGACCTCCTCCTGGGCGAAGGTGGAGGTCTGGTAGATGGGCGGGACGACCGACCCGGTGGCCGGGTCGGGCTCGGACCCGACGTGCACCGCCCTGGTCTCGAAGTCCAGCTCTTCGAAGCTCACGCCGTCACCTCGCTGTCGGCTCGCGGTCGGCAGCCAGCATAGGCAATGGGCCGCCCGAGGGCTCGGCGGTGGGGTCAGGGCCCGTCGGGCGCCGGAGTGACGACCTCCGCGAGGATGTGGCACCAGGCTCAGGTGGCCCAGCGCTACGGCTTGACGGCGCGGAGGTGGAGGAACGCCGGCAGGCGCTGCCAGCGCCGGTCGCTCGGGCGGTGGGCGACGGCGGCGGGAGGGGCGGCTGGCTCGCGGAGGCGTTCGACCAGCAGGCCGGCGGCCTCCAGGGCGGCGGCGTACTCCTCCAGGGCGTAGCGCCAGCCGGCGAAGGTGATCTCCAGGCCATCGCGCTCGAAGACCTCCTCGAATCGGTGGCGGCCGAGGTAGGCGCCCGGGATCGTGAACGGCGCGTCGGGCTGCTTGCCGTCGAAGCGGCCGGCGTCGGCCATCGGGTGGGTGACGCAGACGCAGAGGCGACCGCCGGGCTCCAGCACGCGGGCGCCCTCGGCCACGGTGGCCGGCATGTCGTCCACGTCCATCAGCGAGTTGTAGGCGACGACCGCGTCGAAGCTCCCGTCCCGGAACGGCAGCGCGGCGGCGTCGGCGACCAGGTAGTCGCCGTCACGGTCGGCGTCGGCCGCATGGCCGACCAGGGTCGGCGACGCGTCGACGGCGACCACCCGGTGCCCGCGGTGCGCGAGGTCGCGGGCGACCCTGCCCTCGCCGCAGCCCACCTCCAGGGTCCTCCGGCCCGGCTCGGGCACGATCAAGGCGAAGAACGCCTCCCGGTAGTGCCAGTAGGCGTCGTGGCCGGGGGTGCGCGCCCAGCGCAGCCAGCGCTCGGCCTGCCACTCCCAGGACGGCACCCGACCGGCTACCGGTGGCGGTCGCGGGAGGCGAGGTGGTCGAGGATGTCGGAGCGGGTCATGACGCCGACGGCGCGCCCGTGGTCGGTGACCAGCACGGCGGTCGAGCGGCCCTTGGACAGCAGCTCGAACGCGGCCTCGGCCTGCTCGTGCTGCTCGACGGTGGGGAACGGCGGGTCCATGACGTCGACGACCAGGGCGTCGAGCACCTCCGGCTTGCGGAACAGGCGCTCCAGCAGCGAGCCCTCCTGGACCGAGCCGACCACGCTGGACAGGTCGCGCGGGTCGTCGCCGGAGACGACTGGGAGCTGGCTCACCGAGTAGGCGTGCAGCAGGTCGATCGCCTCCCTGACGCGCTGGTGGGAGGCGACCGTGACGAGCTGCGGGGTGTCGTGGTGGGCCTTGCCGCCGAGCACGTCGACCACGCTGGCGGTCCCGCGGCGGGGCAGGAAGCCGTAGTCGCGCATCCAGTCGTCGTTGTAGACCTTGGACAGGTAGCCGCGACCCGAGTCGGGCAGCAGGACCACGATGGTGGCGTCCCGGCCGTACTCCTTGGCGACCTCGACCGCCGCCACGGCCGCCATCCCGCACGAGCCGCCGACCAGCAGGCCCTCCTCGCGGGCGAGCCGCCTGGTCATCAGGAACGCGTCCCGGTCGCTGACGGTCACGTAGCGGTCGACCACCGAGCGGCCGGTGATGGTGCCGCCGGTGCCGACGCCGGCCACGAACACGTCGATGGCGCCGTCGGTCTGCCGCCACAGCTCCGGGCCGGTGCTCCGGTAGTGGGCCTCGGGGTTGGCGGGGTTGGCGTACTGGTTGGGCTGGAAGGCGCCGGGGATCTCGGCGGTGAGCCGGTTGGCCACCGAGTAGTAGGACTCCGGCGAGTCGGGCGGGACCGCGGTGGGCGCGATGACGACCTCGGCGCCGTAGCCGCGGAGCAGGGCGATCTTCTCCTGGCTCATCTTGTCGGGCATCACGAACACGCAGCGGTAGCCCTTGAGGGCGGCGACGATGGCCAGGCCGGCCCCGGTGTTGCCGCTGGTCGGCTCCACGATGGTGCCGCCCGGCCCGAGCAGGCCGGCCCGCTCGGCGCGCTCGACCATGGCCAGCCCGATGCGGTCCTTCACCGAGCCGCCCGGGTTGAGGTACTCGACCTTGGCCAGCAGGGCGGGCGCGAGGCCCCGGCCGAGCCTGGACAGCCGCACCAGCGGCGTCTCCCCGACCACGTCCAGGATCGACTCGTACACCTGCATGCGAGGAAGCATACCGCCGGCCGGCCCACTCCCCCGGCGGTGGGCCGGCCGGCGATCGCGCCGGACGGGGCCTGGTCAGGCCTCGTCGACGACGGCTTGTCGGACCCCCTGGGGCGCCTGGAGGCAGCCTTGGATGAAGTCGAGGAGATCGAGCTCCCCTTGGAACGTCCCCCTGCGCTGGGAGGCCACGTGCTCGACCACCCCACTGAAGCGGAGCCGTTCGTCGTCCTCCTCACCGGCTGCCGGTGTCCAGACGCGCACCAGGAAGGTCTGCATGCGCGCATGGTCCGCGTGGACCTTAGGGTTGCCTTAAGGTCCGCTGAAAGTGACGGCGAGCCGACGGGAACGGCGCCGCCTCCACGCCGAGCTCGCCCATCTGCTCGCCGTAGATCCGGTAGCGCCGCCGCGCCTCGCCGTGACGGCCGGCGGCCACCAGCGTGGCCACCAGCCCCAGGTGCGCCTCCTCGTCGTAGGCGTCGCGTTCCAGCACCCTGAGGTGGAAACGGACGGCCTGGTCGTGCTCGGCCGCCTCGGCGGCCGCCCGCGCGAGGGTCCTGGCGACCGCCAGGTAGGCCGCCCTCGCCTCCTCGCGGAGCGACACCGCCCAGTCCTCGTAGGGGTCGTCCTCCAGGAAGTCGCCGGTGAAGGCGGTCTCCGCCGCGGTCAGCAGGGAGAGCGCCTCGGCCCGCTCGCCCCCGGCGAACCGGTCCAGCCCGGCCGCGGCGGCGGCCAGGAACTCCTCGACGTCGACCGGCAGGTGCGCCAGGGCGACGACGTGCTTGTCGGCCATGACGAAGCGGTCGGAGGGGTGGCGCCGGTCCGGGTCGAGGACGGTCCGCACGGTGGAGAGGGCGACCGACAGCCGGTTGGACAGCTTGGCCGGGTCCTCGTCGGGCCACAGGGCCTCCATCAGCGCCTCCCGCGGCACGGCACGACCCCGCCTGGCGACCAGGAACTTCAGCAGGTCGCGGGCCTTGCGGGACTGCCATTCCTCGACCGGCACGGGCTCGCCGGCCCGCAGCACCCGGAAGCCGCCAAGCGCCTGGATGCGCACCGGGTCGCGAGGCGGGGTCGCGATCACCCGCAGCAGCCCGGCCGCCACCTCGGCGCCGACCCGCACGCCGAGCGACCGCAGGCGCCGCTCGGCCTCCTCGACCGCTGAGGTTCCCCGGACCCCTCCGGCGCCGAGGCGGGCCTGGGCGAGCGCGTTGCGCGCCTCGCCGAGGCGGTTGCCGACAGCCGCCCAGATCGACGCCGCCTCGCGCAGCCGCGGCAGCTCCTTGGCGGGGTCCGGCGCCGCTAAGGCGCGCAGCTCCAGCGCCTCGGCCAGGCCCGCCCGGTCCCGGCGGGTGCCGGCGGCGGTGGCCGCGGCGGCCGCGAAGCCCGCCGCCGGCTCGCGCTCGCCGGCGGCGAGCGCCACCCAGCCGGCGGCGAGCTGGGCCTCGACCCAGGCCATGCCGGGCCCGTAACCGATCGCGCGGTCGGCCAGCTTGGCCGCCCGGTGGGGCTCGTCGCCGGCCAGCACCCTCGCGAGACCGGCGAGGGCCGGCACCAGGCCTTGGAGGTCGCCGGCCCGCTCGGCGAAGCCGACGGCCTCCTCGTAGGCGGCCCTCGCCAGCGCCAGGTCGCCCCGCTCCCGGTAGACCAGGCCCAGGTCGCCGAGCGGATAGGCGACCCTGCGGCTGCCCAACCGCTGGTAGGTCACCTTGGCCGCCTCCAGCTCGACGATCGCCTCGTCGAGCCGGCCGAGGCCGAGCTGGGCCTCGCCCCGGTTCGTCTGCGCCAGGGCGAGGACGGCGGCGTAGCCGGACAGCTCGGCCAGCCGCATCGCGGCCTCCAGCTCGACCAGCGCCTCCCGGTAGAAGCCCTCCTCGCTGCTGCGGGAGCCCAGGTTGGCGCGGATGCGGGCGAGGTGCAGGACGTCCTGGGCGCGCTCGGCCGCCTCCAGCGCGCGCAGGTAGTGGGCGTCGTTGGCGGCGCGGTCGCCCTCCAGCGCCGCCAGCATGCCCATGGCGGTGTGGGCCGCCGCCAGGGCGTGGTCGTCGCCGCAGGCCGTCGCCGCGTCGAGCGCCCGCTGCGCCACGGTGCGGCAGGCGTCCGCCTCGTGCCGCAGGAAATGGATCGTGGCCATCCAGGCCAGCAGCAGCGCCTGGTCGGCGTCGGGCGCGCCGTCCAGCCGCGCCCGCCGGAAGACCGCCATGGCCTGGTCGAGCTCGGCGCGCATGTAGTGGATGAGGCCGGTGCGCCAGGCCAGCCCCGGCGCCAGCTTCCGCTCCTGGCCGGCGGCCCGGCGGAAGCAGTCCAGGGCGCCCTGCCAGTCGCCCTTGACCTGGCGGGCCTCGCCCTCGACCTGCTCGAGGGCGCTGCTGCGCAGCTCGGCCGGCAGCCCGGCGGCGGCCGCCACCACCCCGTCGGTGGCGCCGGAGGCGAGCATGGCCGGGCCGTGCTCGACCAGGAAGGCGGCCGTCGCCGGCGGGTCCTCGCAGGCCACCACCGACGCCAGCGCCTCCTCGAGGTGGCCGCCGGCGGCCAGCCAGGCCGCCGCCCGCCGGTGCAGCGCCCGCAGCTCGCCGGCCTCCATCGGCATCGAGGCGAGCACCACCTCGCGGACCAGGTCGTTGAGGACGAACCAGCCGTCGACGGTGCGCGGCTGCAGGAACAGGCCGCGACGGGCCAGCCGGGCCAGCATGCCCGGGTCGGCCTCGACGTCGAGGGCGCGGCACAGCTCGACGGTGAAGCGGCGCAGGGGCGCGACCCGGCGGACCAGGTCCCGCAGGACCGGGTCCTCGCCGGCGAGCACCTCCTCGGCGAGGTAGGCGGACAGCAGCCCGCCCGGCCGGTGCAGCGCCGCCAGGCTGGCGGCCCGCTCGCGCGGGCGCTGGCGGCGCAGCGACTCGGCCGCCAGGCAGGTCGCCGCCGGCCAGCCCCCGGTCATCCGGTGCAGCGGCTCGCTCAGCTCGCGCCCGTCCGGGCCGAGCACGGCGGCCAGCAGCTCGGCGGTCTCCTCCTGGCCGAGCGCCAGTAGGGCGCCGTCCAGCTCCAGCACCTGGCCGCGGCCGCGCAGCCGCTGGATCGGGAACGGCGGCTCGACCCTGGACGACAGCACCAGGTGGAAGGGGGCCGGCGCGTGCCTGGCCAGGCCCTCGACGAGCCGGGCCGGCGGCCCGCCGGTGGGCAGCTCGTGGACGTCGTCGAGGACCAGGACCAGGTCGCTGGCGAGCTGGAGCTCCAGCGCCTCGCCGAGCGCGGCCGCGAGGACGTCGGCGCGGGCCAGGTCGTCGTTGTCGGGCCCGAGCGAGGAGGCCAGCACCGTGTCCAGCTCGTCGGGGAGGTTCGGCAGCCGCAGGCGGAGCGCGTCCATCAGCCCGCGCAGGAAGGTGGGCAGGCTGGCGTCCTCCGGCTGCAGCGAGTACCAGGCCGAGTGGACGCGCGCCGCCCAGGCCGCCAGCAGGGTCGACTTGCCGAAGCCGGCCCCGGCGACCACGGTGGTGAGGCGCCGGGCGCCGACCTCGTCGAGGCGGCGGAGCAGCTCGGGGCGGTCGACCCAGGCGGCCGGCAGCACCGGCGGCAGGATCTTGCTCGCCGGCGTGCGCGGCTGGGACGTGGTCGCCGTGGCCAGCGCTACCACTCCTCGATGCGGGTGCCCGGGTGCTGGGAGTCTCCCCCAGCGGCGCCGCTACGCCAAGGGCTGCCCCTCCGGGTCCACCGGGGCACCCCCCGGGGGTTCCCCGGACCCCTCCGGGTCCAGGCCGGCGAACAGGTCGGTCTCGTGGTCGCCGGTCGGCACCAGGGTCCGCGCCAGGGTGTAGTCCTCCCAGGGGTAGATCTCGGCCACCACCTCGTCGGGGATGGCGAACCAGAAGCTGTTGGGGTCGATCTGGGTGGCGTGGGCGATCAGCGCGTCGCGCCGCCGGCCGAGCCAGCGAGCCACGTCCACCTGGGTGGTGACGACCGGATCGGGCTCCCCCTCGGCGTCCCACTCCTCCAGCCACTTGGCGAAGGGGGTCTCGATGCCGCGGGCGAGCGCCCCGACGTGGATCGCCTCCAGCCGGCGGCGCGTGAAGGTGGCGTGGTAGTAGAGCTTGAGCGGCTGGAACGGCGGCCCGGCCTCGGGATAGCGATCCGGGTCGGCCGCTGCGTCAAAGGCGGCCACCGACACCTCGTGGGTACGGATGTGGTCGGGATGCGGGTAGCCGCCGCGCTCGTCGTAGGTGAGCACGACCTGCGGGCGCTCCTGGCGGATGATCGCGACCAGGCGGCCGGTCGCCTCGTCCAGGGCGGCGTTGGCGAAGGCGTCCGGGTGGCCGTTGGCGTCGCTGTCGGCCATGCCGGAGTCGCGGTAGCCGAGCCAGTGGTGGGCGCTCACGCCGAGCACCTCCAGCGCCTTGGCCAGCTCCTGGCGGCGCAGCTCCGGCATGCGCTCGAGCACGCCCGGCCGGTCCATCGCCGGGTTGAGGATCTCGCCGGCCTCCCCGCCGGTGCAGGTCACGATCACCGTCCGCACGCCCTCGTCGGCGTAGCGGGCCATGGTGCCGGCGCCCTTGGACGACTCGTCGTCGGGATGCGCGTGGACGGCGAGCAGCGTGCGGGGCACCGGCGAGGACCTTTCGCGTCGGGGCTGGGACCCAGAGCGTAGAACGCCGGTCAAGTATCCCCTCTTGAGGGGATCGCGTGGCCGCCGTGGGCGGCGCGCAAGCTCCAGGGCCGCACGGACGGTTCGCCGCTGCATGCGACGCCGGATACATGACCGCCGTTCTAGCGAACGAGCCGGGTCGGCGTCCTCACCGTGGGCGCCGCCAGGGCAGGCGGGAGCCGCAGACGCCGTGGACGGCGACGACGGTGCCGACGGCGATCAGCATGTCGCCGACGCTGAACACGTTGGCGAGCGGCCAGCCGGCCGGGATGGCGAAGACGTCGCCGAGGAAGGCCAGCCGCGGGTCGGCAAGGGCGGCCGAGTTCGCGAATCCCGGCGGGTCGGGCGGCAAGCCGGCGGCGGCCAGCGCCGCCGGCGACGCCGGCATCACCCCGCCGTTGACGCGCGGCCGGCAGCACCCAGGGCAGGCGCAGCCGCACCTCGGCAAGCGCCCCGAGGCGACCGCCGAGGAGCGGGACGGCGAGGGCGCTCGCCAGCACCATCGCGACCAGGAACATGCCGCCCCAACGCCGACATCGACTCCTACACACAGTATATCGACATGGGATTGTTCGTAAGGAATAGACGCTTCGTTCACTTTGGGTATACTAGCGACTGCTGGGCTCGAGGAGGGGGGTTTCCGACGTGAGGCTCGTGAGGCGTCTGGCCCGGATCGGCGAGCTGGGGCTGGTGCTCGCCGCGTCGGTCACCGCGCTCGGCGCTCCACGCAAATGGAGCTGAGGACGCGAAGGCCGGCGAGGACGCCGCGACCACCGACGAAGCGGGCGGCGAGGGCGGCCGCCAGGCGGCGCGTCGCCGCCTACACGGCCGTGGTGGCGGTGCTCGGCCTCGGCGTGCTGCTGCTGGCGGCACCGACCGCCGCGCGGGCGGCCGAGGTCTCCCCCGGCCCGGTGCTGGTGCTGGTGCTGCTGGTGCTGGCCGCCGAGCTGATGCCGATCGAGCTCGACGGCCCGGGCGGGTCCCAGGTGGGTCGGCCGGAGGGGTCCGGGGAACCCCAGGGGGGTGCCCCGGTGGATCGGCCGGAGGGGCCCGGGGAACCCCGAGGGGGTGCCCCGGTGGATCGGCCGGAGGGGCCCGGGGAACCCCGAGGGGGTGCCCCGGTGGGTCGGGCCCGGGACGCGACCACCATGTCCCAGCCGTTCGCGTTCGCGCTGGTGCTCGGCTGGGGGGTGGCCGCCGGCGTGGTCGCGCTGGGGCTCTGCTCGGCCCTGGCCGACCTGCTCGGCGGCAAGGCGGCCCGCAAGATCCTGTTCAACTCCGCCCAGCTCGCGCTCTCCCTCGGCGCCGCCGGTGGGGTGTACGAGCTGCTGGGCGGCGACCGCGGTCGCGGTCCGGTGGGGCTGGCGGCGTTCGCCGCCGCGGCGCTGACGTTCTTCGTGGTCAACAACGCGCTGGTCGAGGCCGTCTTCATCTTCGCCGACGGCGCGCCCGCCTGGGACGAGGCGCGCCAGGGGGTAGGCGTGCGGGCGTGGACCTCGTCGATGCTGCTCGGGATGGCGCCGATCGTGACGGTGGTGGCGGAGCGTAGCCTCGAGCTGGTGCCGATCCTGGCCCTGCCCACCGCCGCGGTGTACCTGACCTGCCGAGGCGCGATCCGGGCCGACCGGGACCGGGTGCTGGCGGAGGCCGCCGCCGCGCGGGCCACGGCGATGGCGGCCGAGCAGGCCCGGCTGGTCGAGGGCGAGCAGGCCCTCATCCGGCGGCTCCAGGAGAGCGACCGGCTCAAGCGCGACCTGCTGGCGACCGTCTCCCACGAGCTGAAGACCCCGCTGACGGTGATCCTCGGCACGCTCGGCACGCTCAGCACCCGGGGCGCCGCGCTCGACCCGGCCGAGCGTCGCGAGTTCGTGGACATGGCGGTGCGCCAGGGCACCCGCCTGAAGGACCTGATCGAGCAGCTCCTGCTCGCCGCCCGCTTCGAGCAGACCGGCCGCGAGCAGGTCGAGCGGCAACTGGTCGACGCCGCCGAGGTGGCCCGCGAGGCGGGGCTGGCCGCCGGCGTCTGCCACCCGGACCGGCGCATCGAGGTCGCCGTCGGCGGCGCGCTGCCGGTGCACGCCGCCTCCCGGGCGCTGTTGCAGGTGCTCGGCAACCTGCTGGACAACGCCGCCAAATACTCCCCCGACGGCACCCCCATCCGGCTGGAGGCCGGCCGCGCCGGCGCGCTGGCGGTGCTGGCGGTGGAGGACGCCGGCCCAGGCGTCCCCCGACCCGAACGCGACCGCATCTTCGAGCGGTTCACCCAGCTGGACTCCGGCGCCACCCGCCGCGCCGGTGGGGTGGGGCTGGGACCCGAGCCCGCCTTTGCGTATTTCTGGGCCGGCGCGCGGCCGTCTCGCGGGAGGTGGAGCATGACCGCGACCAACTCGAACGACCCGCTCGCTCTGCTCGGCATCGACCACGTCGAGCTGTGGGTGGGCAACGCCCGGCAGGCGGCCCACTTCTACCGGACCGGGTTCGGGTTCGCCCCGGTCGCCTACGCCGGCCCGGAGACCGGCGTGCGCGACCGGGCCTCCTGGGTGCTGGAGCAGGGAGCCGTCCGGTTCGTGCTCACCACCGCGCTGCGCCCCGACTCGGAGGTCGCCGCCCACGTCGCCAGGCACGGCGACGGGGTCCACGACGTCGCCCTCGCCGTGCCGGACGCCGTGGTCGCCTACCGGACGGCGGTGGAGCGCGGCGCCAGCGGGACGGCCGAGCCGACCGACGACAAGGACGACCACGGCATCGTCCGCCGGGCCGCGATCGCCACCTACGGCGACACCGTCCACTCGCTCATCGACCGCTCCGCCTACCAGGGGCCGTTCCTGCCCGGCTACGTCGCCTGGACGTCGGCGCCCGACCCGCTGCCGCCCCCGGGCCTTCAGGCCATCGACCACGTGGTCGGCAACGTCGAGCTGGGCAGGATGAACCACTGGGTCGGCTTCTACGAGCGGGTCATGGGCTTCACCCAGCTCGTCCACTTCAGCGACGAGGCCATCTCCACCGAGTACTCGGCGCTGATGTCCAAGGTCGTCTGGGACGGCGAGGGGCGCATCAAGTTCCCCATCAACGAGCCGGCCGAGGGCCGACGACGATCCCAGATCGACGAGTACCTCGAGTTCTACGGCGGCCCGGGGGTCCAGCACATCGCCATCCAGACCGGCGACATCGTCCAGAGCGTCCGGGCGCTGCGGGCCCGCGGGATCGAGTTCATGCGGGTGCCGGACGCCTACTACGGCGACCTGGCGGAGCGGTTCGCCGACCTCGACCTCGACCTGGGGAGCCTGGAGGAGCTGGGCGTGCTGGCCGACCGCGACGACGAGGGCTACCTGCTGCAGATCTTCACCAAGATGGCGCAGGACCGGCCGACGGTGTTCTTCGAGTTGATCGAGCGGCACGGCGCCCGCGGCTTCGGGGAGGGGAACTTCAAGGCGCTGTTCGTGGCCCTGGAGCGCGAACAGGCGCTCCGCGGCAACCTGTAGGGCCAACCCGGATTCGTATCGGCACGGCGGCCGGCGCGAAAAGGGCTCTCTTCTCCGTTCCGAGCCCCTGCTCTTCCCGCGCCAGCCAAGGAGGTCCAGCGACCATGTCCCAGCCAACCAGCGAGCGCGGCATCACCTACCTGACCGCGGAGACCTACGAGCGGCTCTCGAGCGAGCTGCACCAGCTCAAGACCGAGGGGCGCGAACGCATCTCCCAGCAGATCGGTCAGGCCCGCGAGCACGGGGACATCCGCGAGAACGCCGACTACGACGCGGCCAAGAACGAGCAGGGGATGATGGAGGCGCGCATCCGCCAGCTCGAGGCGCTGCTCAGCTCGGCGGTGGTCGGCGAGGCCGCGGCCAGCGGCGTGGCCGGTCCGGGCACGGTCGTCCGGCTGGAGATCGCCGGCGAGGAGGAGATCTACTTCCTCGGCAGCCGCGAGGAGGCCATCGACGGCATGGACGTGCTGAGCGTGCAGTCGCCCCTCGGCCGGGCGGTGAGCGGCCGCAAGGCAGGCGAGGAGTTCAGCTACACCACCCCAACCGGGCGCGAGCTGCCGGTCAAGCTGCTCCAAGCCGAGCCACGCCACTGACCGTGCCCAGCCCGGCGAGGCCGGGAGTCGGGCTCGGCCTGGTCGGGTGCGGGCACTTCGGGGCGGCGATCCTGGACGCCGCCCGGGAGCTGCCGGGACTCGAGCCGGTGGCGGTCGCCGACCGGGACCCCGGCCGGGCCGCGGCGCTGGCCGCCACCCACCGCCTGGACGCCGTCACCCCGGAGCGGCTGCTCGCCGACGACCGGGTGGAGGTGGTGGCGGTCGCCACCCCACCGGCCGGGCACGCCCGGTTGGTGTTGGACGCGCTGGCCGCCGGCCGGCACGTGTTCTGCGAGAAGCCGCTCGCGACGCGGCTGGAGGACGCCACCGCGGTGCTGCGGGCGACCGCCCGGCCGGGCGCGCCCCGCCTCACGGTCGACTACGTGCTGCGCCGCAACCCCCTGTACGCGCTGCTCGACCGGCTGCAGCGTGAGCTGTTCGGCCCGCCCCGCCGCTTCGCCTTCGAGAACCTGGCCAGCGACGAGCACCTCGGCCCCGACCACTGGTTCTGGGACCGGGAGGTCAGCGGCGGCATCCTGGTCGAGCACGGCGTCCACTTCTTCGACGCCTGCGCCTGGCTGCTCGGCTCGCAACCCGAGCTGGTCCAGGCGGTGGAGGCGTCGAGGCCGGGCGGGCGGGTCGACACCGTGGTCGCCACGGCGCGCCACCCGGGTGGGGCGACGGCCAGCTTCGCTCACGCCTTCGCCCGCCCGGCGCGGGCCGAGCTGCAATGGACCACCCTGGACTGGGGGTCCGCCCGCGCCACGCTGGCCGGCTGGATCCCGGTCGAGCTGCAGCTCGACGCCTGGGCCGGCGGGCAGGCGCTGGGCTTGCTGCAACGGCTGGCCGCCGACTCCGCCGCCACCCTGGCCATCGGCGGCTACCGGCCGAGCGGCGCCGAGCGGCTCAGGGTCGAGCTGCTGGAGCTGGCCAGGCAGCCGGGCGGCGACCACCACCTGCGGCTGTGGGCGACCCTCGGCGGCGTGGCCGCCAAGGCCCGCGTCCACCGCGAGAGCGTCCGCGCCGGCCTGGCCGACCTGCTGACGGCGATCGCCGACGGCGGCCAGCCGCTGGTCTCCCCCGCCGACGGCTGGCACAGCCTCGCCGTCGCCCTGGCCGCCCAGGACGCCGCCGACACCGGCGCCAGCGCACGCCCGGAAGCCCTCCCGCCCGACCTGGCGGCCGACGCGGGGGTCAGCGGGTCGCGACCGTGAAGCTTGGCCGATCGTGAGCGGCTCCGCGTAGGCTCGGCACGTGACCCCGGCGATCGCGTGGCGCCCCGCCTGGCCGACCTCCTGGCCGCAGGTGAACCGCGCCGTGGAGCGCCTGCGGGACGGCGTGGAGGAGGCGCTGGGCGCCAGGCTGGTCGGCCTGTACCTGTGCGGCTCGCTTGCCCTCGGGGGCTTCGACCGGGGCTCCAGCGACATCGACGTCCTGGTCGCCACCGCCCGGATGCCGTCGCAACCGGCAATCGAGCGGCTGGCCGCCCTGCACGCGGCCCTCAGGGCCGCCGGCGGCTGGACGGCGAGGCTGGAGGCGGTGTACCTGCCGGTCGCGACGCTGCGCCGCTACGACCCCGCGGACCGGCGCCGCTACCCGATCGGTGCGAGCGACCGGGAGCTCGCCCTCGGCGGGCAGGCCCCGACGTGGGTGCTGGACCGCTGGATCGCGCGCGAGCATGGCCTGGTGGTCGCCGGCCCGTCCCCGCGGACCCTGATCGACCCGATCGCGCCCGCGCAGCTCCGGGCGGCGGCGCGCGCGAGCCTGCTAGAGTTCTGGGCCGGGCAGCTCGACGGGCCGGACCCGGCCTGGTTGCGGCCACGCAACTACCAGGCGTTCGCGGTCCTCAGCCTGTGCCGGGCCCTGTACTGCCTCGACCACGGCGAGGTGGTCTCCAAGCCGGCGGCGGCCGCATGGGCGAGCCGGCGCTTCGGCCCGCCCTGGCCGGAGCTGATCGCCAGGGCCTTGACCTGGCGCGCGGACCCGCATCCGGACGACGACGGCCTCGCCGACACCCTGCGGCTGGTCGCCGACGCCGCCGCCAGGGCGCGGGCGGACGGCTGAGCCGGCCGGGGCTACCCTCGAGCCTCCCCGGACCCCCCTGCGGCGGGCGGCAGCAACAGCGCGGTGAGGCCGAGCAGGGTCAGCGACGACCAGACCAGGGCGCCGCCCCACAGCTCGGGCGCCCAGCCAAGGCCGCCGTCGTGCAGGCCGATCCCGGCCAGGTACACGCCCCAGAAGGCGGCCGGGGCCGCCAGCGCGAACACCCGCACCCGCCAGCGTTCTCCGTCGTCGCCCGCCCCCGATCCCGATCCGCCGGGGCGCAGCAGCAGGACCAGGCCCTCCACCGCCGCCGCACCGAGGACCCCGAGCACGGCCAGGCCGGCGTCGGCGAAGCCGGTCACCGCCTGCATGAGCAGCACCTGGACGCCGAGCGCGAGCAGGGCGGCACCGGCCGGGAGCCGCCAGTGGCGCGCCAGCCAGACCAGCGGCCCGAACAACGTGACGGTGGCCACCAGGAACCCGGCGATGCCGGCGATCACGCTGACCTCGCGCACGTACCCGACCTGGAAGGCGTCGAAGCTCCCCAGCAGGAAGTCGAGGTGGTCGAGGCTGACCACGTTCTCGTACACCGGGTGCAGGTACTGGAACATGAACGCCACCAGGACGCCGGCGAGCGTGGCCGACAGCACGGCGGGCAGCAGCCGCCCCAGCCCCGCCCGCCGGTCCGACGCCGGGTCCGCCCACGCCGACCGCAGCGGCGCGGTCACCACCAGCAGCGCCCCGAGGAACAACCCCAGGTGTGTCGGGCTCAGCAGCGCGTCGATGTTCTGCTCGATCCCGAACGCCAGGTGCCACGCCATGTCCCCCACACCGGAAGCCAGGAACAACGCCAGCCCGACGACCGCCAGCCCGTAGCCAGGCGGGACCGCCGCCCGCCAGCTCACCCCGGGGACCGCCGCCCGCCAGCTCACCCCGGCGGAGGGGTCCGGGGAACCCCGGGGGGGTGCCCCGGTGGATCCGGAGGGGTCCGGGGAACCCCGGGGGGGTGCCCCGGTGGATCCGGAGGGGTCCGGGGAACCCCGAGGGGGTTCCCCGGTGGGACCGGAGGGGTCCGGGGAACCCCGGGGGGGTGCCCCGGTGGATCGGGATCGGCGCCGCGACACCGACCACCCGACCCACGCCGCGACCGCCGCGAACCCCGAGTAGAACAGCGCATGCCACGGCGTGAAGAACGTCTCCAGCAGCGGCCGCGTGTTGTGCGCCCACCCGTCGACGAACAACCCGAGGACCAGCCAGGCGGCGAGCGCCGCGGTGACCA
>WNFV01007237.1_pt1 | contig 16224 bp, 13 predicted proteins | sample 5400101 | NCBI WGS metagenome assembly WNFV01 (sample SAMN13153361, study PRJNA577476) | soil metagenome | isolation source: 115 cm soil or saprolite under grassland replicate 1 | place: USA:California | collected 2016-06-15
TGCCACGTGTTCTCGGTCCCGCGGACGTTCGAGGTCGCGGGCGTGCAGCCGAGTGTCGGGTGGAAGCGTGGCCAGCCGCTGGTCGAGCTCACCGCGCAGACCCTGAAGGCCCAACAGTTCGTGATCAAGCGTGTCGCGGATGTCATCGGGGCCACGCTCGGTCTCATCCTGCTCTCGCCCTTTCTGCTGGCGGTGGCCGCAATCATCAAGCTCGATTCGCCCGGCCCCGTGCTGTTTCGGCAACGGCGGACCGGCATCGGCGGACGGCCGTTCTTGATTCTGAAGTTCCGCACGATGGCCGACGGCGCCGACGCATTGAAGCCGGCACTCACCCACCTGAGTGCCTCGCACGACCCCCGCATTTTCAAGATGCCCAACGACCCCCGCGTCTCGCGGGTGGGTCGTTGGCTGCGGCGGTGGGCGGTTGATGAGTTGCCGCAGCTGTGGAACGTCCTGGTCGGAGAAATGTCTCTCGTCGGTCCGCGGCCCTTCGTCGAGACCGGCTTCGACGCCTACCAGAGCCATCACTTCAGCCGCCTCGGCGCCAAGCCCGGGATCACCGGTCTCTGGCAGGTTCGCCGTAGCAGCGACACCGTGGACTTCGAAGAAGTCATCGCCTTCGACGGGCAGTACATCCGCGAATGGTCGTTGCTGCTCGACGTCAAGATCCTGCTGCTCACGGTGCCCGCGCTCATTCGCGGGAACGGCGTCGCATGACATGCCAGGTTGGGGACGGTTCGATGGGGACGACGATTCGCGCATGAGCGTCGCGATCATCACGGGATCGGCGGGACTCGTAGGGTCCGAAGCTGTCCGCTTCTTTGCGAATCAGGGGATGGATGTCGTCGGCGTCGACAACGACATGCGGAAGCGGTTCTTCGGTCCAGCAGCCTCCACCGATTGGAACCGGCGACTCTTGGAGGAGGAGGTCGCTGCGTATCGTCATGTGGACCTCGATATTCGCGACGAACGCCGCATTCAGCAAACCTTCTCGCAGTATGGACGTGATGTTTCGCTCGTGATCCATGCGGCAGGCCAGCCATCTCACGATTGGGCAGGACAGGATCCCGTCACCGACTTTAGTGTCAACGCGACAGGTACGCTCCAGTTGCTCGAGGCCGCGCGGCGGTACGCGCCGGATGCCGTCTTCATCTTCGTCTCCACGAACAAGGTCTACGGCGATACCCCCAACAAGCTACCGCTGCGAGAGCTTGCCACTCGCTACGAGATTGAGGCCGGTCATTCGTTTGAGGACGGAATCGGAGAGACCATGTCGATTGACACTTCGATGCACAGTCTATTGGGTGCCTCGAAGCTGGCGGCGGACGTTCTCGTTCAGGAGTACGGCAAGTACTTCGGTATGAGAACGGGCGTGTTCCGAGCGGGTTGTATCACCGGACCGCGCCATTCGGGCGCGGTGCTCCATGGCTTCCTCGCGTACCTGTTCAAATGTGTCGTCACGGGCGAGCACTATCGCGTCTTCGGGTATAAGGGAAAGCAGGTCCGTGACAATATTCACGCCTGGGACCTGGTCAACGCGTTCGACCACTTTTTCAGAAACCCTCGTGCGGGCGAGGTCTACAACATCGGCGGCGGGCGGGAGAGCAACTGCTCGGTTCTCGAAGCGATCAGTCTGTGCCAGGAGATCGCCGGCCGGGATCTAAAATGGGAGTACGTACACGAGCCTCGCCGCGGTGATCACCAATGGTGGATCTCCAATCTCACGAAGTTCCGCAGCCACCATCCGAAATGGAACATCCAATTCGGTGTCAGGGAGATTCTCGAGGAGTCACTCAAGATCAATGCCGATCGGTGGGTGGGCCCGCAGGCTAGTTTCAAGCGAGTGGCAATTCCTCGGAGGACTTCGATTCTTGGAGTCGAGATCTCGCGCATAGACTCCCGTGGAGCGGCCGAGCTTGTGGTCGAGTGGGCTCGCCACCGCGAGCCGCGGATCGTGTCGGCTCTAGCGGTTCACGGCGTCATGACCGGCGTGCTGGATCACGATCACCGCCAACGACTGAATTCTTTCGACCTGCTTACTGCCGATGGCCAGCCGGTCAGGTGGGCACTGAACTGGATTGCCCGTCTGGAGCCCCTGAGGGACAGGGTGGCCGGAACAGAACTCACGTTGAAAATCTGTGCCGCCGCGGCACGCGATGCGGTTGGAATCTACCTGTACGGGAGCCGCCCCGAGGTGGTCAACGCCATGGCGTCTCGCCTGCGAGCTACGTATCCTGACCTTAAGATCGTTGGCGTCCGAGCCTCACGGTTTCGCGCGGCCACACCGGAAGAGGACGCAGCGGACGTTGACGCCATCAATGGGTCTGGGGCAGGCGTGGTCTTCGTCGGCCTTGGGTGCCCTCTCCAAGAGAAGTGGGCGTACGAGCACGTGACACATATCCGACCCGTCATGGTGTGCGTCGGGGCGGCGTTCGATTTCCTTTCGGGTCAGCTCCGCCGAGCACCGCGATGGATGCAGCGCGTGGGCTTGGAGTGGCTGTTCCGGCTGGCACAAGAGCCACGCAGGTTGTGGCGGCGGTATGCGCACTACAACGCGCTTTTTGTGGCCATGCTTTTGCTTCAGCTCGCTAGCCTGAAGGCGTCCGGGCGGCACCGGTCCTGAGTGCGGCGGCCTCGTAGACTTCGCGGGTCGCACGCGCAGCGTCTTCCCACCTGAACTGTAACACGCGCGCTCGGCCCGCCTGACGGAGCCGGTCCGCCAGGGGCGGCTCGGTGAGTACCTTACCGATGGCGTCGGCCACTGCACCCGCGTCGTGCGGGTCAACGAGCAGCGCCGCGTTGCCACATACTTCGACGACGCTACTCACACGGCTTGCCACGACCGGGATGCCGAAGGCCATGGCCTCCAGCACAGGCAGCCCAAAACCCTCGATCAGCGGAATGAATGCGAGCAAGCAGGCGCCCTGGTACTGCGTCCGTAATGTCTGCTCGTCAACATAGCCCAGCAGCTGAACCGGGAGCCCAGCGGCCGCGGCTGAATCCAACGACTGCCGCAGACGAGCGGGTACGATGCCGGGCATGCCAACGAGGTGCAGTTCGTGCGCCAGATGGAACCGCTCGCGCGCGAGGCGAAATGCGTCCAGGAGTCCGGCGATGTTCTTGTGCGGGCTGAGGGAGACAACGGATAGCACATACGGCGGGCAAGGCACGGTGTGCGCATCATTGAGCGGGCGTCCCGTCGGGTCCAGGTGGTCGGCACCGTGTGGTACGACTCGGATGCAGGCGCGCGAAACGCCGTAGTGGCGCACGACCTCGTCGGCTGTGGCCTGTGACGGACAAATGATGGCGCTGGCCCGGCGCGCTGCATGCCGTTTCGCGGTGAAAAGGTAACGAGCCTTGAACGCGTTGATGGTGCCAGGGAAGTGACGGGGATAGTAGACGTCGCCGATGAGATCATGCACGGTGACCACACTGGGGCAGGGGATTCGAACCGGTGCCGTGTCGAACGGAGAATGCAGCACGTCGAGACCCCACTGTCGCACCCGTCGGGGGAGGAGCAGGTGTTGCCACGCAAGCCGCAGCGGCCACAGCTCACGGTCGGGCGGCAGACGGCACACGACGTGCGTGAACCGCTCCCCGGAGGGAAACAGCCCCGCGTTGCGGCGGTTGACGAACAGGAAGTAGTGATGGGCATCGGGTAGACGGGCGAGCGCCGACACCAGCTCGACCGCATAGCGGTGGAAACCGCCGCCCCGGCCTACGCCGGGAACCAGCGAAAAGAGGTCCAACCCGATTCTCAACGAACTCACGCTGCGGCAGTGTCCTCGATCGAAGCCGCCGTGACCAAGGAACCGACGAGCCAAAAGAACACAGAGCTTAGAAGAATCGCGTTGAAGACGCCGGCGGTGACTGCGTTGAGGAGGATTCCCAGCGCGGTCGCGGCCACGACGATCCCGTAGTCCGATCGCACGTCCGGTGCGGCCCTTGCGCATTTGAAGCCAATCAGCGCCGCGCCCGCGATCGTGAGAAGATGCAGCGTGAGACCGAACACGCCGAGCTGCACGGCATACGTCAGATACTGGTTATCTGCAGCGAGGGCCACGAGGCCTGACCGAGCCGCGGCCTGGTCCGCTACCCCAAGTCCCGCGCCGAGAGGATACCGCAGCGTGTTTTCGAGTCCGGTTACCCAATCATCGACGTGCGCCAGGCTGCTGGCGCTCTGCCACGTCAACGTCTCGCCAATGAAGTTTGCCAAACTTGGAAACATCAGTAAGGCGCTGGAGAACGCGACTGCGCACGCGGCCACGGTTGATGCGATGATCCCCCAACGCCGTCGCGTACCCGCGATGATGAGTGCTTGAAGCAGGCACGCCACGATGGTCATTCTGGTCACCGTCAGCAGAAGCCCGGCCCAGAGCAGCGCGTAGCTCAACCAGGCGAACGGGGTGCGCTTCCGGGCGAGCAGCCAGACTGTAGCCGCAGGCATGATAACGAGAAACGGGATCGCGAAGCCTTGGCTGGTCAAGTAGGTCGACCCGGCACGCTGCACCAGTTGACCCCCAATCATCGTCCAATAGTTAGCCGGGAGCCCGTACGGGTTACCGGCGGTCCACACTGTACCACCCAAGAAATCCCGGAAGTAGTCCGCCGTGCCGAGCAGGACGAGCATTTGCGGCGTTACGAACAGACGTTCGAGCGCTGCCACAAACGACGTAATGACGCCGACGAGAAAGAGTGCCTTAAGCACGCGGTGATCTCGCACGACATCCGGCGTCGTTCGCCCGACGAAGTAGAGCAGCGAGAAGAACACTAAATCGCGTAGGCCATACAACCGTGCGCCAATAGGAACATCTAGCCCGAACCAGGCGTAGCCGCCGAGCAGGTAGGCGACGCCGAGGAATATGAGACCCGCGACCGGTAGGTCGAGTGCGTAGACCGGTGAACGACGGCTACGGCCCAGGGCGAGGCGAAAGGCGACTGCAACGACCAGGGCCGCGACAAGCGCCTCCTTCCAAGCGGCGACCACCCGCACCAAGCGAGCGGGCATACCGAGGCCACCAAAGAGCCATGCCATCAGCACGGTGTGGAAGGGGAGGACCCAGATGAACGCGAGCAGTCCAATACCGAGACGGCTTCGGCTGACCTCGGCACGAGGTTGAGCGAGGACGGTCGCGGTCACACGGCTGGCGCCGCTAGGCGGTCGGCGAAGGGGGGCGTCCGGCGGGGCGCCCGCGGCGGAACGTGTTGCCCATTTCGCGCCGGACCCGCAGTGCGGCGCTCCGCAAGCCGGCGGCATCCGCCGGGTGCTGTCCGGCCCAATGGGATGCCACTACACGCGCAGAGACCCAGAGCACGCCGAGCCCGGCACCGAGCACGCCAGCGCTGACGAGAATCAGCAGATATCGAGGCCAGAGCGGCTTCCGAGGTGGCACGGCCTCGTCCACGACCGTGACCACCGGCGTATTGTTCACCTCATCAATCCGGGCCGCCTCGAACTCGCGCCGGATGGAAAGATACAGGTCGCTCGCCATCTCAACCTGGCGGCGGACTCGACGCTCGTCGATCACCAAGGCCGGTGAGTTTTGCCATTGCCGGTTCTTCTCGTAAAACATCCGCAATGCGACCTCGGCGTCACGCAGCTCCGCCGCCGCCTCGCTCACGCGGGCATCGAGAAAGATCCGACGCGCGCGCTCGCGCGAGAGGCGTTGCTCCCGGTTAAAGGCGCTGACGAGCTCGACCGCCCGATTCGCCACCGCCGCGCTGATCTCGGCCCGACGTGCGTTGACCGCGACCGACACGAGGTTCGTGCGCGCGTCAAACGTCACCTTCATGTCACGCTTCACCTGCTTGATCGCGATCTCAATACCCCGCTGGTGGTCCTTCTCCCGGATTCTGTAGATCTCCAAGAGGTCGGCGCTGTCCGCAGGCGCGGCGGAGAGAGCGTTTGGGAAATGCGAGAGCACGAGCCGCGTCAGTAGCTCGCGGCTGGCCAAGAGCTGAGCATAAAACGCCGGGGACGTCGAGGGATCGCTGCCGGAACCGAGGTTCAACTGGGAGGCGAGGCCAGAGAGTCCCGGCTGTGCGGCGAGATCGGCAAGCCCTTTGGGGAGCTTGACCCCGTTGTCGGTGGCAACAATGAACGTCGACTGGCTCTGATAGCGCGCAGGAAGAACGAACGAGAGAAGGAGGGCTATGGCGACAACGCCAAGCGCGACACCAACCGCCTGCCGCCACCGCTCGAGTATACCAGCGGCGAGGCTAGCGAGCGTAAGATCATCGGTGCCCATTGAGCGAGGCAAGATGTTGTTACATCAACAGTTAGTCAAGATAGGATGGCCCTTCTTCAAAATGAGCGTAAGCCCGTTCCTGAGGTGCGGGTTCAAGCGCTGGACGACTCTCACGACAGGATTCGTCGGCCAATAGTCGACGTAGGCGAGGCGCTCACACTCCAGCCCGGCACCTTCACACATCGCGACGAGCTCCTTCCCCGTGTATTCACGGAAGTGTCCCGGGTTGCTGCGCGTTTCCCGAATCGGCTCGAACGGGTTCCGCCCCAGCACCATCTTCACCCGGTTGCGCAGGGCGACCGCGTTGGGCGTCTGGATGATCAGCGAGCCGCGGTCGTCGAGGAGGCTCGCCAGGAATGCCAGGACCAGCCGCGGCGCGGTGTACAGGTGCTCGATCACTTCGGCCATGACAACGATGTCGTACGCTTCGGCGCGAGGCCAGCGGCTCGAGTCGTGGGCGGCGTTCAGGTCGAAGGGTATGTGCTTGGCGATGATCCGGGCCGGCGCGAGTCGCTCGTTCTCCCACCCGAGGGTGTGCAGCACGATGCGATCGCCAAAAGAGTGATGCAGCAGCGAGGTCAGGAAGTGGGGGCCAACATCCAGCACTCTCACGCGCCGGGATGAACGCACGCTGTACGCGTTCACGCTCGCGCCAATCAGATTCACGAGGAACGCAAGCCGGTTCGCGTGGTACGTCAAGTACACCCACTCTTCGCGGTTGTAGTCCCCACGGCGGAAGAGGGCTAGAATGTCGGTCCCGGAGAGCTCACGCCCAGGAGGCATATGGAGCATTCGTCGGTGCGGTCGTTGTGCTTCAGTCTAACCGGCGGACCGCGTCACCGGCCAGACGGCGTTGCGTGAGCATCGCCCGTAACGCCCGCTGGAACGCCTTGGGCCAGGGGCTTCCGCTCCTGGTGGGGCTCGCCGCCATCCCGATCACGACACATGCGCTCGGGGCGCCGCGCTTCGGCTTACTGGCACTCATCTGGGCCGTACTCGGCTACGTCGGCGCCCTCGACTTCGGCCTCGGCCGCACGACTACGAAGTTCGTCGCCGAGCACCTGAGGCGCGGCGACCCCGCTGCCGTGCGGCGCGTGGCCACCATGGGCGTGGTGAGCCAGCTCGCGCTCGGGATGGCCGGAGGGGTGCTCCTGTTGGCGATCGCCCCCTACGTCGTCGATCGCGTGTTCCGCGCCCCCCCCACCCTGTCCGCCGAAGGCCGCATCGCATTTCGCGTGCTCGCGCTCTCCGTCCCACTGGTTCTCGGCTCACTCAGCCTCCGAGCGATCCTGGAGGCGGCGGAGCGCTTCGACGTGGTGAATCTGATCCGGCTCCCAATGAGCATCTTGATGTTTGTGGTGCCCGCGGTTGTCGGTCTGCTGGGTGGCGGGCTCGGATTGATCGTGGCGCTACTGACTGCGGTGCGCCTCATAGGGGCGGTCGCGTTCGCTGCGGCGCTCCCGCGAGCGGTCGCGGGATTCTCCTGGGACTTCCGCGGGGGATGGAGCACGCTGCGCACGCTCATGGGATATGCGGGGTGGGTGGCGGTGTCCAACACCGTGAACCCGCTCCTTGCCTACCTCGAGCGCTTCATTCTCGGGTCGCTCGCAGGAGTGACCGCCGTCGCCTATTACGCTGCGCCGTACGAGGCGGTGACCCGGTTGCTCATCGTCCCGGTCAGCTTGGTGGGCGCCCTGTTTCCCACCTTCAGCGATTCGGCCCAGAGCGACTCGATACCGGCCCGTCATGAGCGCCTGTTCCAGCGCGGCCTGCGCTTTCTGCTCGTCGGATTGGGAGCACCCACGCTCGTGATCATCGGGTGCGCCGGTCCGTTGATGACGGTCTGGCTCGGCCCGGAGTACGCGGCGCACAGCGCACAGGCGCTTGCGATCCTCGCGGCGGGTGTGCTCGTGAACTCTCTCGCCCAGCTTCCATCGGCCTACCTGCTCGGCCGTGGCCGGCCCGACCTGCCGGCCAAATTTCACGTCGTCGAACTCTTGCTGTACGCGGTGGGCGCCTGGTTGCTCGTGCGCGAGTTCGGCGTCACCGGAGCTGCGCTGGCATGGACGGGCCGGGTCACGGTGGACGCTGCGCTGTTAGCCCTGGCCCTCTGGCGAACGCAGCGCTTCCCCCTCGCGCGCTGGTACGGCGCCGGTGCACGTCGAGCACTTGGTGCGCTACTGGCTCTCGCGGTCGTGACGACCAGCGCCGCGTTCGCGCTCCCGCCGCTACCTCGGGTCGCGGTCATCGGCGCGGCGGCACTCGCGTTCGTCGCCTTCGCTTGGCGCCGACTCTTCGCCGAAGACGAACGAGCGGCCCTGCGAGCGGTGCTCACCTGAGGAGACAGCCGGTTCTGCTCGCCTATGCCCTTGTTATGGGCTGCAGCGGTTTCGGGGAGCCCGCTGCTCCTTCTCCGACGCTCTGGGTGAGTCCACCGACCCTGTCCTTCACAAGCTGGCCGGGTGGGCTCGGCCCACCGCTCCAGCCGTTGACCATCGACCGGCGCGGAACCGGTGTCGTCCCGTGGCAGGCGCGTGTCGACGTTCCCTGGTTGCGGATCGCACCAGCGGAGGGTACCACGCCCACGGTTGTCTGGGTCACCGCCACGCTTCCGAGCCTCCTGATGTCGCTGCAGGATAGCGCAAGCGTTGTTAGCGGAGTGGGGAACTTCAATCCGGCGGGTGGACAGCGCCGGCTGCTCACCGAGCCTGGCGGCTGACGTCGTTAGCGGACCGCCCGCGCGCCGATCGTGAGAGTCGTGTAGATCTCGACCTCGCGACCGGACTGCGAGTAAAAGCAGGGGAGAGACGCCTGACCGTCGGCCGTGAGCGTGTCGGCAAGAAGTGCGCCGGCGAGTCCTCCCGTGCCCAGGCGGGTGAAGTCACACCAGCGATACAGTCGACGCAACGTGTCGACGCCCGCGATAGGTGTGGGAGCCGATCCGAATTCGTCCACGAGCAGTAGGGCTTCGGGCCGCATCACGCCACCGAACGCGCCGCTGTCTGAGCCGATGCGGTAGGTGCCGGTGAACCGCCCGCGGTAACGCGTGTCCCGCAGCCTGAGCTGTCCTTGTAGCGTATCGGTACGCACCTCGAGCTGGTTGTCGAAGGCCACAACAAGACGCGCTTGCCAGGTGCCGTCAACAGGAGGTACGCGCGGGCCCGCCGGGTCGTAGGAGACGCAGGCGCCGGCCGCGAGCAACGCAATCGCCGCTCGAACCCACCGCTCAGCCGAGCGCGTTCTCATAGACCGCGAGCGTCTCTCGGGCACACCGCTCCCACGTGAAGCACCGAGCGCGTGCGAGCCCCTCCGTCGCGCGTTGGCGCCGCCACGAATCGTCCAGCCATAATCGCTCGATGGCGGCAGCGATGTCCTCCACGGAATGCGGATTCACCAGCACGGCGGCGCCTCCCGCGATCTCTGGCAGCGCAGACAGTCCCGATGTGACTACCGGGCACCCGCACGCCATGGCCTCGACGACGGGCAGCCCAAAGCCTTCCCACAACGAAGGATACGCGAAGACGCGCGCGAGACTGTAGAGTGCTCGGAGATCCCGCGCGGGGACGTAGCCGAGGAAACGCACAGCAGTCTCGAGCCCGAGCGCACGGACGATATGCGGGACGTCGTCGGCCAGCCAGCCGTCCGGCCCCGCGTGAACGAGCACGACGCCGGCTGTCGCGGGTCGCGTGCGGAGCAGGCGCACCGCCTCGAGCAGGCGCGGCAGGTTCTTGCGCGGCTCGATGGCGCCAACCGTGAGTACATAGGGAGCTGGGAGACCGTAGCGCCGGACGACACTGCGCCCCTCGTCGCTGTCGGACGGCACCGGTTGAAGCGCCGGATCCACGCCGTACGGGACGACGGCGATCCGTTCGGCTTTCACGGGCAACATCTCGAGCAGGTCCGCTCGTGCGGCCTCCGATCCCGTGATCACCGCCGCCGCCGCGCGTGCGAGGCGCGGCAGTACGGCGCGCGCGTAATGCCTCAGCCACGGCCGAAACAGCTCTGGAGAGCGGAGGATGATCACGTCGTGGATCGTCACTACTGTGGGCAAGAGCGTGCGGACAGGCCCGAGCGCGGCGGGAAGGTGGAGCAGATGGGCTTGGGCCCTGCGCGCAGCGAGGGAGACGCCGAGTTGGTGCCACCAGAGGTCGCGGCCGAGCGTGCGTAGGCGGTCGGCTGCCGTCCGCCGGGCGTTGGGCGGGACGGCTAGGCGGCTCGCCACGGGGACGAGCCGGTCCCCCAGCAGTGTGGCGAGCTGCTGAGCCAGCTGGGCGGTGTAGACCGATGGGCCCGCGCGGCCCAGCCGTGCCGCCGTCATGTCGAGCGCAATGCGCAACCCGCTCACACGGCGCCGCGATTGGCTCGGAACCCGGCGCTCGCGGCGACTCCGACGAGCCGGTAGTACGGATACGCGAGGAGTGTCGAGTTCATGCGATTCAAGGAACACGCGGCGTTATGCGCACCTCGAGCGTTGTGTTCCGTGCATCGAGGACGTCCAGGCGGTAGGCGGTCGGCCCGCACCAGGTGACATGGTAAAAGAACATGTTCAGACGCTCGCCTGCCGTGAAGGTCGCGTCCACTCGCCCCCAGCGCGACTGCGCCGAGCCCCGGAGCCCCCAAAACAGCGAGACATCGTGCGAGCACCACTTGTTCTCGTAGACGCCGGGAAATGTGTATAGCGCGTCGTCGTCCCATCGGATCCGCCCGGCAAACGTCCCCGCGCGCCACGCGGGCGCCATGTAGTCCACGGACAGCCATTGGCTCGATGCGCCGGGCCCGATCGCCGCGCCGATGACCTGGCCGCGTTGCGTGTACCCCTGCGGCGCCCCAGCGCCCGTGTACCACGTAATCTCAGGGATGTTGCGGTACGCGGGTGACTGCTCGAGGTACGTCACCTCTGCCTGAAACCGCACTGCATCCCGCTCCGCCCGCAGCGGGCGAGCCCACTCGAGGCCCAGCGTGTAGCCTTGAGAGTGATTCGGACTGACCAGCAGCTCGCGCACCGAACCCGGCGGCTGGTTGCGGGCCCATTCCGCATGCAGCGCGAAGTGGTCCTTCGGGAAGATCCAGCGGGCAAAGAACGAGTAGAGCTGGTCCCGTGCCGGTCCGGTCACCGTATCACCCGGCACACGACGGGACCCCCGGCCGCGCACGATGTCGAGCGCGTGTCCAAAGACGTCGTCCCACGACTCGAGGGATGCGTAGACCGTGCGCGTGAAGCCGAAGGTCAGATCCGTGCGCGGTGGGGTCCAGGTCGCGGCGAATCCGTTGATCGAGCGGCGGTCGTCCTGGGGTGTCTGGTCGAAGAACGGCGACTCGAACAATCCGCCTAGAAACCAACGCGCCGTGAACGTGCCTGCGCCTGTTCGCACGGGTCTGCTGGTGCGAACGAATGCGCGCCAGATTCCGGCCGCGTTGTTGCTCATTACGATCGCATTGCGGATTCCGGGCCCCCACCACTCGTTCTCCGTAGACAATCCGGCCGTCACCGCACCGAGATCCGCGGCCAGGGTCGATTGACCGAAATCGACCCACGCCCGACCGCGGTCACCGAAGCGCAGTGGGAGATCGATCGAGTACGCGCCCACGTGCCACGGGGTCGAGAACGGGCTGCGGCCGGCGGGCCGGGGCAGCTGTACCTGCGGGGGTGGCAGGGGATACGCGAGGTTTTCCGTGACGAGCAGCTCCGGGGCCAGGACGAGCGAGAGTCGGCGCCACCGGGCGAAAAGGCCGCCGCGCATGTCCGTACTCCACCCGCGCCCTGCCCAGAGAGCACCGTCGTTGAAGGAAAAGGGTATGGCAGAGTTATACAGAGCGCCGACTTCGGGGACGAGCAGTGCCCAGCGCAATCGACCCGGAGCGCCCGGCAGCGAATCGAGTCCCTCCGAGGCGGACCGCAGCAAGAACCCCTCACGGCGTGCGCCGCCCAACAACTGGCCGAGCCGCTCCCGATTCTCCGCGTCGCCGCCCAACACGGGCAGCGGTGTCCAGGTCGTACTCTGCGTGGCTCCATTGCGCAGGGGTAGGACGCTGATGAGCAACGTGATGGTAGTGCGAAACAGTCGCATCGGGCTCCGACAGGGATGGACACCCCAATCTAGGGCCGCTAAGCTCACCACGTGAGTTGCCGCGCGAGCGTCGTGGCCGCGTTCCTCCTGTTCCCCGCTGCGACGCACGCCGCGCGCGGCCAACAGGCGCCTTCCCGATCTCCTCTGTCGCGCGCCGAGGTCTTTGCGGGCGGCGAGTTGGAGAACTACCTCCGGTATCTGCAGACGTTGCGCGTCGTCCCGCTATACCCGTGGGGGCTGCGCGCGTTTTCGCCGCGCGAGCTGGACGATCTTGCTCCCCGCGATACAGCGCATCCGTGGGCCCGGCGCTACGATCTCGCCGCGCCGCCGACGCGTCGGTCGTTCGGATGGCTGAGCCCGACGGCGAGCCTGCGCGCCAACACCACGTTCCCCTTTGGGTACAACGACGGCCCCATCTGGGCGGGGCGCGGGCTTACAGTCGCGGCCCAGGGCGGCTTCGCGGCGCGCGTCGGCGCGATGTCGCTGAGCGTCGTGCCGCTCGTGTACGCCACGCAGAATGCCGGATTCGCGCTGATGCCGAACGGGCAGACCGGTAGGCTGGCCTACGCCGATGGCGCGAACCCCACATCGATCGCTCGATACGTGTCGATTGGCGGAAGCTCTCTGCCGGCGTGACGACTGCCAACCAGTACTGGGGGCCCGCGACCGAGTTTCCCATCATCCTCGGCAACAACGCCGCCGGCTTCCCGCACGTGTTCCTCGGCACCGCGAGTCCCGTGGATCTGTGGCTGTTTCGCGTGCATGGACGCCTGGTGTGGGGGCGGCTGTCACAGTCCGCCTTCTCACCCGCGACGGTGGCGGACGGAGCTCGCTACGGAGCTGCACTCGTGCTGGACTTCACGTCACGCTGGGTTCCAGGGCTGGAGATCGGGGTGACGCGGTTCTCACACCAACCGTGGCCGGCGGGCGGGCTGACCCTCGACGATCTACTCGTGATGTTTCACGGTGGCCAGGGAGGCGGCACCAATTCACTGTTGGAGAATCAGCTGGCCAGTGCCTTCTTCCGTTGGGTCCTGCCCAACAGCGGCTTCGAAGTATACGGCGAGTACGGCCGCGACGACTACAACGTAGACCTGCGTGATTTCGTCGAGGAGCCCGACCACATCGGTGGATACACGATCGGGTTTCGCAAGGTGATGCGGCGGCCCAATGGCCGGCTCCTCGCGGTACGCGCCGAGACGCAGAACTTGCAGTTTTCCCGTTTGGCGGCCGGGCGTGGGTGGGCGCCATTCTACACCCACGGCGGCGTCAGCCAGGGGCACACGCAGCTGGGTCAGGTCCTGGCTTCCGAAGCCGGGCCTGGCGGTGCGGGCTCCGTCGTCGCGGTCGACTCCTATTCGCCGCGTGGCAAATGGACCTGGTCATGGACCCGGATGCTACGATATCAGCGCGGCGATCCCTCAGGAGCGGGGCCGCCGGACGCTGACGGCGTCGACGTACAACACGCGCTTGCGGTAGAGCGTGTCCAATTCCGACACGGCTACGACATGCTCACGCGCGTGACGGCGATCTACGAATTCAATCGGAGCTTCGCGGGCGACGCGTTCAACCTCAATGTGATCGTCGGGATCCGCGCCGCATTGCGGTGATCCGGCGGACGCCGGCGCTCAAGCGTGGACCCGGACACCATCGAGCGAAGGGCGCGGCGTCTCACCACGGTGCGGTGCGAACATACCCTCGAGCGTGCCGCGGAAGATTGCCCAGCCCAGTGCTGGCCGTCCGCGGAAGGCCTCCCAAACTGCCCGCCCCGGCTTCGTCACGAGGAGATAGGCCAGAGCGCCCCAGCGACTCCAGCCACGGAAGTTCCGCCGCACGAAGAGCGCGCGATTGCGCGCCTTCAAATGCTCGACGTGAGGGCGCGCCACGCGCGAGGTGGTAGCGCCGATGGCGTGATGTACGATCGCCCTGGGTGCGTACAGCACGCGGAGGCCGGCCTGGCCCGCGCGGAAGGAGTACTCGGTATCCTCGAAGTAGATCGGGAAGTAGCACTCGGGCAACGGCCCCAGGGTCCGCCACGCGCGCCGGGAGATCAGCAACGCACAGCCTGTGACGAATTCCGTCGGAACGGGCGTGGGCTCGCGTGGAACGACCGTGTCGTGCACGTTGAGCGAACGAAATGGGACGAAATGCCCGCCGGCATACCAGACCTCGCCTGGTCGCCCGGTGACGAAGATCGTCGGGCCGACAAGGCCCGCGTCGGGAAACACGTTCAGCGCCCGGGCGATCTCCGTGAAGAATCCCCGATCCACGGTCGCATCATTGTTCAAGAGCAGAAACTGCGCGACGGCCGGGTCGGCATGCAGGTACTCGACCCCGATGTTGTTTGCCGCGCTGAATCCGCGATTGACGGGTAGCGCAATGATCGCCATGGGAGCAGCCGTTGGGCAGCGTGCGCGCCATTTGAACAAGGCATCGATGGAACCGTCGCTGGAGCCGTTGTCCACCACCACGATTCGCGCCGGTGCCAGATCAGCCGCGACGAGCGACTCGAGACACGCCAGCGTGTCGGCCAGGCCATTCCAGTTGATCACGACGACGCCGACGCTGCTTCTTGTCACGTAGCGCTCCTGCCGGGATGGACACCGCGTTTCGGGGTCGGTAAGCTCCCCCGGTCTATCATCACACTCGGCGCATTTTGGGAGGACAGGTGGGGGAGCACATTCTGGTGACCGGCGGCGCTGGGTTCGTTGGCTCTCATCTCGTGGACGCGCTCCTCGTCGCGGGACATCGCGTGCGCGTGTTCGACAGCCTGGAGCCTCAAGTGCACGGGGCCGACGGTGAGATCCCGACGTACCTGAACTCTCGGGCAGAACTCGTGCAGGGATCGGTAACCGACGCGGGCGCCGTCGCCCGGGTGCTCGAAGGGATCGACGTCGTCCTGCATCACGCCGCGCTCGTCGGTGTGGGGCAGTCGATGTACGACATCGCCCGCTACTGTCAGGTCAACACCGGCGGCGCCGGGATCTTGCTGGAGGAGATCGTCAAGCGCCGCAGCCGGATTCGCAAAGTCGTGGTCGCGTCGTCCATGTCCGTGTACGGTGAGGGCGCATACCGCACCCCGAGCGGGGAAATGCGCGCGCCCAAGGTGCGAGGCCGGGATCACTTGGAACGCGGAGAGTGGGAGATGCGCGACCCCGAGATGGCCGAGCCATTGGCCCCGATGCCCACTCCCGAGACCAAACCGTTGCACCCCACATCGGTGTACGCCATCACCAAACGCGACCACGAGGAGTTGTTCCTCACAGTCGGCTACGCGTACCGCATCCCCACCGTGGCCCTCCGCTACTTCAACATATACGGCGAACGCCAGGCGCTGTCGAACCCGTACACTGGGGTGGCTGCGATCTTCTCCTCGCGCGTACTCAACGGGCAAACGCCGACACTCTTCGAGGACGGGGAGCAGAGCCGGGACTTCGTTCACGTGTCTGACATCGTTCAGGCGAATCTGCTCGCGCTTGAGACCGACCGCGCCGATTACGAAGCGCTCAACGTGGGAACCGGTCAGCCGACGACCGTTCGTGGCGTGGCGGACGCCATCCTCGGGGCGCTCGACCGGACCGATCTGACGCCGTGTGTCCTCGGCACGTTCCGTGAGGGGGACATCCGGCATTGTTACGCGGACATCTCGCGGGCCCGCGAGCTTCTCCGATACGCGCCCAAAGTGACCTTCAGCGACGGCGTGCGACGACTCGTCGAATGGGTGCGCGGGCAACGCGCGGTGGACAGCTTCGATCAGGCTCACCGGCAACTCGTCGAGCGCGGACTGGCTTGAGGGACGCCGGAGTCTCCTCCCACAAGACCTGCGCGGCGAGGCTCTACCGTGCGCAGGTGGGTAAGGTGCCAGCCGTGCCGGTCATCCTGGCGGCCGCGGCTGCGGTCCTCCACGG
>WNFV01008163.1_pt1 | contig 16220 bp, 14 predicted proteins | sample 5400101 | NCBI WGS metagenome assembly WNFV01 (sample SAMN13153361, study PRJNA577476) | soil metagenome | isolation source: 115 cm soil or saprolite under grassland replicate 1 | place: USA:California | collected 2016-06-15
GATCGACCTCGACGGCATCGACTATTACGTGTGGCGAAGCCTGAGACGGTCGTTCCGGCCGAGGGTCGTCGTCGTCGAGTACAACGCCTCGGCCACACCAGGTGTGCGATGGGTCCAGCGATATCGCACCGGCCGGTTCTGGGACGGCAGCCGCCGTTTCGGCGCCAGCCTCGACGCGTTGTCGGAGCTCGGCGCGACGCTCGGCTACACGCTCGTCGGGTGTGAGTCCCACGGCGCGAACGCGTTCTTCGTGCGCGATGACGTGGTCGCGCGCGACCTACCGGGAGTCGAGACGCGCGTTTCGCGGCTCTACCGGTCACCGAAGTACTTCGGCGATCACTTCGGTCACCCGTGCCGGCGCGACCGATCGAGCCTCAACCGATACGCGCCTCGCGACCCCTGACGAGACGTGCAGCAGCGCTACTGAACGTCGCGCCCGTCGTCGGCCGGAGGCCCGACCGCCCCGATGGAACGCAGGTAGGTGATCTGGGTCTCGAGGACGCCGTACACCTGCTCGGGCAGGTACGCCTCGCCCGTGCTGGCGGCGCGCTCGACGATGTAGGCGACGGCTTCTGCGCCGCCGATCACGATCGGTCCCGTCGTCTTGGGTCCCGACCCGTTCCCCGACATTCTTCTCGAAGTACTCGAGCTGGAACTCGAGGATGCGACGCACGTCGTCGGACGTGAGCGTGGCGGCGACGTCGTCGGGCACGTGCGCGACGACCCAGTCGTGCGCCTCGTCGAGGTCGAAGATCGCCGGCGGTGGGGCTTTGGCGATGCGGCCGGCTTCGCGGATGACGAGCCAGGCAGCAACGGCGATGACAATCGCGATCACCAACATGCCGGCGACGATCTGCACGGCGTTGAGGCTATCGGTCTCGTTGTGTCACGCCGCCAGGGCCGACGCGCACTTCTGGCACGTCGAGATCCGCGGCTTCGGCTTCGAGCTGCGGGCCGTGTCTTGCTCCCGACATCGGGACGACGAGCCAGGCCACCCACGCCATCGTCGCAACGGTGAACGCGATCATGAGCAAGAGAGGCGATCCCGGCGGCGACCACGTCGCCTTGGTCCAGAACCAGATCGTGCCGTCGGCGAGGACCGTGTTGCGGCCCAGATTCTGGCCGTAGGCGAGCACGTGGCCGGCCGCGAGCCCCGCTCCCGCGAGCATCACGGCGGTACCGCGAGCGCGACCGAGCGCCGGTCCGCGCAACGCGATCCCGGCGAGCACCGGGATGCCGACGGCGAACGGCATCGCGTAGCGGCCGAGCCAGCCTGAGTAACCGGTTTGGTAGACGATGAACGCAACCGGGAGAACCGCCGACAGGATGCCCACGACCGCCAGGGCGACGACCTCCCGGCGCCGACCGAAGACGAACGCGAGCGCCACGAGGCCACCGAGCACCGCGGTCCACACGAGCAACGTGAACGCCGGCGCGAGCACTTCGTTCCACCCGAAGTCCCCGATCATCTGTCGATAGAACATCGAGCTCTGACCGATCCCACGCCGGACGAGCTCGACCCCGGTCTCGTGCGAGGGCCCGCCGATGTAGCTGTGGGCGTCGAGAGCGTCGGCCCACACGAGCCATGCCATCTGCGCGATCAAGCACACGCCCACGACCGCGCCCCAGGCCCACAGCGCACGTGAAGCTCGGAGCGCACGGACTCCTTGCTTCCCGGCCAGCCCCGCGAGCACCAACAGGATGAGCCCGGCCCAGATGGGGCCCAGCTGGCGCGAGAGCACCAGGACGGCGGTGGCGATCCCGAGACGCGCGACAAGCCGCCGGTCGGGAGCACCATCGACCGACGACCGCGCCTCGATCACGAGCACCGCGCCGGACACCCACACCGCGAGGCCGGCGGCGATCTCGACACCGTTCGGGTTGACGGAGGCGGCGAGGAACAGCGCCGTGGGCGTCACCGCGACGAGCACGCCGAGCATCACGAAGGGGGTGTCACCGACGCGCTGGAGGCTCATGACCGCGGATGCAAGAAGCGCCGCCGCCAGCGCGACCGCGGCCAGCCGCATCACGTACACCGCGCGGGGCCCTGCCGAGCCGAGCCGGGATGGGATCCCGACCCAGGCGTAGTACGCGGGTGGATACGCGGTCGTATGCGTCACCACCCGCGCCTCGCGTTGCGGGCCCGTGAAGGTGATGCAGGCAGCGGTCTCCTCGGGGTGGTGAACCAGGCAACCCCAGTTCGCGCGGCCGTAGATCTCGGGGACGCTCACCGTCCGGTAGATGCTCGGACTCCCGCCCTCGCTCGAGCCGATGCCGACGGTGGTCGGGAGCGCGGCGCGCTGCGAACCTGTGAGGGGCCGTCCGGAGAGCTCACCGCGGGAGACTGCAGCCGCGCGCACCACGTGCGCCGGCTCGTCGGGCGTCGCGGTGAGCGGGTTCCCGAACGCCCAGAGCGCGCCGAGCGCGAACAGGATGAGAAACGAGGCGAGCCATCGGAACCATCCGAGCTCGCGCAGGCTCGAGAGACGCGCGACGAGCGTGCCGTTCTGGTTACGCCACGTGCTGATGTCCAACGAGCAATTGTGTTCAGATGCCGATCCGCTGTGCGAGCAGCTCGCGGTGGTACGTGGCGTCGCCGAGGAGGATCTCGGAGCTCTTGGCCCGCTTGAAGTACAGGTGCGCGTCGTGCTCCCACGTGAAGCCGATGCCGCCGTGGATCTGGATGTTCTCGGCGGCGGCGTGGAAGTACGCGTCGGAGCAGTAGGCCTTGGCCAGGCTCGCGACCACCGGCAGCTCCTCGTTGTCCTCGGCCGCCGCCCACGCCGAGTAGTACGCGGCCGACTTGGCCGACTCGACCTCGAGCAGCATGTCGGCGCACTTGTGCTTGATGGCCTGGAACGACCCGATCGGGCGGCCGAACTGCACGCGCACCTTGGCGTAGTCGACCGACATCTCGAGCACCTTCTGCGCACCGCCGACCATCTCGTTCGACAGGCACACCGCGGCCTGGTCGAGCGTCTTGGACAACGCTGCCCAGCCCGCGCCGACGTCGCCCAGGGGGCGAGCGGGCACGCCCGAGAAGTCGAGGCGGGCCTGCTTCCGGGTCTGGTCCATGGTGGCAAGCGGCGTGCGGGTCAGCCCGGAGGCGTCGCCGTCGACGACGAAGAACGAGATGCCGTCCTCACCGCTGCTGCCGGCGGTCCGCGCCACTGCGATGATCGTGTTCGCGGTGTGGCCGTCGATCACGAACATCTTCGTGCCCGACAACTCGTAGCCGTCGCCCTTGCCGCTGGCTTCCATCGTGATGCCCGACGCGTCCCACCGGCCGTTGGGCTCGGTGAACGCCAGCGCGGCGATCGTCTCGCCGGACGCGATCCCCGGAAGCAGCTCACCCTTCTGCACGTCGGAGCCGGCGTTCATGATCGCGTTCGCCGCCAGTGCGACGGTCGAGAAGTACGGCGCGCACAGAAGGACGCGACCCATCTCCTCGAGCACGATGCCGAGCTCGACGAACGTGAACCCCTGACCGCCGTGCGCCTCGGGGATGTGCAGGCTCTGCAGCCCGAGCTCCTGCGCCATCTGCTTCCAGACGGCCTCGTCGTATCCCTCCGTCGTCTCCATGAGGCGCCGCACCTCCGACGAGGGCGACTTGGCCTCCATGAATTTGCGGACGGCGTCGCGGAGCTGCTCCTGCTCCTCCGAGAACGCGAAGTTCATTGTCTCCCCCTCAGGCTCGCGGCTCACGCGGGAGCCCGAGCACCCGCTCGCCGATGATGTTGCGCTGGATCTCGCTCGATCCTGCGTAGATGGTCTCGGCCCGGCTCGCCATGAAGATGCGATGAAGGTCGCCGAGCTCGTAGTGCCCGCCGGGCTCCCCCTCGACGACGAGCGCGTTGGCGCCGAGCACGTCCATCGCCAGCTCACCGAGCTTGCGGTGCCACGACGACCAGTACACCTTGCCGATGCTCGCCTCCGGCCCGAGCACGCCCTTCTTCACGAGGCTCGTGAGCATCCGCATGCCGTTGTACTTCATGATCTGGACGCCGACGTACGCGTCGGCGAGCCGCTGGCGAATCGTCTCGTCGGCGGTCGCGCCGTTCTTGTGCGCGACGTCGACGAGATCGGACAGCTCGCGCTGGAACGCCAGCTGCTGCGACAGGAATGCCGTCCCGCGCTCGAAGCCCAGCGTCGCCATCGCGACCTTCCAGCCGTCGTTCACCTCGCCGACGACGTTCTGCTTGTCGGTACGGGCGTCGTCGAAGAAGACCTCGTTGAACTCGGCCGTGCCCGTCATCTGCTCGAGCGGCCGTGCCGTGACGCCGTCTTGCTTCATCGGGACGAGCAGGTACGAGATCCCCTTGTGGGCGGGCGCCTCGGTATCGGTGCGCACGACTGCGAAGCACCAGTCGGACCGGTGGGCGAGCGTCGTCCAGACCTTCTGCCCGTTGATCACCCACTGGTCACCGTCGAGCACGGCGCGGGTCTGGACGTTCGAGAGGTCGGAACCGGCGTTCGGCTCCGAGTAGCCCTGGCACCACAGCTCCTCGGCGGACTGGATCTTGGGCAGGAAGCGCTGCTTCTGCTCATCGGTCCCGTACGCGATCAGCGTCGGCGCGAACAGCCCCTCACCGAAGAAGCTGACGCGGGTCGGCGCGTTCGCCTTGGCGTACTCCTCGTTGAAGATGACCTCCTCGGAGAAGCTCGCGGCACGCCCGCCGTACTCCTTCGGCCACCCGAGACCGATCCAGCGGTCGCGGCCGAGCACGCGCTCCCACTCGACGCGCACGTCCCAGTCGCTCTCGTCGGCCGGTCCGCCGCCGCCACCGATCTCCGCGAACTCGCCCACGAGGTGGTCGGCGAGCCAGGTGCGCACCTCGTCGCGGAACGCGGCCTCCGCGGGCGTGTCCGTGAAGTCCATTCGTTCGGACGGTACTGGACCACTCGGTCAAGTTGCCAGGCAGTCGAACGCCCGCCGGTACCCTGACCTCGTGCCCCGACCGCCCCACTTCGAAAGCGCCGACGTGAGGATCGACAAGCTCACGGTGGGGCCGTTCGAGAACAACGTCTTCGTGGTGCGGAGCAAGCGGACGGGCGAGGCGACCCTCCTCGACGCCGCCAACGAGCACGACCTCCTGCTCGACGTGAGCCGCGCGACGGGCGTGCGGCGCGTGCTGACCACGCACGGGCACTGGGACCACATCCAGGCGGTCACAGCCGTGCGCGACGCCGGCATCGACGTGGGGATCGCCGCCGAGGACGCCTCGATGCTCCCGTCGTACGACTTCACGATCCCCGACGACGACGTGATCGAGGTGGGCGACCTCCGGCTGCGCACGATCCACACGCCCGGCCACACGGCGGGATCGACGTGCTTCCTGCTCGAGGGCCACCCGGTGTTGTTCAGCGGCGACACGTTGTTCCCCGGCGGCCCGGGGAACACCAGCCTCCCGGGCGGGAACTTCGACCGGATCATCGACTCGATCGACCGCCGGCTCTTCACGCTGCCCGACGACCTGCTCGTGCTCCCCGGTCACGGCCTCGACACCACCCTCGACACCGAGCGCCCCCACCTTCAGGAGTGGATCGACCGGGGCTGGTAGCACCCGCAACCCGGAACAACCCTCGGGCGGGGGTGTTCACTGTCATGACACCGAGACCCGAAACGAGGCGAACGATAGGGACATGACGGACACACAGCACACGGAGAAGGCGACCTTCGCGGCCGGATGCTTCTGGGGGGTCGAGGCCGAGTTCCGGGGGATCCCCGGCGTGGTCGCGACGACCGTCGGCTACACCGGCGGCCGCGCCGACCACCCGAGCTACGAGCAGGTCTGTAGCCACACGACCGGTCACGCCGAGGCGGTTCTCGTCGAGTACGACCCCGACCAGGTGACCTACGAGCAGCTCGTCGACGCCTTCTGGCAGCTCCACGACCCGACGCAGCTCAACCGGCAGGGCCCCGACGTCGGCGACCAGTACCGCTCGGCGATCTTCTTCCACTCACCCGAGCAGGAGGCGACGGCCACGGCGGCGAAGGAGACCGCGCAGGCCCGGTTCAAGCGCCCGATCGTCACGGAGATCACGCCGGCGCCCGAGTTCTGGCCCGCCGAGGACCACCACCAGCGCTACCTCGAGAAGCGCGGGATGGCGAGCTGCGCGATCACCGTCAACAACTGACGCCTCACGATCCGAGCGCTTCGCGGTACACCGCGCGAGTTGCTTCCGCGCAGCGTTTCCACGAGTAGTGCTGCGCGCGATGCCGCCCCGCGGCCCCGAGCCGCGCGCGTTCGGCGCCGTCGAGGAGCAACCGCCCGAGCGCGTCTGCCCACGCGTCAAGGTCGTCGGGCGGCAGGAAGACAGCCGCGTTTGCCGCGACCTCCCGCAGCGGGGGGATGTCGGCGGCCATCACCGGGGTGCTCTGTGCCATCGCTTCGAGGACGGGGATTCCGAAGCCCTCGTGGCGGCTCGGGAACGCGAACAGGTCGGCGCCGCGGTACAGCGCACGCGCTGTCGCGTCGCCGATCCGTCCAACGGTGCGGACGCGGTCGCCCAGCGCACGCGCCGGCGCGAGCACCGCGTCGGGGTTCTCCACCCAGCCCGCCGGGCCCGCGAGGACCAACCGGTGGGGAAGATCCGACGACGACGCCCACCGCGCGAACGCGTCGACGAGCAACCCGACGTTCTTGCGCGGCTCGAGGCTGCCGACCCAGAACACGTACGGGGCGTCGTCGATACCGAGCGCGCGCCGTGCGCCGACGACCTCGGCGTCGGTGGCAATCTCGAGCCCGACCCCGTTCGGGACCACCCGCACGCGCTCGGCCGGAATCTCCGTGTACTCGGCGAGCTCGTCGGCGGCGGCGTGCGACACGGTGATGACGAGGTCCGCCCGCTCGGCCGCGGCAGCGAGTCCCTGGGCGTGGAACCGGCGGCCGCGCCGTGGGTACGTATCGGGGAAGACGAGCGGCGCGGCATCGTGCGCGGTCACGACCAGCGGCGCGCGCGTCCGGGGCGGCACCGCGACCGACGGCGCGTGCACGAGGTCCGCGTCGGCGAGCCGCCGTGAGCGATCCAATCGGGGCCGGCGCAGCAGGTGCCACGCGTCGTAGAGGAGCGGTCGTGGCAGCGGCAGCACGGCGGGGTCGAGACCGCCGAGGCCGTGCTCGACGAGCGCGGTGTGCACGCGCGACCGGCGGTGCCACGCGACGAACGGCAACAGCGTGACCGCGTCGCCGGCGTCGCCGGAGCGGAGGGTGGGCAGTAGCCTCGCCAGCTCGGCTGTGTAGCGACCGACCCCGCCCGGGGGTTGGAGCAACTGCTCGAGGTTCAGGGCGACACGCATGATCCGGCTGCTCTCCGTCCAACCGGTCGCCGAGCGCGGCGGATCGGATCACGCGCTCCTGCGGATGGTGCGCAGCCTGCCATCCGACGAGTTCGACTTCCACCTCGTGCTGCCGGGTCCGTCACCGCTCGCCGGCGAGTTCGCCGACGCGGGCGTGACGCTCCACACGGTGCCGATGGAGCGGCTGTCGACGAGCCACGGCGCCGCCCAGTGGACCGGGTACGTCGCCGGGTGGCCGCCGGCAGTGGGAAGGATCGCGCGCATCGTCCGGCGGCTGAGCGTCGACGTCGTGCACACGAACTCGCTCAACTCGCTGTACGGATGGGCCGCGGCGTCGGTCACACGCCGCCCGCATGTCTGGCACGCGCGCGAGATCGTCGTGCAGTCACGCACCGCGCTCCGGCTCGAACGCTTCCTCGCCCACCACTTCGCCATCAAGGTCGTGTGCATGTCGCACGCGATCGCCGACCAGCTCGACCCCGCCAATGTCGAAGTGGTGTACGACACCGTCGACGCGGACGAGTTCCACCCTGACCTCGCGGGCCGATTCCGGGCCGGGGCCGGCATCCCCGACGACGCTCCCCTCGTCGGCGCCGCCGGGCGCATCGACACGTGGAAGGGCTTCGAGGTGCTGCTCGACGCGTACCCGACGGCCAAGGCCCGTCGTCCCGATCTGCACCTCGTCGTAGCGGGCGCGCCGGTCACCGGTAAGGAACAGCTCGCGATCGACCTCGCGACCCGGGCCGCCAACCTTCCGGACGCGCACTGGCTCGGGCCACGCACCGACATGCCCGAGCTTTACGCCGACCTCGACCTCTTCGTGATGCCGTCGACCGAGCCCGAGCCGTACGGACAGGTCGCGGTGGAGGCGCTCGCGAGTGGGGCACCCGTCGTCGTCACCGACGCCGGCGGCGCGCCCGAGATCGTGGCTCACGCACCGGAGGGCAGCGGCACGACCGTGCCCCCCGCCGACGCCGCCGCCTTGGCCGACGCCCTCGTCCGCCTCGCGCCCTCCACCACGGGCGCCGCTGAGCGCCGGCAGCGCCCGGCGCGGCAGCCTCCTGTTCCCAGCGGGCGCTTCGCCGAGATCTTCCGCGAGGCCGCAGCGGGCGGTCACAGGCGCCACTGAGGCCGGGGTAGCCTTCGGCGACCGACCGGGGGTCCGGCTCATGATCCGGCTCGTCTGCGTTCCCAAGCACCTCCTCGACGCCGTCGTCGCGCGTCCTCGAACCTGAGTCGGCCTCGCCCGATCATTCGGGCGCCGGCCCCCGTTCGAACCGTCCCCGACCCCGTAGTACTCGAGAAACCACAACAGGAGCGAGGCAGGGAGGACCGATGAATTCCTGGTACTTCTGGACATCACCCGTGCGGAACCTGGCGTGGGTCAGCGCGCACTACGGGTACCGGTAACCGTGCCCGCCGCCCGCCGGTCCCTCACCACGCGCGACGTACGCCGCCTGGTCGACGACCAGTGCTTCCTTCCCTCCGCTTCCGGGCGGATCGGCGTCGAGGTCGAGTGGCTGACCGTGTGCCTCTCCGACCCGGCCCAGCCGGTCCTCCCCGAGCTGGTGGGTGAGGCGGGCGCCGAGCTCCCCGCCGGCAGCCGCCTCACCTTCGAGCCCGGGGGCCAGGTCGAACTGAGCTCGCCGCCGCTGCGGGGCATCGGTCCCGCGTGCGCGTCCATCGCGTCCGACGCCGCCGCGCTCACCGCCAGGCTCGGCGATCGCGGTATCGGGCTGATCGGCCTGGGCCTCGACCCGGGTCCAGCCCGGGCGCGTTGCATCGACTCGCCACGCTACGAGGCGATGGAGACGTACTTCGACGCGCAATGCGCGGCGGGGCGCACGATGATGCGCTCGACGGCCGCGGTCCAGGTGAACGTCGACCTCGGCGCGACGTCCGCCGACGCCGAACGGCGCTGGCACCGTGCCCACGACGCCGGCCCGCTGCTCGCCGCCGCGTTCGCGAACTCGCCCCTGGCCGGGAGCGCGCCGAGCGGGTGGCGGTCGCGGCGCCTCGCCGTGTGGACCGAGGTCGACGAGTGCCGGACCACCGCCGCCGACGGCAACGGCGCCGACCCGACGAGCGCGTGGACCGATTACGCGCTGGCGGCGCGGGTGATGTTCATCCGCCGCGACGAGACCGAGTACGTCCCGATCCTCGACACGCTGACACTGTCGGACTGGGTCGAGCACGGCCACGAGCTCGGCTTCCCGACCCTCGACGACGTCGCGTACCACTTCACGACGCTGTTCCCGCCCGTGCGACCGCGCGGCTGGCTCGAGATGCGCATGATCGACTCGCTGCCCGACCCGTGGTGGCGGGCCGCCGTCGCCGTCGCCACCACGCTCGTCTGCGACGACACCGCTGCTGAGGCGGCCGCTCCGGCGATCGAGGCCACCCGTGGCCGCTGGGCCGACGCGGCCCGTCACGGCCTCGGCCACGCCGAGCTCAGCGAGGCGGCCACGTCCGCGTTCGACGCCGCGTTGCACGCCATGGTGCGGCTCGGTACGGACGCGACGACGGTGCTGGCGGTCGAGGCGTTCGTCGATCGCTATGTCGCACGCGGCCGGTGCCCGGCCGACGATCGCCTCGAGGCATGGCAGGACGACGGGACGCTGATCCCGGCGCCTGATCAGTTCGCCGAGGCGACGTGGGCGTGATCGTCGACACGGAAGACCGAATCGTCGCCGGCCTCGGCGATGCGCGGGCGCGCACGCTCGGGCTGCTGGCGCCGATCGAGGACGCCGACCTCGAGCGCCAGGTCTCCGAGCTCATGTCGCCGCTCGTGTGGGACCTCGCACATGTCGGCCACTACGAAGAGCTTTGGTTGCTGCGCAACCTCGCGGGTCTGCCTCCCACGAACGAGCTCTTCGACGACGTCTACGACGCGTTCAAGCACCCGCGCCGCGATCGCCCGTCCCTGCCGATCCTCGGACCCGCCGACGCCCGCGCCTTCGACGCCGGCGTCCGGAGCCGCGTGCTGGACGTGCTGGCGACGGTCGACCTCGACGGAGACGACCCCCTGTTGCGTGACGGCTTCGTCTACGGCATGGTCGTCCAGCACGAGCATCAGCACGACGAGACGATGCTCGCCACCATCCAGCTCATGGAGCACTTCGCGCACCCTGATGCCGATGACTGGCGCCCCTCGTCCGTTCTCGGAAGCGAAACGGGCGGAGAGCGCGCTTCGTCCTTCCCGGAAGGAGACGTGACGATCGACGGCGGAACGTTCGTGATGGGCACCGACGACCGCGCGTGGGTCTACGACAACGAGCGGCCCCGCCGCGAGGTCGAGGTGCCGCCGTTCCGCATCGACCGGACGCCCGTGACGAACCGGGAGTACCGCGCATTCATCGAGGACGGCGGCTACGACGACGAGCGGCTCTGGGACGCCGACGGGTGGGCGTGGCGTCAGGAGACCAGCGCCGAGGCCCCGCTGTTCTGGAAGCGCGAGGGCGAGGGTGCCTGGTCGCGCCGCCGCTACGGCCGCCGCGAGGAGGTGCCGCCCGACGAGCCGGTCCAGCACGTCAGCTGGCACGAGGCGGACGCGTTCGCCCGGTGGCGCGGGGCGCGCCTGCCCACGGAACCCGAATGGGAGAAGGCGGCGGGCCACGAGGGCGAGCCCGGCGGGCCGCAACAGATGCTCGGCCACGTGTGGGAGTGGACGGCCACCGACTTCGACGGCTACCCGGGCTTCCTGTCGTTCCCGTACCGCGAGTACTCCGAGGTGTTCTTCGGGAGCGACTACAAGATGCTGCGGGGCGGCTCCTGGGCGACCGATGCCAGCGTCCGGCGTGCGACGTTCCGGAACTGGGACTACCCGATCCGCAGGCAGATCTTCGCCGGCTTCCGCTGCGCGGCCGAGGCATAGCCCGTCGTGTGCCGCCACCTCGTCTACGTCGGTGCGCCGATCACGCTCGAGAAGCTGATCCTCAGGCCGAAGCACTCGCTGTTACAGCAGGCGTCCGCGCCCCGGTACCAGACGCACGGGTCGATCAACGCCGACGGGTTCGGCGTCGGCTGGTACGACCGCGACATGCGGGCCGAGCCCGCCCGCTACCGCACGACGCGGCCGATCTGGACGGACCTCTCGTTCGCGAGCTTCGCCGGGCTCGTCAGCACGAACGCGGCGCTGGCGTCGGTCCGCTCGGCGTCGCCCGGCATGCCCATCGAGGACACCAGCACCCCGCCGTTCACGGAAGGTCCGTGGCTCTTCTCGCACAACGGGTTCGTGCCCGGTTTTCGCAGCGGGGTCGGGCGCGCGCTGCGCCGCAAAGTCAGCGACGCGCGGGCCAACGCGATGACCAGCGCGACTGACTCGGAGCTCCTGTTCGCGCTCGTGCTCGACCGCCTCGACGGCGGCGCGTCGCCCGCCGACGCGCTGACGTCGGTCGTCGGGCTCGTCGAGGACCTCACGACGGCCCGCCTGAACTTCATCCTCACCGACGGTGGGCGCATCGTCGCCACCGCCGTGCGGAACTCGCTGTTCGTGCTGGACGACCGGCAGCTGACGGGCTCGGTGATCATCGCCTCGGAGCCGTACGACGGCAACGCGGCGTGGGAGGTCGTCAAGGACGGCTCCATCGTCGAGTTCGGCGACGACAAGCTCGAGGTCCGCCCGCTCTGATCGAAAGGCGAGCGATGTCCCCCACCTCATCGCCCTCACGCGTCGACGTGCACCTCGGCCCGGACGACCTCACGGCCGCGCTGCGCGCCGACGCGCGCGCCGGCCTCACGTCCGACCCCAAGGTGCTCCCGCCGAAGTGGTTCTACGACGACGAAGGCTGCCGGCTGTTCGACGAGATCACGCGGCTCCCCGAGTACTACCCGACCCGCACCGAGCGGGCGATCCTGACCGAGCATGCCTCCGACATCGCGGCGCTCACCGCGGCCGACACGCTCGTCGAGCTGGGCTCGGGCACGTCCGAGAAGACCCGCCTGCTGCTCGACGCCCTCTCCGGACACGGCACCTTGGAGCGTTTCGTCCCGTTCGACGTGAGCGAGTCCACGCTGCGCGACGCCGCCGCTGCGATCGAGCTCGAGTACCCGGGCGTCGACATCCACGCCGTCGTCGGCGCGTAGTCGCGTTCCTCGGCGGCACGATCGGCAACCTCGACCTCGACGCCCGCGCTCGCTTCTACCCCGCGATCGCCGCCGGGCTCCGGCCGGGTGACGCGTTCCTCCTCGGGACCGACCTCGTCAAGGACACGGGACGGCTGGAGGCGGCGTACGACGACGCCGCCGGCGTCACGGCCGCGTTCAACCGCAACGTCCTCACGGTGCTGAACCGTGAGCTCGACGCAGACTTCGTGCCTGATCGCTTCGCGCATGTCGCCCGGTGGAACTCGGCCGAGGAGTGGATCGAGATGCGCCTGCGCGCGGAGTCCGCGCACACGGTCCGCGTCGGCGAGCTCGACCTCGAGATCGAGTTCGCCGACGGCGAGGAGATGCGCACCGAGATCAGCGCCAAGTTCCGTCGCGAGCGGGTCGAAGCCGAGCTGGCAGCCGCCGGTCTCGCCCTCACGTCCTGGTGGACCGACCCCGCAGGTGATTTCGCGCTGTCCCTGTCGACCCCCTCCTGAAGGCGGTAACGTTCCACACGATCTGGGTGTCTACAGACCATTCAGGCGGGTCTCTGTCGAGGGTCTCAGTAGCAAGTAAATAGATCGAAATCCGGTGGTCGCGGGCAGGGCAGCTTCCGTCCAGCCCGCCAATTGCACGGTCAATTGCAAGGACGAAAGCTCTTGAGCGACATTCGCGTCGGCATCACGTCGGTCGAGACACTCGACGAGCGGGCTCGCAGCACGATCGCAGCTGCTGCCGCCGCCGGCCTCGACCTTGTCGGCAGCATCGACCACGTGAGCTTCCGCGGCGGGGAGGGAATCGACGGCCTGATCACCGCCGCCGCGCTGGCGGGCGTCCATCCGACGATCGGGCTCTACGTCGGAGTCTTCCAGCTACCGCTGCGGCACCCCGTGATCGTCGCCCGGCAACTGTCGACGCTCGCGCAATTCGCTCCCGGCCGGCTCACGTTCGGAATCGGTGTCGGAGGCGAGGACCCGCACGAGTTCGAGAGCTGCGGCGTCGACGTGCGCACCCGAGGACGCCGAACGGATGAATCACTGTGGATTCTCCGTCGACTGCTGACCGGAGAATCCGTCGACTTCGACGGCGCGTTCTACCAATTGCACGACGCAAGGATCGCGCCGGCGCCCCACCCTCCGATTCCGTTGATCGTGGGAGGCCGGTCGTCAGCCGCGCTCCGTCGCGCGGCATCGCTCGGCGACGGGTGGATCGGCGCGTTCAACTCGGCGCGGCGGTTCCGGGAAGCGGTCGGCCTCATTGCGGAGCACGCGGACCAGGTCGGTCGGGGATCGATCGGCTGGCAGCACGCGATGGAGTACTGGTGTGGCTTCGGACCGACCGTCGAGGATGCACGGCGACGACTGGCGGTGACGATGGAGCGGTTCTACGGGCTCCCGTTCGCGTCGTTCGAGCGCTACTGCCCGGTAGGAACGCCCGAGCACGTAGCCGAGGCGCTCGCCCCTTACATCGAGGCGGGATGCCAGACGTTCAATCTCATCCCGATCGCAGCGTCCGTCGACGAGGCCGTCGACAGCGTTCTGCAAGTCAAAAGAGCGCTCGTCGGCACCAGTGCCGTGGGCGCAATCAATCCGTGACGAAAGACAAGCCATGAAGACTTCTATGACACCGTTCCGATTCACCGGCTGGGGTGCCGACGTCCCATCCGACGTCGTCGCGAACGCCGAACTGGAGCAGCGGTTCGGCGTCGAGGCGGGCTGGATCGCGTCGAAGACGGGCATCTGCGAGCGCCGGAACGTTGCGCCGGAGCAGTCATCGGCGACGCTCGCGACCAACGCGGCCCGCGCTGCGTTGACCAGCGCCGGGCTCGAGCCCTCCGACATCGACGTCATCGTCCTCGCGACGTGCACGCCGGAGCAGCCGATCCCGCACACCGCCGCCTTCGTCGGCGGCGAGCTCGGCATCACCTGCGGGTCGTTCGACCTCAACACCGCCTGCTCGGGATTCGTGTACGGGCTCGTCGTCACCGGCGCGCTGCTCAACGCCAGCCCGGTGTCGCGTGCGGTGCTCATCGGCGCCGAGGCCTATTCCCCGTTTCTCAACCCGGACGACCGGAGCACATCCGTAATCTTCGGAGACGGCGCCGGCGCGTTGGTCCTGGAGCGCGGTACGGACGGCGGCGCAGGAATCCTTGCCTCGGACCTCGGGTGCGAAGGCTCCCTCACCGACATCGTTGGCATCCGGGCTGGCGGAAGCCGGCTCCGGACGACGCCGGAGACGGTTGCCGCCGGCAACAACCAGCTCCACATGATGGGGAAGCCCGTCTTCGAGTTCGCCGTCGGCGCCCTGGTCGAGTCCATCGACGTCACCCTGGCCCGCGCCTCGGTCGATCTCTCAGAGGTCAAGTGGTTCGTGCCGCACCAGGCAAACCTTCGGATCATCGAGACGGTCGGAGAGAAGCTCCACATCGACCCCGAGCGCGTCGTCCTCAACATCGACCGCTTCGGGAACACGGGCGCGGCCTCGATCGCGATCGGCCTCGCCGAGGCGGCGGCGGACGGTCGCCTGCAGCGAGGTGACCTCATCCTGCTGTCGAGCGTGGGCGCAGGGATGACCTGGGCGAGCGCGCTGGTCCGCTGGTAGCGACGCGGGGATCGGGCGTGGCGCAGGCACCCGCAGCGCAGCAACCGACCGGCCAGCAACAACGAGTCGTCTGGTGGGCTCACGTCGCCCGCGGGTCGGCGGCGCTTGTCGTGGTCTACGCCCGGTTCATGTTCGAGTTCCGGGAGCAGAAGACGCTCGTCGAGCCGTTCACGTTCATCTCGCCGATCCCGCTCTCGAGCATTCCGACGAACCTCGCCTATGAGGCGTACAAGTGGCCTGGCGAGCACCTCAACATCGACCCAGGGGCTGCCGCCGTCGGCATGTTCTTCATGCTCAGCGGGTTCGTCATCCCCTTTGCGCTCGAGCGGCGCACCATGTCCGCGTTCGGGATCCGGCGTCTCTTGCGCGTGTACCCCACGCTGTGGGCGGCCACCGGTCTCTCGATCCTGTTCATCTGGCTCACCACACGCGGGCATGCCTTCCCACTCGAACGCGACCAGGTGGTCACCAGCGGCACACTCGTAGCGCAGTACGGCGGCAAGAACTGGATCGACCCCGCCTATTGGACCATCCCGATCGAGGAGCTGTTCTACCTGTGCGCCGCCTTCCTCGCCGCAACGCGGTTGCTACGGCGGCCGACGGTCCTCATGGCCACCGCCGCACTCGTCGGAGCACTCAGCCTGTGGGCCGGCCGCGTGCTCCCCACACCGGGCGAGGTTCCCGACGTCGCCTTCTGGACGCGCTTCTGGATCGGTCGCAACCTCGGGTTCATGACGTTCATCTGGGCTGGTGTCGCGCTCCACATGCTGTACCGCGGCTTCTGGAACCGACGGACGTTCGTCGTCGTGGTGGCGTTCATCACAGCCGTCTTCTACCTTTCGCTGCACCACGGGCCGTTCCAGCCCCCGTACCTGCCCGACGCGCAGGCGACCACGTACTTCACTTCGTTCATGGTCGGGCTCGGGATGTTCCTCGTCTTCTACCTGTTCGGCAATCGCATACCGAAGACCCGGCCGCTCCAGACGCTGGGTGACATCAGCTACCCGATCTACCTGACGGCCACGGTGATCGGCTGGACGATCCTCGCGTGGTTGACGCGATCCTTCGACAGCTATTACCTGGCGCTGCCGGTCGCGGCTGCCGCCGTGCTCGCGATCGCCTACGGCCTCCACAAGCTCGTCGAGAAGCCGACGTATGCACTGGCCCAGCGGATCACGTCGCGGCCGAAGTTCCGCTCCACGAGCTCCTGGTCGGACGAGCCCCGCAAGCG
>WNFV01011867.1_pt1 | contig 16219 bp, 12 predicted proteins | sample 5400101 | NCBI WGS metagenome assembly WNFV01 (sample SAMN13153361, study PRJNA577476) | soil metagenome | isolation source: 115 cm soil or saprolite under grassland replicate 1 | place: USA:California | collected 2016-06-15
CGGCCATGTCCTCCCACGCAAGGAGGCGATAGAGAGATGAGCACCGCTCGCCACCCACCACCACCGCACCCGCCCTAACTGGACGACACCAACAACCGACGACTTGACGCACGACCCTTCTTCATAGAGAGGGGGTCGATGCGAGACAAGTAATCCGTATCGGAACAAGAAACGACCCCCCGATCAACACAGTTGGAGCCCGCTGGACTGACGGCACCGCGACCCAACCGGGCCCGGCAAACAGGACTAGCCGGTTTCCAGGATTTCTGCTGCGAGGGGAGCGGGCTCGGGCTGGAGACTGGGGGTGCGACACGCGCTAAGCGAACCGGTACGGCAAGTGAATCCTTGCCATGACATGCTCTCCGTTGCGCAGAGAGACAACGGCGCCTCCAACTTGCAGAACCTTTCTATGGGCGGTACTGGGCTCGAACCAGTGACCCCCAGCTGTCGAGCCTGCTCGTGGTGTAGCCATGAGTGGACTGGGATGGACTAGGCCACCTAGAAAGCCGATCTTGACGTCGCGCCGTTGCCGACGATTAGACAGGTTTGGACACAGCGCGCTGACACTGCGCTGACACGATGCCGCGGTCTACGGAGCCTGCTTTGCGTCTAGCTCGAACTCCTCATTGATCGGATCGCCCTTCTTCGCGCGCTGCTCGAGCTGCTGGTTCAGGTAGAGGAGACCGAGGCCGGTGCCGATGGCGTACCGCTGCTTCGCGGCGTCTACCCCACTGCCGGTGAGATCGCGGTAGCGGGGCTTTCTGAGGTGGGCGGTACTGGGCTCGAACCAGTGACCCCAGCTTGTCGAGTCGGGGCGACCGTTCGCACCCCTTCGCCTGAGTGCGCTAAGCCCGCATGGCGGCGCGGTTCCGCAGTGTTGAGCGAACTTCCGGCAGCGCCGCGAGCTCCGGCAGTAGCGGTGTCATGTTCCAACGCCGCCGACTCATCGCCCGGAGGCCGTCGTGCGTGTCGACGAGTAGCGGAACCCATCCCACTTCACCTCAAACGACCAGCCGCGACCGGCCGGCACCGTGCCGGAGCGCGCAAGCATGGCCGCAGGAAGCGCACGAATCCCAGACTAAGCGTTTCCTGATCGGCCTTCCAGGCCAAGAACGCTGCTACAGCCGAGGAAGCATGGTGGAGGCCATTGGGCGCGAGACCTGCGGGCGCGAGCGGACCCGCTCTCAGAGGGGGCTACCTCTGCGACGGTGCGATGGTCGGCTTCCCGGCCGCGATGCGAAGCAGTGCCCAGAGATTGCGGTGGGTCAGCGTGACCGCGGCTCCTGCTGGTGAGACGCCACGCGCGTGCCGCGGCAGTCGGACGCGCAGTGCGCCCGGCAATGAGACGAACCGCAGCGGCGGCTCGAGCACAAGTGCTTCACCGTCGAGCCCGACCGCAATGGGCCCCCTTGCGCGGACTTCGAACTCGAGAGGCGACCATTGGAGCACGCCACCGAGGCGCCGGTGCTGGCCAATCGTCCCGAGGGTCACCAGCTTGGCCACTGCATGGGAACCGCGCATGCGCGTCGCGAAGATGCCCAGTCGGCCGCTGTCGAGGCGCGGTCGTGTGCCCGCCCCCCGAAAACGTCGCAGCTGGTACGGATTATTCGAAACGATCACGAGTGACGCGTTCGTCCAGTCCCTTTCGTGCGGCGCGTCGAACAGGAGATCGCTGGCCGCAGCATCCCGCCCGAGCATTTCCGGCAGGCTGCGCCTCCAGGTCCCGTGCTTGTCGTCGCGGTAGGCATCCGACTGGACAACTCGGGCGTAAATGCCGAGCGAAGCGTTGTTGACGAAGATGCGCTCGTTGAGACTCGCAAGGTCGATGCGCCGTTCGACCCCCTCGGTGAACGCATCGAGCGCCCCGACCACGTCATCGCGGTCGAGCCCGAGATCGAGTGCGAGGTGGTTGCGCGTCCCCGCCGGGACACAGACATGGGCAACGTCATTTTGCATCGCGACCGTCGCGACCAACGCCTGCGACCCATCGCCCCCCGCCATCCCGATGACGTCTGCGCCGTCCGTAACCGCACGCTGAGCAACTTCGCAGAGGTCATCGTCAGGTCCGAGCAACAACGGCTCGATGCGCCGTTTCCTCGCCTCCTCTGCCAGGTTGAAGCGCTCGGCTTTCCCGCCACCCGACTTCGGGTTGATGATCAGCACGCCCCTTCGCGCCGGCTCCGCGAGGCGCGCGTGTCGGCGTCCCACCTCCGGCGTCGCTTTGGCATTACGCACCGCATAGCGGGCGGCAAGGCCGAACAGCGCCAGCACTCCGATCAGCACGGGCAGTGCCACCTTGTGGTCGTACGCGAACCCGAAGAGGTTGATGAGCGCCCACAGAATGGCGGGCAAAACCAGTAGACGTCGGTAGCCGCGCCGGGTCACGAAAAACCAGGAGCAGAACGCGATCACGAAGACCCATACGAACGCAAGGACAAGCCCGGTGGCATCGTCCGCGACGAGGGAAAGAACGACCAAGAGGAACCCGATGGAAACGATCAGCGCGCCGACCGCCGCAAAATGCGCGCGGAACGGCTTCGGGGAGGGACCCGTGCCGTCGGATTTCGGAGAGTGCTCGGGAGAGGACATGCGCGGCTCCTACGTTCACATCCAACCCGACCGAATGTTGGAGCCGGAAAGATCGCCCGCCAGGTTCTAGGGCAAGGGCAGACTCCACCTTACCACCGTCGGAGTTGGATCCAGGCCGGCCGGCCAGGTAGGAGGACGTCCACGCTCTCTGACCCGCGGGGAGACCGGTGGTCGTTTGCGCCTCAGCAGGGCTTTTCTCGTGAGGTGGGCGGTACTGGGCTCGAACCAGTGACCCCCAGCTTGTCGAGCTGGTGCCCGACGGAAAGGCGGAGAGGGCTTCACTTATCCACTCAGGGAGCTCGTGCGGGGCGTTCTTGTTCTCGATGAGTCTCGTCTCCGGCACCCACGCCTCGCCGTTCTCGGTCAAAGAGAGGCCTGAGCGCACAAGGCAAACGCCGCTCACTCGGGTGTGCTGGCCAGGATGAAGTCGAGCGCCGATCGCAGTCCCCCATTCGCTCCAGCCACCACGATCCGTGAACAACACAATGAGCCCTGGCGAGTCCGTTGGAAGGTGCTTCGCCTCACGCCGGAGGAACTCAGCGGCTCGGTCATCAGAGAACGCGATGCGAACGGCGACGTGGCGGTCGACCTCTGGACCAAGCTTTCGGTGAAGAGCACCCAGCCGAGGACCGCTCTGTTCCCCTCTCGGAAGATCGGCTGTGAACTTGCCTGGCTCATCAAGGTTGAGCCGAATCTTGCCGAGTTCGTGGGGAAGCTCTTCCTCGAGCCTTCCGGATCGACCGGCTGTCGCTACGCCGAGCGCTATCAACTCCTCCTGCTCTTCGTCCGTCGGCGTGCGCCGAAGAAAGAACTCGAGGGCGAGGATAGGCACCGAGGCTTCCTCAATCACCCGGGCGAGATTATGGAGCGCCGCCATCACGGCCTTGCCTTCCTCGGAGAGCTCAGCAGCACTTACTTCCACGTACGTCCAAGCTGATCCGTCCTTCCTCGCTCGGAAGTCCGGCACTCGGTCACGGCCTGCCACCTCGACCGTCGGCTCGAGCTCCACCTCAAGACGCGGATCGTTCGACCGGAGCAAGTGGATCGCGATCGCCTCAGTTCGGGCCGCCCTATCGTGCGAGCGGAGCCCCTCGAGCAAACGACCGGTGTCCTCGATCCCATGCAGCGATTCCAACCACTGCCCGGTAGACACGACCCCGAGAACCGGGCCCACACCCGTGCTGCGCCCGCCGGACAACGTCCGCGTTGTCTCCATCCAGTCCCTGCCGAAAGTCCGCTCAACGCCGTTGAAGGCAGCGACGACGACCTCGTTGGAGAGCGCGAGGTTCGCAAGAGCGCCCAGCCAGTCCTGCTCGATCTCATCCCACGTGTACGACACCGCGATCAGCGTAGCGACGAGCTCAGGCGGGTTCGCTTGCGATCTGATCCGCCTTCGTCCGCCCATGTCCGCCGATCCGGCACCCCGCGCTCAGGGTAGGTGCGCGCGGTGATGTCGCCGGCGTCATCGAAGCTGTAGTCGACGGTCCCGGGCCCGTCCGTGATCGTGTACGAGCCGTCTGGCGAAGTCGTACGTACGCGTGGCGTCGGGCGTGAGTCGGAGCAGTCGATGCTCGTCGGGCGGCTCATGCGGTCGTAGCCCCACGTGATCATGCGTCGCGTACGCCTACGACAAGGTCTCGAACCGCACACAGGAGGTGCGGAGCGGCTCGGTCGGGCGCAGGGGCACGATCGACTCGTTACCTCTCCGCCGCCGAGGTACAGTCCGAACCGCCCAGCCAGGATGCGATCTCGTCTCGCCCGCGGGAGAGCGCGGACAGAAGCGCCCCAGCTTCGTGCTGATTGGCGAGGGGCACGGCGCTGACACCTCGGGATGCCCCCTCGTCCCCTTGTGCGGTTGTTCTCGGGCCGGCCACATAGGGGCATGGCGCGCTTGCTTGCGGCATCACCACCAAAGCGGCTCCCGCCGCGCGGCATCTATTCAGTGAGGATCACACTGTTCAGCAGTTCACTGAAGCTCGCTGCGAGAGGTATCGGCCCGTTGGTTGGACTCGCTTCATGATCCCACATTACAACCGTGATAGCGTCTCCACTGGATACGGCCAGGCAGTCAATACAGCTCAGATTCCCTCCGCCGTCATTCATTACCGCAACTAGGGAAGCGGGAAGATGGCCTTCAGCCCGCTCGCTCTCATTGACACGCACGACGTCGAGATAGGGGGGGATTCCGACGCCAAGTCCAAAGACCTCGTGTGGTCCCAAACTTACCCACCCGAAATCGGCGAGGAACGCTCGGTAGTCGTCCGGGAGACATCCCAGTCGCGGCTCCGCCGCCTCGATCTCTTCTGGGGGGGGCGGTGTTCCGGCTTCTAACCCGGGCCGAGCTCGTAGTGCATCACGCAATTCTTGGTACTGCATTGTTTAGCGCGGTGGGTGATTGCGCCGATAATTGCCGCCTAGCCGATGCTCTGTACGCGTCATTGGCGTAAGTGTAGCGGGATCATTGGTTCCTCCCTGCGATAGCGGGGGGTCATGGTGAAGCTCCACCGGGTACCCGTCCTCGCCTATCGGCGGTTTCCCTTGTTTCATTCTTGCCAGATTCTCAGCCGAATACGCGCCAGGGTTGGTCGCCGCTTCACTTTTCCAGTACTGTGCCCGCACTGCAACAAAGTCGATGCGCGCCTGGGCGAGCGCGTCGCCAGTAACGCCAGCGCCTCCCTCCGCGGCCTTCGCGGAACCTCCGAACGCTCCACGGACCGAGGCCGCGCACGCGATCGTCACGGCTGCCTTCACGCAGGCGCTGTAGCTACTTGCGGTTGAGATGCCGGCGCACTCGTCTCCGTACACGAGGCCCCAGAACAGGGGATTGAGCGTGTTGGCCGCGTCGAGCCATCCGCCGTCTTTGTAAGCCGCGTACGCGTTCTTCGCAGAATTCAAGACGATCGTCTTTCCGATGTTCATCGGATTCGTGTACTGCTCAATCTTCTGTTTAATTTCCCACGTCTTCTTGACGCCCCCGGCGACGGCGTCTTTCAGGTCACTGACGCCCCAAAGGCCCAGGGGGTCAACCACCACGGTAGGCTGGCCGGTGGCGTAGACATACGCGCCGCTGAATGGGAGCTCGAGCGGGCTGTCGAGCGGGTCGAGCGCTCCAAAGCGCCCCGTTGCCGCGTCGTACTGGCGCGCACGCAGATGGTAGAGGCCGGTCTCGGGGTCGAGGTACTGGCCAGTGAAGCGCAGTCGGTTTTCGGGTGCCATGCCGGAGACGTTCGTCGCCGAGCGCTCGCCCCCGTAGGCCTCGTACTCGTACTTCCACTGCGCCGCCCCGCTCGCATCCGTGACGTCGGTGAAGGTGCCGAGCGGGTCGGCGTGGTAGTAGAAGCTCGCCGAGGTGTTCGTCATCGAGACGGTGCCGAGCGGCCCGCCCAGATAGCGGCGGAGGAGGTTGCCTGAGGGGTCGCGCTCGAGTGCGAGCTCGGGGATGCCCGACTCGGCGAGCGGATCCCAGACGTAGCGAAGATCGGCTCCGCCCCCGCCGACAGTGGAGGAGACGCGACGGTCGTCGCCGTCGTAGGTATAGGACGTGGTCGCACCGGCGGCCGTCGTCGAGGCAAGCCGGTCGGCCAGGTCATAGCTGAAGGTGCGGGCGCCGGCGGAGGCGGCGTTCCCGTTCAGGTCGTAGGTGTAGTTGGTGGTGTTACCGCTCTTGGTCGTCGAGATGAGCTGGTCGGCCGCGTTGTAGGCGGAATCGATCGTGCCCGTGTTGCCGACGTTTCCCGTGCGCACCTCCTGCGTGCGGTTGGAGACCTTGTCGTAGGTGTAGGTGATCTTGTTCGCCGCACTGGCGCAGTCGGTCGCCGAGGAGGCAACGTCGAAGCAGGACGCGCTAACGCGGTTGCGGGCGTCGTACTCGTAGGCGTCGTACGTGTCCGTGACGCCGCGAGTCGTCTGCACCTTGGTCGGGTTGGCGGCGGCGTCGAGCGTCCAGAGAAACTTGGAGAGGATCGTCGAGCCCTTCTTGTTCTCGACCGTCGTCAGGCGCCCGGCGTTGTCGAAGCTGCGCGTGGCCACGTGGCCGTTGCCGGAGGGGAGGGTGACCGTCTTGAGGTTGTTTGCTTCGTCGTAGCCGAAGCTCGTCGTCACCCCGCCCGAGGTGACGCTCGTCAGGCGCCCGTCCTCGTCGAAGAGGGCGCTCGGCGCGGTCGAGTCCGGATAGGTGCGGGCGGTGATGTTGCCGGCCTCGTCGTAGCCGTAGTGGAAGGTGCCGTTCAGGCCGGCGCCGCCGCCTGTGCGAGCGATGTCGGTGAGCCGGTCGGCGTTGTCGAAGCTGTAGGTGACGGTGCCGGAGCCATCGGTCATCGTCGCCAGGCGGCCGGCGTCGTCGTACGTGCGCCCGACGTCCGGCGTCGAATCGGAGTAGTCGACGCTCGCCAGGCGGCTCATGTCGTCGTAGCCGTAGGTGATCGTGCCGTCGCCGACAGTGGGGGTGGAGCTGCCGGACGGTTTCTCGAGGGTCTCGAGTGTCCCGTTGGCGAAGTAGGTCGAGTTCCAGGTGCCCACCGGCGTCGTCTTCTGCGTCGTCAGGCCGTCCAGGTCCGAGGTCCAACTGGTGACGTGTCCGTTGGGGTCGGTGCGGGAGGCGAGGTTGCCGCGCGCGTCGTAGGCGTACTCGGTGGAGAGCGTGCCCGTCCCGCCCGCGGGCGGGGGCGTCACCTTCCAGAGGCGGTTCATGACGTCGTAGCTGAACGTCGTCTGGTTGGCGCGCTCGTCCGTGGCTGAGGTGGGCTGGTTGAGAGCGTTGTAGACGTAATCGGTGTGGTTTCCGAGCGGGTCGGTCACCTTCGTGCGGTTGCCGGCCTCGTCATAGGCGTACGTCCAGGTGAAGGGCGCGGACGCGCCTCCGCAGGCGACGGCCGCGCGTGGGTCGACCATCGAGGTCGTGCGTCCCTCCTCGTCCAGCCCGTAGCTCGTCACGAAGCCCTTGGGCGTCGTCAAGCACTTGAGCTCGCCCGTGGGGTAGTAGTCGTAGCTCCAGGCTTGGGCGAGTTGGCGCTCGTCCTTGAAGGTCTTCAGGCGGTCGAGCTTGTCGAACGTGTAGGTCTTGAAGTGCGAGAGCCCGTCCGTGCGCTTGGTCACGTTCGAGTTCGCGTCGTACTCGACGCTCGTCACGTGGGTGAGCGCGTCCGTCCACTGGTCCGGACGGTCGAGGGCGTCGTAGTGGATGGAGCGGGTGCCGCCGTCCGAGTGGGTCTCGCTCGTTCGGTTGTCGGCGTTGTCGTAGCCGTACGTCCACGTCCAGTCGGATGCGGGCGCACCGGCGTTCCCGTTCGGCTCCACCTCGCTCGTCAGTCGGCCGGCAGCGTCGTACCCAAAGCTCGTCTTTCGGTGCTCGGGCGAATCGACCGATTCCAGTTTCCCGTCGGGCCAGTAGAGGCGCGTCTCCGGCGTTCCCGCGCCCGGCTGCGTCGTCTTCCAGAGGCGATTGGCGTCGTCGTAGGCGAAGATCGTGACGCGGGAGCCGTCGCGGTCGGTGCGCGTTTCCTTCCAGAGGAGCTCGTTGTCGGTGTACTCGTAGGTGGTCACGCTCCCGCCGGGGTCGGTTGGCCCCGGGTCGGTGAGGGTCGCGACGTGGTCGACCTCGTCGTACGTCCACTTGGTCAGGTAGCCGGCCGGCGTCGGGGGCACGTTGCCGCGCGGATCGCGCCTGCTCGTCAGGCGCCCGGCCCAGTCGTAGGCCATCGTCGTCTTCAGGCTGAGCGGGCTCGGCCCCGTCACATTGGTCAGGTTGCCGCTCGCGTCGTAGTCGTACTTGGTCGACTTGCCCGTGCCCTGCAGACGCGGGTTGACGAGGCTCTTGAGGAGGCCGACATTGGTCGCCGGCGGCGTCGGCGTGGATGTCGTCGTCCAGTACTTGAAGGTGGTGAGGCCGTTCTCGCGGTCGGTGATCGTCTTCAGCTGCCCGACCTGGTAGTCGGCGGCCGGGTCGGAGGCGGTCGCGTACGCGTGCGTGCTCGTGTTGTTACGCCCGTCCGTCTCGGTCAGGAGGTCGTTGGTGGCGTTGAAGGTGCGCTTGATCGCGTAGCTGAGCGGTGCGGGGGCGAGCTCCTTGACCACGTTGCCGCGGTCGTCGTACTCGAAGCGGCGCACGTAGCCGCGTCCGTCCTTCACCGTCGCCCGGCGGCCCATGCCGTCGTAGGTGTAGGCGCTCGTGTGCCCGAGCGGGTCGCTGACCGACATGAGCATGTTGCCGCGGTGCTTGTAGACCCAGTCTCCCCGCCCCGGGATCGTGACCGTGGTGACGTCATAGCCGCCCGAGGTCGTGTACGCGTAGCCGATCGCGTCGCCCGTCCCGTTCTGCTCGCTCGTCACCCGCCCGGAGCCGTCGTAGAGGACGTTTTGGATTTGGTAGTGACCTTCGGGAAGCGGATCGCGGATGCTGGTCAAGCGTCCGTTGCCGTCGTAGGCGAGCGTCCAGGTCTTGCCGCGGGCGTCGCGCACGCTCGTCAGGCGCCCGCTCGTGTACCCGTACTGGACGTAGCGATTGTCGGGCGCCGGCAAGGAGACCTTCTCGATCAAGTTGGGGTCGGAGGCGAGGTAGCTGATCGTGATCGCGCGCCCGGCCGAGTCGGTGATGGTCGAGAGCTTGCCGCTCGCGTAGGCGAGCGTCGTCGCCGGGCCGAAGCGGGGCTTGATCTGGGTCAGGTTGCCCGCGGTGTCGAAGAGGAAGGTGCGCCGGTCGCGCGTCGTCATCTGGTAGCTGCCGTCGCCGAGCTTCGTGAGCGTGCCGTCGAAGCCCTTGGCCCGGTACTTCGAGGTCGTCGAGATCTTGGTGAAGTGGGTTTGCTGGCCCGAGCCGGCGCGGTAGTCGACGTCGCCCGTCGAGGGGTCAACGGTCAGCTTGGCCGCGAAGGGGTGCGTCCAGCCGGGTCCCAGGCCGCCCACGGTCGTGTCGGTCGAGTTGTACGAGCGCGTCCAGTGGAAGGGGACACCGGGCCCGGCGAGGCGCAGATCGGTGGCCGTCTCGTTGAGCGAGCCGGTGGCGGTGGTCACTGGCTGGGGCGTATGCGCGATGCTGTTTCCAGGTGCGGCGTCGTGCGCGAGCGCGTTGTTCAACTCCTGGCGCTGGCAGAGCATGCAGCCCCAGGTGGCCGACGAAAGCAGGCCGCCGAAGCTGGGCGGAGGCGCGTCGAAGTAGAGGTCGGGAATCTCGTAGGCCGGCTCGTTGACGAGGAGCTTGTCGTTCCCGCACCAGGTGATGTTGTTGCCGGAGCCCTCGAACTCGAAGACGTTCGAGACCGGACCGCGGGGAATCGGAAAGTTCGCGTTGGGGTCCGGATCGGGCGCGCCGTAGCTCAGGTGTCCGCTCTGCAAGCCGACGGAACAGGGGAGGAAGGTGACCGGGCCCCAATAGGTACCGGTCCAGTCGACGGCGAGCGACGACCGCTGGATCGCGAGCTGCTGCCACCACTCGAGCGCGCCGAAGCCGAAGGTGCCGTTGTCGTAGATCGCGTTGCCCGCCTTGCCGGCCGCGTGCCCGTCCGGGGCCGATCCGGCGACGCTCGAGTCCTGTTTGAGGTTGACGCCTTTTCCGAGGTTGGCCCAGAGCGAGGTGCCGGTGATCTGGCCTGGGCCGGCGGTGTAGCCGGTGCCCACCGAGTAGTCGATGCCGTCTCCTGCGTTCGACCAGAAGGCCGAGTCCTCGACGACGACGTTGGCGTTGAGGACGTTCATGCCGTCGCCGTGCTTGAACGTGCCGATGAAGCCGTTGTGCTCGACCTTCGATCGGCGGATGGTGGCGGAGGCCCCTGCTCCGGAGGTGCCGCCGAAGATCCTGAGACCGGAGACAGAGCTGTCCGTGAAGGTCGAGTCCTCGATCGTCACGCTGCCGCCGGAAATGTCCACCATCCCGTTCGTGTCCGAGGATCCCGTCCCACCCCCGTAGCGGACGTCGGCGAAGGCGAGCGTGGAGGTGCCGGCGCTCGTGCCGAAGCGGATGCCCGTCCACTGGCCGGAGCCGGAGTCGGATGTCGAGGTGAAGGTGATGTGCGAGCCTGCCGTCCCCACCGCCGAGAGGGAGCCGTTGACGGTCAGGAGCCGCGCCTGCGCGTTCCCCTGCACGGTGACGCCCGGCTCGATCGTGAGCGTGACGCCCGTGCTGACGGTGACGTTTCCGGTCATGACGTAGGGGCTGTTGGCGAGCGTCCAGGTGGTGTTCGTCGAGATCGTTCCCGAGACGTTCGTCGCCGCAGCTGGCGGCGCGCCGATGAGCGCGAGAAGAGTGAGGAGTAGCCCCAGTGTGATTCGCGAGCGCGCCCGGAGCACGAGCACGCGACCTGGGACGGAACGGCGAAGTGTCATTGGAGCGCCTTCCTCTCGGCTGACTGTGCGGCGTCGCCTACTATAGACAGAGTGACGGTTTCACGTCAATATGACGTAATAGCGACTTGTTGGCGTGTGCGGCCTGCCTTTGCGCGGCCAGGCACCGCAAAGGGCAAGCCGATGCCCTTCTGGGTGTTGACAGAAGTCGGGTGCCGCCCTATGGCTCGGGGTAGGGTGCGTTTTCCGGGTCGTTCCGCTGCACCTGCGGCCCTCATCCGCGAGTGCGGCCAGCTCGCGGCTGAGGCACGGCGCCTGCTCTACCTGACGCGCGGGCGAATCGTCCGCGCGCTGCCCGGAGTTGCCGAGGACCGCGCGGCCCTCCGAGAAATCGCCGAGCGGGCCGAGAGGCTCGCGCGCGCGCTCAGGAAGTCGCGCTCTCCCGCTCTGCCACCTTCGAGGCGCCGGCGAGCTCCTCGGCGGCACGGAGACGGGCGCTGAGCGCTTCGAGCGTCGGCGAGAGCGGGAAGAGGACGTCGTCCGTCTCGTCGCCCGAGTAACGGGACACGGGGTAGCCCGTCAGGTATGCGAGCACGATCGCCTCGGAGCGAGTAGGACGGTAGCGCTCGTGTTGCGGGGCGTCGCTCACCCAGCGCTCGATCGTCTTGACCGAGCGCTCGGTCAGCCGCGCGAGGTCCTTGCGCTTGATGCGCTTCTCAGCCAGGTCGGCTCGAATCCTGGCCGCAAGGATCCGCTTCGGCATCGGCACCGCCAGGATGGCTCATACGCGTCAGCGGGTCGCTTGTCAAGCCGCGGCTGCGACGGGAACTGCGCACGACCCCCTCTCTGTCAAACGCGCGAGTCGTGCTCGAAACGCACTCGACCACCAACAAACTCGCCGTCGGCCGCACCCGTAGGGCCGCCACTGACTGGAGATAGCAATCGAGCTGGAGCAAGCGAGACGCAGATGCATCCGATGATGCATATGTGCCCCCGCTCGCTATCCAGGTTACGCGGACCGATTCCCGGGGGTTGAGAGGGCGTCCGGTTAGCGCTCGAATCAGGCGGCGGACGGTCCGAAGCTTGGCGGCGTCTTCCTCGCGGCCGAGTGCGGCCAGCATCCGGGCGTGGTCGCCGAGCGACGCGACGGAGGGGCGTAGGCCGGAGCCGAGCGGCTCGCGCGTCGCCGCCCGGCGGAGGTCGTCATAGCCGCGCGTCCCGGCCGGCCGCAGAACGATCTTCATCTCGCCGGCATCGGTCTGAAGCTCGAGCGCCGGCTTCGTCGCGAGGCTCTCCTCGAGGTCGAGCTTCTTCCCATCCGCCCGGCGAGCGTTCAAGTCGTCGAGCGCTAGCGCGAGCCGGCGCACGTTCGCCTCCCTCGTCGACGGGACGATGTCAGTCCCGTCGGTGAGCTCGTCGCTGGCTTGGATCACTCGACCAAGCGCCCCGATGATGATGTACGCGACCCGATGCCGGTCCAGCGCCCGGAGCACGGCGATTGGGTCGAAGGCGTCCTCGCTCTCGCCCGCCATCAACGGCTACGCGCCTTCAGCATGGCCTGGAGGCGCTCCTGCGGCGAACGCATCAGGCGCTTCCGCAGCCGCGCGGTCTCACCGTCGTCGGATTCGTACGGCACGAGCGTCATGTCGAGATCGAACCCACAGGCGCGGACAAGATCGCGGAGCGTCTCGAAGCTTGGCTGGACGACGCCGCGCTCCCAGCGGGCGATCTGGGCCCTGTCCCTGCCGCTCCGCTCCGAGAGCTCCCCTTGGGAAAGGCCAGCCCGAAGACGCGCCTCGCGGATCAGCATTCCGCTCGTCACGCTCGACAGTGTAGCGGGGGGTGGCGTATTGCTCCAACGGGACGAATCTGCTACAGTCGCTGCCGTGCGGCACGTCCCGCCGGATCAGTTGGAGCTCGACGTCGCTCGGCTTGAACCCCCAGCGGCCGTGAGGGATAAGAGCCGCCAACCACGGAAGGAGAATGAGACACCGGCCGGCCGGCTTACGCTGAGTCCGGACGAGGCCGCGGGCATCCTCGGGGTCAGCCGCGACTACTTCGACGAGCACGTGATCGGCGAGCTCCGGGTTGTCCGCCGCGGTCGGCGCATCTTGGTGGCGCTCGCCGAGCTCGAGCGGTGGTTGGATAGCAGCGCGACACGCGTTACCGTCGCAGGGAGAGCCTGATGGCCGCCGGGATCGAGGTTCGCCACTCGCGCTCGTGCGCTTCGCGAGCCAGCAAGCGGTGCAACTGCGAGCCCGGCTACCGCGTGGCGATCTACGACGTGATCAGCCGGCGTAAGGCATCGAAGACGTTCAGGACGCTCGCAGAATCCCGCCGGTGGCGCGCAACAGCCCAGACGCAGGCCGCCCAGGGCGTGCGGCTATCCAGCACGGCCCAGACCCTCCGCGAAGCCGCAGACGCGCTCGTCGAGGGAATCGCGAGCGGGGCGCTCCGCACGCGAGCCGGCGAGCGGTACAAGCCCTCGGTCGTCCGCGAGTACGAGCGCTCGTTGCGCCTCCACGTCCTGCCCACGCTCGGCGGCGCCAAGCTCGCGAATATCCAGCGCCGCGACGTGCAGCGCCTCGTCGACGACATGCTCGCCTCAGGAGCTGACCCGAGCACGATCCGCAACGCCTTGAAGCCGCTCCAGGTGATCTACCGGCGCGCGATCGAAGACGGCGATCTCGCCGTCAACCCGTGCGAGCGCCTCCGTCTTCCGGCTGCCCGCGGCCGTCGCGAGCGCATCGCCTCGCCCGCTGAAGCCGCGGCGCTGATCGCTGCCCTCCGTCCTGACCACCGTGCGCTGTGGGGCTGCGCGTTCTACGCCGGGCTCCGCCGGGGCGAGCTCCGAGGGCTCCTCTGGAGCGACGTCGACCTGGCCAGCGGGCTCATCCGCGTCCAGCGCAGCACGAGTAGCCGCGGAGAGATCGGCGAGCCGAAGAGCCGCGCCGGGCGACGGAGCGTGCCGATCATCGCCGGATTGCGCGACCTCCTCATGGAGCACAAGCTCGTTACCGGCCGAAACGAGGGCCTCATCTTCGGCTCGAGCGCCATGGCGCCATTCACGCCGACCGCAGTCCGGAGCCGCGCTTTAACCGCCTGGCGCCGAGCGGGGCTTGAGCCGATCGGCCTGCACGAGTGTCGGCACACCTTTGCAAGCCTTCTGATCGCCGCCGGCGTAAACGCGAAAGCGATCACCGTATATCTCGGGCACGCATCGATTCAAACGACGTTCGATCTCTACGGCCACCTCATGCCGGGCAACGAGCACGAAGCTGTCGCGCTCGTTGACGCGTATCTTGAACGCGCGAACACATTGGCCCGACTAGCTCAGGTCGATTAGAAGCCGCCGCGCCGACGCTCCCTCGCCGCTGCGCCAGACGGGAGCGCGACGCAACTCCTTGAACGTGCGTCCTTGAGGGAGAGTCTCGTCGTCATCGAGGCCGATCCAGGGGAACATCACGATCGTCACTTCGTCGCCACACGTGTCGAACGCGAAGGCTTCGAGCACTCCGTCCGACCCGAAAACGACGAGCCCAGGTCGATCTTTGGCGAGCGTCTGCTGTAGCTGGTCGTTCATCATCTCCTCGATGGGACCAATGCGAACGTAGAGCCGATCACCACCGACGAAGCCTTCTGCGCCGTTGGACGACATCATGAATTCGACGTAGTCGTCCGGAAATGTGATCCCCAACTCAGCCTCCCTGTCGCGAATGGCGGTGAGCTGAGCACCGGGCGCCTTCGTCAGATCTGCGGTTAGCTCAGCGAGCTCCCGAATCATCCCCGAGCGCAGCTTACGCTGAGATGCCGAGGCTCTCGACTCGGCGGTCGTGTGGGGAAGTCTGTGGGGAAGTCTCACACCGAAACTGGCCGATTTCGACGGTCTTGGGCGGATGGCGGCCGCCAACGAGAACGAGGCAAAAGCCTTCGACTAGCAGGATTTTCGGCTCTTCTACGAGGTGGGCGGTACTGGGCTCGAACCAGTGACCCCCAGCTTGTCGAGCTGGTGCTCTCCCAACTGAGCTAACCGCCCTTGCGGCGCCAGTTTAGCGAAGCGAAAGTCAACTCTCGGAGCTCGGGAGGAGGGCGCGGGCGTCATCCAGGTCCGCTGCGTGCACGAGGATCTCGCGCGGACCGGCCGCCGTGAAATCCTCGAGCGACGACTCGATCGCTTCGGTGTCGCGGTATGCGCATTCGATGCCCGCCGAGCGAAGCAGGCCGCAGACGACCTCGGCCTCCGGCTCGCTCGACACGACGGTCAACACAACCGTCTGGTCTGGGTCCATGCCGGGAGGCTAGCGAAGCCGCACACGATTCCCGAGCTGGGACTCGATGCCCAGCTCCAAGAGCACCTTCGGCAGCTCGCGGTGGACGAGCACGTGCATGACGGTGCCAAGGACGACATCGTCCGAGCCGGGCTGGTCACTCGAAAACTCATCCTCGAACGGCACTGGGCTCGCGTGGACGAGCCGGATCCCCTCCGCCCAGTCGTTCACCCACTCATAGCCCCTGAATTGAGGAGTGGAACTACTAGGGACAGCACGACTGCTTCCGCTCTACGAACACGCCTCAGGGCGAGCCTGACCGAATGACCCGGGCGATCGGTCCGAGCGCCAGGCCAAGAAGCGACGTGAGAGCGACAGTGAAGAGCTGATCACGTGGCGTGGCGAAATTTGCTACGGAGGCAAGCAGAAGCCCCAAGACCACCGCGAACAAGCCGAAACCAGTCTCGAACTTTCCCGACTCCCGGCCATAGAATTCCCCGCACAAGGCAGGAGCGCTCAGTCCGACGTCACTCGGGCGGAGGTAAGGACGACGCTTGTAATGGGTCTTCGAGACCCAGCGGTACGTAGCGACCAGGGCCGCCACAGCCACGACGGAGATGATGGCCGCTCGTTCACCAAAGGATAAGCTGGGGACACATCAGGTCACGCCGACGGATATACGTCGACGCCGAAAACGTAAAAAGCCCCCAGCGACGCCTACAGCCTGTCGAGCTGGTGTTCTCCCAACTGAGCTAACCGCCTTGCGGCGGTCCGTTCAGCGGAGCTTTACCCGCTTCCCCAGGAAGCGCAGCGGATCCGTGAGCTTCCCGTCCACCCACAACTGGAAATGGAGGTGCACCCCCGTGCAGGAGCCGGTGCACCCGGCGCGCCCGATCAGCTGGCCCTCGGGCACGCGGTCACCCCGTTTCACGAAGGCCTGCGCCAAATGCGCGTACATCGTGACGAGGCCCCCCCTGTGCCGGAGCTTGACGACCAGCCCGTAGCCCTCGAAGTTACGCAGCCAGCCACGCGCGATCACCTCGCCCGAGAGCGCCGCATAGACCTTCGTGTGAGCCCAGCCCTCGATG
>WNFV01008765.1_pt1 | contig 16217 bp, 20 predicted proteins | sample 5400101 | NCBI WGS metagenome assembly WNFV01 (sample SAMN13153361, study PRJNA577476) | soil metagenome | isolation source: 115 cm soil or saprolite under grassland replicate 1 | place: USA:California | collected 2016-06-15
TCGGGGTCGGACTCCATCGAGTTGCACTCGGAGACGCAGCAGCCGCAGTTGATGCAGAGCGCCTCCTTGTGGATCACCTCCGTCTCCTCCGGCGAGACGAGGAACTCCTTCTCGTCCGGCGGCTCGGTGTAGCCGGGCTGGAGCCACGGCTTCATCGCGCGGATCTTCTGCCAGAAGGGCTCCATGTCGACGACGAGGTCCTTGACGATCGGCAGGTTCCCCATCGCCGAGATCACGGGGATGTGCCCGGCCTCGACGATCGGCAGCATCCGCTCCTTGCAGGCGAGCACTGCCCGGCCGTCCATGCGCATCCCGCACGAGCCGCAGATCATCATCCGGCAGCTCTTGCGATAGGCGAGCGTGCCGTCGACCTGGTCCTTGACGATGTCGAGCACGTCGAGCAGGCAGGCCCACTCGGGCGCTTCGACGTCGTAGCGCTTCAACTCCCGCTCGCCGGTCTCCGCGTTGAACCGCCAGATCTTGAGCGCGACGTCCACTAGTAGGTCCTCTCCTGCGGCTGCCACTTGGTCACGGTCACCGGCTTCCAGTCGAGGACCGGCTGCTCGGCGATCCAGCGGACGATCGTATGCCGCATGTAGTTGCCATCGTCGCGGTTCGGGTAGTCGTACGGCCGCGCGTGGGCACCGCGGCTCTCCTTGCGGGCGAGCCCGGAGACGATCATGCAGTCGGCGAGCTCGAGCAGGAAGCCGAGCTCGAGCGCCTGCGTCAGGTCGCTGTTGAACACGTTGCCCTTGTCCTCGACGACGACACGCTCGAAGCGATCGCGAAGGCCCGAGACGATCTCCTGCTGGCGGAGCATCTGCTCCTCGCGCCGGAAGACCCCGAAGTTCTCGTGCATCGTCTGGCCGAGCTCGTCGCGGATCTTCCAGGGCCGCTCGCCGTCGGTGCGGTCGAGCAGCGTCTTCAGCTCTCGCTCCGCGTCCGACACGGACGATTCGGGCACCGCCACCGTCGTGTTCGCGAGCGCCCACTCGGCCGCGTGCCGCCCCGAGCGCTTCCCGTACGTGATCGTCTCCATCAGGGCGTTGCCGCCGAGGCGATTCGCGCCGTGCACCGAGACGCACGCGCACTCGCCGGCGGCGTAGAGGCCCTCCAGCTCGGTTCGCCCCCAGACGTCCGTGTCGACGCCGCCCATGTGGTAGTGGGCGCCGGGCCGGACGGGGATCGGCTCATGGATCGGGTCGATCCCGACGAATGTCATCGACAGCTCCCGCGTGCCGGGGAGGCGCTCAACGATCTTCTCGGCGCCGAGGTGGCGGAGGTCCAGCAGCACGTTGCCGTCGACGCCACGGCCCTCGTCGATCTCCGTCTGCTCGGCGCGGGAGATGACGTCGCGCGAGGCCAGCTCCATCGCATTCGGCGCGTACCGCGTCAGGAAGCGCTCATTCTCGGCGTTCAGCAGGTAGGCGCCTTCGCCGCGGCAGCCCTCGGTGATCAGTACGCCCGACGGCGCGAGCGTCGTCGGATGGAACTGCATCATCTCCATGTCCTTCAACGGCACGCCCGCGCGCAGCGCCATCGTCATCCCGTCGCCCGTGCAGGAGTAGGCGTTCGTCGTCCCGACGTAGAGCCGCCCCGCGCCGCCCGTGCAGAGAATCACCGTCTTGGCGCCGATCGTCTTCAGCCCGCCGTTGAGCAGGTCCCAGCAGATCACGCCCTGACAGCGGCCGTCCTCGACGACCAGCTTCCACGCGAAGTACTCCTCGTAGACGAGGACGTCGCGCTTCACCATCTGTTCGTAGCAGACCTGGATCAGCACGTGACCCGTGATGTCGGCCGCGTAGGCCGTGCGCGGCTCGCCCGCTGCGCCGAACGGGCGCTGCGCGATCCGGCCGTCCTCGGTGCGCGAGAAGACGGCGCCCCAGTTCTCCAGCTGGTACACGTCGTCCGGCGCCTCGTCGCAGAGCACCTGGATCGCGTCCTGGTCGCCGAGATAGTCGGAGCCCTTGACGGTGTCGAACGCGTGCTTCTCGGGATTGTCCTCGGACGCGTTCCCGAGCGCGGCGTTGATCCCGCCCTCAGCCGCCCCGGAATGGCTCCGAACGGGATGGATCTTGGAGATCACGGCGACATCCGCACCGACGTCGAATGCCTCGATCGCGGCGCGCATGCCGGCCAAACCGGCGCCGACGACGACCACGTCATGCTTCCCGTCCACGACTCGGACGCTATCGGATGCGGAAGCGGCCGCGCCGCGGTTGCCAACGGCTAGCGATCGCGCGGCATCGCCCGGCGAATCGCCTCTTCGCGACTCACGCCGTTACGCTCGAGCGCCCGGACGAGCACCTCGGCGAACCGACGCTGGTTCTCGAGCTGACGCTCCTTCTCCTCAACGCTCATCTTCTTCCATGTCCTCTTCTTCACCGAACTCCTCCTCGAGAATCTCTCGAATTCTGAGGACGTTCTCGTTCAGATCGTGAACCGCGAACAGGGCGTTGACGATCTCGTGGCGGTCGACCAACGGCTCGCGCTCCACATCGGCATGGTGCGGAACACCGGCGATGCGCGCAAGTGGCTCTTCCGGGTCGAGAACACAGGAATTGCTTCCATCTCAGCCCGGTGACAGACTCGCCGTCGGTGGCGACCATAGTCAACGACATCCACTCCGCCCTCAACGAGAGCGTGGTCGAAGAGGAGCCCGTGCCGGCTTCGAAGGTAGGGCGGTCGCGATTGCCGGCGGTCGCCACGCGGTGGGCGGCCAGCAGTTCTGCGACGACGGCATCGGACAGCGCGTAGGTCGGTCGGCTATGCGCGAGGCCCGGCGGCGGTAACGGCCTCGCCGGCCCCCTCCGCGAACTGCGCGAAGTTGTCCCGGAACATCCGCGCGAGCTCGCGGGCCTTGCGGTCGTACGCGTCCGGGTCGGCCCAGGTCGAGCGGGTGTCGAGCAGCGAGTCGTCCACGGCCGGGACCGAGACCGGGATCTCGAAGCCGAACACCGGATCGGTGCGGTACTGGACGCTGCGCAGACCCTCCTCGAGGGCGGCGCGCAGCAGCGCGCGCGTCGCTGCGATCGGCATGCGGTGGCCCTCCCCGAACGGCCCGCCGGTCCAGCCGGTGTTGACGAGCCAGACCGTCGCGTGCGGGTGGGCGGTCAGCTTCTCGCCGAGCATCCGCGCGTAGACCGCAGGCTCCTGCGGGAGGAACGGCGCGCCGAAGCAGGTCGAGAAGGTCGCCTGCGGCTCGATGACGCCGATCTCCGTGCCCGCCACCTTCGCCGTGTAGCCGGAGAGGAAATAGAACATCGCCTGGTCGCGGGTGAGCCGCGCGATCGGCGGCAGGATCCCGAACGCGTCCGCGGTCAGCATGATCACCGCGCTCGGATGGCCGGCCTGCTTCGTCGGCAGCGCGTTCGAGATCTCCTCGAGCTTGTAGGCGGCGCGCGTGTTCTCGGTCTTGGAGGCGTCGTCGAGATCGAGCACACCGCTCTCGTCGACGGTCACGTTCTCCAGGATCGTCCCGAATGTGTGCGTCAGGCGGTAGATCTCGGGCTCGGCCTCGGCCGACAGCCGGATCACCTTCGCGTAGCAGCCGCCCTCGATGTTGAACACGCCGCTGTCGCCCCAGCCGTGCTCGTCATCGCCGATCAGCGAGCGCTCGGGGTCTGCCGAAAGGGTCGTCTTGCCGGTACCGGAGAGCCCGAAGAAGATCGCGACGCGGCCGTGGTCGTCCACGTTCGCGGAGCAGTGCATCGGGAAGACACCCTCGAGCGGGAGCCGGTCGTTCATGACTGTGAAGATCGACTTCTTGATCTCGCCCCCGTAGAACGTGCCGCCGATAACCACCTCGCCGCGGCTGGGGTGCAACACGACGAATGTGCCCGTGCGCGTGCCGTCGTCGTCCGGGTCGGCGTCCACTGAGGGCGCATGCAGGACGAGCACGTCGGGCTCGAACTCCTCCAGCTCGTCCACCGCCGGCTCGATGAACATCGTCTTGGCGAAGAGCGCGTGGTAAGGCCGGTCCGTTACGACGCGGACGGCGATCCGGTGCGCGACGTCGGCGCCGGCGAAGGCGTCCACGACGTACAGATCCTGCGTCTCGAGCTGGGAGACGACTTTCTGGCGCAATCCCTCGAACTGCGCCTCGGACAGCGGCTGGTTGACCTTGCCCCACCAGATCCGGTCCTCGGACCCCGGTTCCCGCACGATGAACTTGTCTTTCGGCGAGCGGCCGGTGAAGCGGCCGGTATCGACCACGAGGGGACCGCCCTCGGCGAGGCGGCCCTCGCCGCGCGCGAGCGCGTGCGTGTAGAGGAGCGCCGTCGTCGGCTGCCGGTAGATGCGTCCGTCGGGGTTGAGCCCGTGGAAGCCCGGCGGGGTTTCGGTCGTGACCACCATGAGTTCTGCTCGGCTGTTCGTTCCAGCTCGGCCGAAGGCTGAATCCTACGTGGCGCCGCCTTGACGTGTTTCCCGCGGCCGCCGTGGAGTCGCCGCGTTATTCGCCGAGCAGGCGGTGGACCTGCATCTTGACGCGGCGGCCGACGACCGAGGCCTCGGCGATGCAGAGGGCCTCGTTGACCCAGACGTAGCGCTCGTCGTCCGACTCGAGCGTCATCGCGAGCGCGACGCTGAAGCTGCGGCCGTTGTCGTCCTTGCGACCGAGCCCCATCAGCGAGAAGACGATCCGGGCGCCGTCGTCGGTGGCGATCGCGCCCGCAAGGTCGGCGAGCAGCACGCCGTCGCCCCGCACCCTCGGGTTGTTCGAGAAGCGAACCGCGCCCTCCACGCGGGGGCCGGTCGCACGGCCTGCGCCCGAGGCGTAGCCGACGCCGTCCAGCCCGCCGTACGGGCGGACGACCACGTACTCCCCCTCGTAGCGCAGGTCGAGGTCGAAGAGATGCTCCAGCCTCATACGCCGCCGGGCAGCCTACTACGCTGGACCAGTGCGGCCCGGCCTCTTCCTACTCGGACTCGCCCTGCTGATGGCGACGGCGTCCGCCGCCGCCCCCGCCCAGTTCACGCGCATCGCCTACATCATCGACGGCGACACCGTCGTCCTGGCGAACGGCGAGCGCGTGCGCCTCGTCCAGATCGACGCGCCCGAGGTGCAGGAGCGGGAGTGCTACGGCGCCGAGTCCCGCGCGGCGCTGCGACGTCTCGCTCCGCCCGGCTCGACCGTGCGGGTCGAGGGTGACCCGCGGCTCGACCACGTCGACCGTTACGGCCGCCTCCTCCGCTACCTCTTCCGGTCGAGGCCGCACTTCGACCGAACATCGTCGTGATCGAGAGCGACGACCAGCGGGTCGAGGACCTGACGGCGATGCCGAACGCCGGACGCCTGCTCGCGGCACGGGGCACGTCGTTCCTCAACAGCTTCGTCTCGAACCCACTCTGCTGCCCCTCGCGGGCCACCTTCCTCACGGGGCAGTACTCCCACAACAACGGCGTCTGGAACAACGCACCGCCCGACGGCGGCTAGTACGGCCAGGACAACCCGACCGAGGTCCCGGCCGGGTGGACGGAGTGGCACGGAGCGGTCGGCAACTCTGCGCCCAAGTTCCAGGGCTTCACGCTGAACGAGAACGGCCGGCTCGTCACCTACGACGGCGTCTACCAGACCGACCTCTACGCGAAGAAGGCGGAGGCTCTCATCCGGCGCTACGGCGAGGCTCACCAGCGGTTCTTCGCCTGGATCACGTTCACGGCACCCCACAACGGCGAGCCCGTGGATCCCGACGACGCGCCGGGGTTCAGGACACCGTCGCCGGCACCGCAGGACCGGGACAGGTTCGCCCGGCTGGCCCTCCCAAACCGGCCCGCCTACAACGAGGCCGACGTCTCCGACAAGCCGAGTCGGATCCGGAAGCTGCCCTTGATCGACGCGGCGACCGAGGCGAATATCCGCGAGGCCCACCAGCAGCGGCTCGAGTCGCTGCTCTCGCTCGACCGGGCGGTGGTGCGGATCGTCAGCGCGCTGGAGGCGACCGGCCAGCTCGACGAGACACTCATCGTCTTCACCTCCGACAACGGCTACATGGAGGGCGAGCATCGCGTCACGGACGGAAAGCAGCTGCCCTACGAGCCGGCGATCCGGGTGCCGCTCGTCGTCCGCGGGCCTGGTGTCTCGGCACACCGGGTCGCGCGGACGCTCGTCTCCAACGTCGATCTCGCCGCGACGATCCTCGACGTCGCGGGGCCGGCGCCTGCTCGACGGCCGGTCGCTCGTCCCGTTGCTGCGCCGGCCAACGGTGCACTGGACGCGTGACCTGCTGATCGAGAGCCCCATCGAGCATCGCGAGCGCCGGTTCACGGCCATCCGCACCGAGCGCTACCTCTACGCAGAGTATGCGGCAGGCGACCTCTACGACCTCGCGCGAGACCCGAACCAGGTGACCAGCCTCCACGCCGACCCGTCGCAAACGGCGCTGAGGGCGGAGCTCGCCGCGAAGCTCGCGAAGCTGCGGGCCTGCCAGGGTCAGAGCTGCCGATAGGGGTCCCCGGCCCCAGGACGAACTCAGTCCCGTGGACGAGATGATCGAACGCCTGCTCTCGAGCCCTGCGCTCTCCGACGGAACGCGGCGCGCATACCGCGTCGACGTCGAGCAGTTCGCAGCCTGGCTGCGCGCACGCAAGCTGAACCTCGAGGACGTCGACGTCCGCGTGCTCAGCGACTACACGGCCCAACTCGCCCGCGGCCGGCCGCGGCTCGCGCCGGCGACGGTCTCCCGCAAGCTGTCCGCCGTGCGCGCGCTGCTGCGCTCGGCGCTCGGGCCCTCCCGCGTTCCCGACGCCGCGCTCGCCCCCCGCCGCCCGCGCCGCCTCCCCGTCGCGCCGAAGCCGGCCGAAGTGGACAGCCTGCTCGAAGCGCTGTGCCGGGACGGCCCGCTCGGGCTGCGCAACCGCGCGCTCTTCGAGCTCGTCTACTCCGCCGGCCTGCGCAGCGCCGAGGCGGTCGGGCTCGACCTCCAGGACGTGGACTTCGAGCAGGAGCTGGTGCACGTGCGCGGCAAGGGCGGCAAGGAGCGGACGGTGCCGCTCGGCGAGGAGGCCGCGTTCCGGCTCTCGCGCTACCTGCGGGAAGGACGGCCGGAGCTCGCCTGCGACGCGGAGAACGCTTTCTTTATCTCGGCGCGCGGCCGGCGGCTGGATACGAGCGCGCTCCGCCGGCTCGTCCCGAACCCGCACAAGCTCCGGCACGCGTTCGCCACCCACCTGCTCGAGGGCGGCGCCGACCTGCGCGTGATCCAGGAGCTGCTCGGCCACAGCTCGCTCTCGACGACGCAGATCTACAGCCACGTGGACGGCAAGCGGCTGCGGCGCGTCTACGACCGCGCGCATCCGCGGTCTTAGAGCTCCACGACCTTCAGATCTTCAGCACGCGCCATGGCAGTAACGCCGCGGTCACCACTGACGACCGTGTCCGTCGAGGATGCCGCCGCCACGAGGCAGCAGTCCGCCAATGAGAGGCGCCTCGTTCGCCTGACGTAATGGCGCGCCCGCAGGATGCCGGCGCGCCAGGCGAGGGGTGCGTCGACCGTGACGATCAGGAGATCGAGCGGCTCCAGAGATGCGCGCACCTGCGCCTCCTCAGCGCCGTCTCGGAGGAGCTTCTGGACGACTTCCGCGAGATTGACCGCAGTGGTCGCACAGTTGCGCGTTCGGAGGATCTGGCGGACTCTTCGCCCCGCCGGCTCCGCGACCGAAAAGGCAATCAGCGCTTGCGCGTCGAGAAGCGTCGCCACTTCTCCTCTTCGATCCGGAGATCCTCCTCCTTCTCCTTCGCAAACTCTTCCAACGCCGATCTCCCCTCGTACAGGTGCTTGAACGCCCCGTACGCACGATCGATCGGGTCCTCGGGCGCTGGTCGCAACACCAGCTTGTCGCCGTGGTCCTCGGCGACGAGCTCGTTCGTACCCCAGCGTTTCCGGATTGGAGCGGGAATCGAGACCTGCCCTCCCTTGGAGATGCGTAGCAGCATTCTTTCATGAGAATATCTCATGAGGGTGACTAGAGAGCGCCGATATCGCGCCGCCGTTGCCGTCATCGTCCTCCTCGTCCCTGTGCTGCTGATCGGGAACGCCGTACACGTGCTCGCGCACGGCTGGTTCCCGGGCGTCGAGTACGGCCGGCTGGCACCCGAGCCCTACGGGATGACCAAGGCGCAGCGAACGGCGCTTGCCCGGACCGCGCTCGACTCGATCGTTCCGTTCGGCAGCGGCGAGCGCGAGCTGCGCGACGCGCGGCTGCCGAGCGGCCGGCCCGCGTTCGGCGACCGCGAGCTCCGGCACCTGCGCGACGTCCGCCGCTACGTGCTCGGCCTCTACCTGATCCACGCGATCGGGATCCTCGTGCTCGTCGCGCTCGCTTTGCTGCGGCGCACGAGGCGGGTCGTCCGCGACGGCCTCGCCGCCGGCGCCCTCTTCACGCTCGGGATCGCCGCCTTCGTCGCCGTCTATGTCGCCGCCAGCCCCATCAGCTTCCTCGGCGGCTTCCACCGCTTCTTCTTCTCGGGCGACAGCTGGCGCTTCGCCGAGACCGACACGCTGCGACGCCTGTTCCCTGACAGCTTCTGGAGCGACACAGCGGTCGCGCTCGGCGCGCTCGTCGCAGTGCAGGCGGTCGCGCTGCTCGGGGCGGCGCTCTACTGGCGAAGGCAGGCAATCCGACCGGCGCCGCGAAGAGCGGCGCATGCGCGATCCTGAGCTCGACGGCTTCCTGGCGGTGCTCGCGGCGCGCCGCGCGCCTCGAACCGTCGAGGCCTACCGGCGCGACCTGATCCACATCCAGAGCCGGCTCGGCAAGCCGGTCTCCTCCGCGACGACGGACGACCTCAACGTCTACCTCGCAGAGCTGCGCGCCGACGGGCTGGCCCCGGCCACGATCTCGCGGCGCATCTCCGCCGCGCGCTCGTTCTTCGCGCACCAGGTGATGCTCGGCGTGCGCACCGACAACCCTGCCGCCGAGCTCGAGGCGCCGCGCCGACGGCCGAAACTGCCTCGAACGCTCTCGCCGCGCGAGGCCGAGCGGCTGATCGAGGCTGCTGCCGGAACGACGCCTCGGGCCCTACGCGACGCGGCGCTGATCGAGCTGCTGTACGGCGCCGGCTTGCGCGTGAGCGAGGCGATGGGTCTGGAGCGGGCCGGAATCGATCTCGACGAGCGGCTCGTGCGCTGCACCGGCAAGGGCGGCAAGGAGCGAGTGGTGCCGATCGGCCGCTCGGCCGCCGACGCCCTGCGCCGCTACGTCTCGCGCGGCCGCCCGTACCTCGACCGTCGCCATCGGCCCGAGCTGTTCCTGAACGCCCAGGGCGGACCGCTGACGCGCGCCGGCGCGTTCCTGATCCTGCGCCGCCTGGCCGAGAAGGCGGGCCTCGAGCCCGGGCGCGTCCACCCGCACCTGCTCCGCCACTCGTTCGCGACGCACCTGCTCGAGGGCGGTGCGGATCTGCGCTCGGTGCAAGAGATGCTCGGCCACGCCGACCTGGCGACCACCGAGGTGTACACACACGTCACCGACCGCAGGCGGCGAGAGGCGTATTTCCAGGCACATCCGCACGCGAAGCGGGTCGAGGACCGGGTTTCGAGCCCGCACGGGCGGCAACAAGATTGACGTGCACGCGGACCCACAGATCCTCATGCTGCTGGCGCTGACGAGCGGCGCCGGGTGGCTGATGTTCGAGGCCGGCGTCTTCAGGCACCTGCTCGAGCGTCGTCGCGAGCGGCGCGTGTGTCCGTCGTGCGGCCGTGACAGCTACAGGTGCAGCTGTAGCGAGCTCTAGACCGCGCGGCGGTAGCGCCAGACGGCGAGCGGGACGAAGACGAGCAGGATGCCGGCGATCCAGGCGATCGACTGTAGGAGGTACGAGGTCGCCGGCGTGCCGAGCGTCAGGGCGCGGGCGGCGGAGGTGGTCACTGAGACCGGCTGGTGGTCGGCGAAGGGCTGCAGCCAGCCCGGCATCGAGGCAACCGGGACGAAGGCCGAGGACGCGAAGACGAGCGGGGCCATGATCGGAAAGGCGGCTGCTTGCGCCGCTTCCGGGTCGCGGAGCAGCAGGCCGATGGTTCCGAAGACCCACGAGAGCGCGTAGCCGAAGACGAGTACGAGCAGCATCGCGGCGACGAACTTGAACGCATTCGACTCGACGCGGAACCCGACCGCGAAACCGACGCCGGCCATCAGCACTACGACGAAGACGTTTCGACCGAGATCGGCGAGCGTCCGGCCGGTGAGGACGGCCGAGCGGGCCATCGGCAGGGACAAGAATCGCTCGAGCAAGCCGCTCTTGACGTCGGCGGCGAGTCCGATAGCGGTCCCAATTGCACCGAACACCGTCGTCTGCACGAAGATCCCGGGCATCAGGTAGTTGACGTAGTCGACGCCGGGCACGTGGATGGCGCCGCCGAACACGTAGCGGAACATCAACACGAACACGACCGGCTGGATCGTCGAGAAGACAAGTAGTTGTGGCACTCGACGATAGGTGACGAGGCCGCGCCAGGCGATGGCGAGTGCGTCCGAGAGGACCGTGAATCGCTGCGACCGGTCGCCTCCGCGTGGCAGCGTCGATGCGTTCGCGCTCACGCGGCCTCCTTGCCGTGCGCCTCGAGCGCAGCGCCGTCCTCGGCGTGGCGACCGGTGAGCGCGAGGAAGACGTCGTCCAGACTCGGCTCGCGCACCGTTAGCGCGGTCGGAACGATCCCGTTGGTGTCGAGCGCCCGTAGCGTCTCGATCAGCAGCGACGCCCCGTTGTGGCTCGTAAAGCGCAGCGTCGTGCCCTCGACCTCCGGCGAGCCGGCGCCGACGTTCGACACGATCTCCCGAGCTCGCTCTGCCTCCGGGGGCTCGGCGAGGCCGAGCTCGATCACGGTGTTGCCCAATCGCGCCTTCAGCCTTGCTGGGGTGTCATTTGCGATCACGCGTCCTCCGTCGATGACGGCGACCTGCGAGGCGAGCTGATCGGCCTCCTCGAGGTACTGCGTCGTCAGCACGACCGTGGTGCCGTCCTTTACCAGCTCGCCGATCATCTTCCAGACCTCGTTGCGGCTGTGTGGGTCGAGTCCGGTCGTGGGCTCGTCGAGGAACAGCACCTGCGGCTGGTTCACGAGCGCTGCCGCCAGGTCGATGCGCCGGCGCATGCCGCCCGAGTACGTGCGTACGGGGCGGTCGGCCGCCTCGATCAACTCGAAGCGCTCCAGCAGCTCGTCGCTGCGCGGGCCGATCGCGGGGCGCGGCAGGTGGACCAGCCGTCCGATCAGGCGCAGGTTCTCGCGCCCGGTCAGGTTGTCGTCGACGGCGGCGTACTGTCCGGCGAGCCCGATCAGACGGCGGACCAGCCTCGCCTCGCGCACGACGTCGTGGCCGAGGACCTCGGCGCGGCCGCCGTCCGGCTCGAGGATCGTCGACAGCACCCGAATGGTCGTCGTCTTGCCGGCGCCGTTCGGGCCCAGCAAGCCGAAGACCGTCGCCTCGGGCACCTCGAGATCGACTCCGTCGACGGCCAGCAGCGAGCCGAAGCGCTTGGTCAAGCCCTGGACGCGGATCGCTGCCTCGCTCATCACAGCCGACCCTAGCAAATAATTGAGCGTGGCAAGTATCGCACTGGTCAAATGTCCGCTGCATCAAGTATCATCCCTGAAGATGGCAACTACCGCCCGGCCAGAGAAGACGTCTCCGGCACAGGAGGCGTGGGGGCTGTTCTTCCAGCTCGCGTTGCAGAATCGAGCGCGACTCCTCGAGGCACTCGACGAGCTCGGGCTGACGTTCCCGCAAGCGCATCTACTCCGTCTGCTCGCACCCGACCAGCCGCGACCGATGAACGACCTCGCAATCCGGCTCGTCTGCGACGCCTCCAACGTCACCGGGCTCGCCGATCGGTTGGAGGCCCGCGGCCTGATCGAGCGCCGGAGCGCACAGCACGACCGCCGGGTCAAGGTCATCGCGCTGACCCAAGCCGGAGAACAAGTTCGCGAGCAGGTGATTCAGGTCATGCACGAGCCCCCCGCGGCGTTCGCGGCTCTACCGGCCGCTGACCTGCGCACCGTCCGCGACGTCCTCCGCCGCGCGCTCCAAGCCGACGGCTCCGCCTGAACGCTCAAGGGTCAAGCGTCCGGTTACCCCGGGTCTAGCGGCTCTTCCTCTTCAAGGCGACCGCCACCTTCGCGGCCGCGTCCTGCAGCTCGCGGTCCTGGCGGTCGTCGCCGGACAACCCCTCGAGGAGGGCGATCGTGTCGCGGTGCGCCGAGCCGTTCTTCAGGCAGACGATCGCCAGCCGCCGGACCGCCTGATTGTCGTCCGAGCTCGCCAGCCGGTGGAGCTCGGAGCGAAGCGAGTTGACCGCTCCCGGGCTCTCGCGCGAGAGCAGCTCGAGCGAGATCAGCGCCGAGCCGCGGCAGGCCGGGCTCTCGTCGTCGAGACCGCGCCCGAGCAGCTCGATCTTCTGACGGAAGCGAAACTGGCCGACTGCCCTGTAGGCGACGGCGCGCTCGCGGTAGTCGGGGCTCCGCGCGGCGCCCTCGACCTCGTCGTCCCACTGCCGGCGAAGGTCGGCCAGCTCCCGCTCCTTGCCCTCCTGCGCAAGCGCCTCCGCCTGCGCCGCGGCCTCGGCGAGCGTCACACCGTCGCCAGCGAGCGGGGCGCCGGGCCGACGTAGCGCGCGTTCGGCCGGAAGAGCCTTCCCGTCACCTTCTGCTCGAGGATGTGCGCCGACCAGCCGGCGACGCGCGAGCACGCGAACATCGCGGGCGCGAGCGGCGGCGGAATCTCCGCGATGTCGAGGACGACGGCGGAGTAGTACTCGACGTTCGTCTTCAGGGGCCGCTCGGGGTGGCGCCGCTCGAGCTCGGCGAGCGCTGCCTCCTCCAGGCGCTCGGCGATCTCGATCTGCGGCGACCCGAGCGCGCGCGCGGTCTCCTTGAGGATCCGCGAGCGGGGGTCCTCGGCGCGGTAGATGCGGTGGCCGAAGCCCATGATCCGCTTGCCGGCGTCGAGTGTGTCCTTGACCCACTTCTCCGGGTCGCCGGTCGCCGCCACCTCCTCGAGCATCGGCTTGACGTACGCAGGCGCGCCACCGTGCAGCGGGCCCGAGAGCGCGCCGACCGCCGACGAGAGCGCCGCGCCGCAATCGGCCCCCGTCGAGGCGACGATGCGCGCGGCGAACGTCGAGGCGTTCAGCCCGTGCTCGGCCGTGCAGATCCAGTAGGTGTCGATCGCCTTCACGGCCTTGGGGTCGGCCTCGCCGCGCCACTGGAGCAGGAACTTCTCGGCCGCCGTCGTCCCCTTCGCGACGACGCTCTCCGGTACCTCCTCGGTGTGGCCGTCGGCGACGCGGGCAGAGCGCGCGACGATGCCCATCATCTGCGCGGACAACCGGCCGAGATCCTCACGCGCCTGCTGGTCCGAGATCTCGCTCAACTTCCCGAGCTTCCACTCCCCGGAGAAGCGGGCGGTCTCGGCCTGGAGGTCGGACGGGGCGTTGCCGGTTAGACGGGCCGGCTGGTAGGGCTCGGGCTGCGGCATGACCGAGTCGAGGTCGTTGTCGACGAGCAGCCCCCAGATGTTCTCGTAGGGGTACCTGCCGATCAGCGGCTCGACGTCGATCCCGCGGTAGCGGAGCGTGCCGCCCTCGCGGTCGGGCTCCATGATCTCGGTCTCGACGGCGACGACGCCCTCGAGGCCCGGCTTGAAGTCGCTCATCGGGCTGGAATCTACCCGGACCGGCGTCCGCCAAGCCCTCCCAAGATAGAGTCAGGGCCCGTGGCGCACCGCGTGACCCTGATTCCCGGCGACGGCACGGGTCCGGAGCTGACCGAGGCGACGCGACGCGTGCTCGAGGCGACGGGCGTCGAGTTCGACTGGGACGTCCAGCACGCCGGCACCGACGTGATGGAGGAGTACGGCGGTAACCCGCTGCCCGGCCACGTCCTCGACTCGATCCGGGCGAACGGCACCGCACTGAAGGGGCCGATCACGACGCCGGTGGGCGGCGGCTTCCGCTCCGTAAACGTCGGCCTGCGCAAGGAGCTCGACATGTACGCGCAGGTACGCCCGTGCAAGTCCTACGCGGGCGTGCGCACCCGCTTCGACGACGTCGACCTGGTGATCGTGCGCGAGAACACCGAGGACCTCTACGTCGGGATCGAGTACGAGGAGGGCACGCCCGACGCCGAGGAGCTGATCGAGTGGATCGAGTCGAAGGGCGGCAAGCTGCGCTGGCGCGACGCCGGCATCTCGATCAAGCCGATCTCCGTCACCGGCACCCGGCGGATCTTCGAGTTCGCGTTCGACTACGCGCGCCGCAACGGCCGCCGCAAGATCACGGCCGTCCACAAGGCGAACATCATGAAGTTCTCGGACGGGCTCTGGCTGCGCGTCGCCCGCGAGGTCGCGGAGGAGAACACGGACATCGAGTTCGACGACCGCATCGTGGACAACATGTGCATGCAGCTCGTCCAGCGCCCCGAGGAGTACGACATGCTCGTGTTGCCGAACCTCTACGGCGACGTCCTCTCGGATCTCTGCGCGGGGATGATCGGCGGGCTCGGGCTCGCGCCCGGGGCGAACTTCGGCGAGCAGGCGGCCGTCTTCGAGCCGACGCACGGCTCGGCGCCGAAGTACAAGGGCCAGAACAAGGTCAACCCGATGGCCGAGCTGCTCTCGGGGATGCTGATGCTCCGCCACCTCGACGAAGGCGACGCCGCCGACCGCCTGGAGACCGCCATCGCCGACGTAATCCGCGAGGGCAAGAGCGTCACGTACGACATGAAGCCGACCCGCGACGACCCGACGGCGGTCGGAACGAGCGAGGTCGCGGACGCCATCATCGACAGGCTTGCGCAGCCTGTGGCCGCGCAAGCCTAGGAGGAAGCGTGAGACGCAAGGTTACTGTTGTCGGTGCAGGAAACGTGGGCGCCACCTGCGCCCTGGAACTGGCGCGCCGCGACTACGCGGACGTCGTCCTCGTCGACATCATCCCGCAATTCCCTCAAGGTAAAGCGCTCGACATGAACCAGGCGGGGTCGGTGCTCGGCTTCGAGCCGAACATCGTCGGCACGAACGGCTACGACGAGACGGAGGGCTCGGACGTGGTCGTGATCACGGCCGGCAGGCCGCGCTCGCCGGGGATGAGCCGGGACGACCTCGTGACGACGAACGAGGCGATCGTCGGCAAGGTCACCCGCGAGATCGTCAAGCGCTCGCGTGGCACGATCATCGTCGTCGTCTCGAACCCGCTCGACGCGATGTGCCACGTCGCGAAGGCAACCTCGCGGTTCAGGAAGCACCGCGTGGTCGGCATGGCGGGAATCCTCGACACGGCCCGCTTCTCGGCGTTCATCGCCTGGGAGACCGGGTGCTCGGTCAAGGACGTGACCGCGATGGTGCTCGGCGGCCACGGCGACCAGATGGTGCCCGTCGTCTCGGCGACGACCGTGGGCGGCGTCCCGCTCGACCAACTCGTCCCGCGCCCGCGGATCAGGGAGCTGGTCAAGCGCACGCGCACCGGCGGGGGCGAGCTCGTCAACCTGCTCGGCACCTCGGCCTGGTACGCGCCCGGTGCGGCCGCCGCGCAGATGGTGGACGCGATCATGCTCGACGAGAAGCGGGTCCTGCCCTGCACCGCCTACCTCGAGGGCGAGTACGGCGTGCGCGGGCTCTACATGGGCGTGCCGGTGAAACTTGGCGCGGGCGGCGTCGAAGAGATCGTCAAGCTGAAGCTCAGCGAGGCCGAGAAGCAGATGTTCAAGAAGTCGGCGGCCACGGTGCGCGACGTCGTCGCGGTGCTCAAGCGGAAGTAGATGGATCTCGGGCTAAGAGGCAAGACGGCGATCGTCTGCGGAGCGTCATCGGGGATGGGACTCGCGGTCGCGGAGGCGCTCGCCCATGAGGGCGCGAACGTGGCGATGTTCGCGCGGCGCCGCGATCTGCTCGAGCGTGAGGCGGATCGGCTCGGCGCGCTCGCGGTCCGCGGCGACCTGATTGTTCCGAAGGACCTCGCCAGGCTCGTCGAGCAGACAGTAGGCGCGTTCGGCGGGATCGACATCCTCGTCAACAACGGCGGCGGCCCGCCGCCCGGCCCGGCCGCCGGCACCACCGACCACGCGATTGAGGGCGCGGTCGAGCTCCTGCTCCTGTCCGCGATCCGCCTGACTAACCTCTGCCTCCCCTACCTCGAGGCGAGCGGGCGCGGCCGGATCGTCAACATCGAGTCGAGCTCCGTGCGCGCGCCACTCGACGATCTCGCGCTCTCGAACGCGGTGCGGCCC
>WNFV01004978.1_pt1 | contig 16216 bp, 16 predicted proteins | sample 5400101 | NCBI WGS metagenome assembly WNFV01 (sample SAMN13153361, study PRJNA577476) | soil metagenome | isolation source: 115 cm soil or saprolite under grassland replicate 1 | place: USA:California | collected 2016-06-15
TGTAGTGCTCGGACCCGAGGATCTGGACGGGCCGTCCGACGGCGAGGGCGGTGCCAGGGGCGTTGGTCCCGGCCTGTGCCTCGGCCCACACCGCGCCCTCGACGAAGTTCATCCGCTCGGCCTCGGCCAGCACCCCCCGCTCCCCCTCCACCCACAGCAGCGTTCCGTCGACATCGGCGACGGCGAAGATGTAGTCGTCGTCGCGAGCGGCCTGACCGAGCAGGTCGCGAAACACCGGCAGCAGCATCGCCAGCGGGTGCTCGGCCCGGTAGCCCCGGAGCTCGTCGGACGCCAGCCGGATGACCGGCAGCCTGCTGCCGTTGAGGCTCGCTCCGCTCCCGGCCGAGCGTGCCCAGGACTCGGCGACCAACGGCCGGACGAGTGGTGAGACATGGTGCGACGACACGAACTCCTCATGGGCACCCCGCAGCCGCCCGACATCATCTCCGGCGAGGAGGTTGCCTTCGGGTGCCTTGTCGGAGTGCATAGCCGACCTCCATGACGGGATGGACCTCCTCCAGTCAGCCGCCGGGCGTTTGGACAAGCCAGGGTCTTAAGCCCTGACAGCCGCCCCGCGCAGGTCCCGCGGTCGGGTTTCCGCTGCAGGTCGGCACCTTCATGAGTCCAGTGACGCGAGTCAGCGCGAAGGATTCTCCGCTCATGAGGGCGGCGAGTGGTGAGCGGAACCGGGGAGCCTCTAAGGTTTGCCGGGTGCCCGTGATCGCGACCGAGCTGCTGACCAAGCGGTATCCGCGGGTCACCGCGCTCGACGAGTTGACGGTGGAGATCGGTGACGGCATCACCGGACTGGTCGGAGCCAACGGCGCGGGCAAGTCCACCTTGCTGCGGATCCTGCTGGGCCTGAGCGCACCGACGTCCGGGAGCGCGACCGTGCTCGGCCACGACGTCCGCATCAGAGGCGACGCCGTACGCGGGCTGGTCGGGTACATGCCCGAGCACGACTGCCTGCCGCCGGACGTGACCGCCTCCGAGCTCGTCGTACACCTGACCCAGATGGCCGGGATCCCGCCGAACGCCGCCCGGGAGCGGACCGCGGACGTGCTGCGGCACGTGGGTCTGGACGAGGAGCGGTACCGGCCGATCGGCGGCTACTCGACCGGTATGCGGCAGCGGGTCAAGCTCGCGCAGGCGATCGCGCACGACCCGAAGCTGGTGCTGCTGGACGAGCCGACGAACGGGCTGGACCCGGAGGGCCGCGACGAGATGCTCGCGCTGGTCCGGCGGATCGGCACCGAGTTCGGGATCGCGGTGCTGATCACCTCGCACCTGCTCGGTGAGCTCGAGCACGTCTGCGACCACATCGTCGTACTGGACTCCGGGCGGCTACTGCGGTCGGAGTCGACCGCGGCGCTCACGGCCGAGACCGGGGTGCTCGCCGTCGAGGTCACCGACGGCACCGACAGGCTCGCCTCCGCACTCACCGCCGCCGGTCTGAGGGTGCGGCCGGACGGGCCGCTGCTGCTGGTCGGGATCGAGGGCGAGAAGACGTACGACGCGGTGCGCGACGCGGCCGCCGAGCTCGAGCTGGGCCTGGTACGGATGCAGCCGCACCGGCACCGGCTGGCGGAGGTGTTCCGGTGAAGGGCGTTATCCACGACATCGGGTACCGGCACTACGACGGGACCCGGCTCGGGCGGATCCCGATCGCGATGGCGCTCGCGGCCGAGAGCCTGCGGCACGCCTACGGGCTGGGCCGGACCGGGCGGGCCAAGACGGTGCCGATCATGCTGCTCGGGATCATGGTCGTCCCGGCGGCGATCTCGATCGGGATCATGACCGCGGCCGAGCTGCCGGAGCCCGCGATGGACCCGGCGACGTACGCGTTCTACCTGCAGCCGGTGGTGGCGCTGTTCCTGGCCTCGCAGGCACCGCAGCTGTTCTCCCGGGACCTGCACTTCGGGTCGCTGGTGCTCTACCTGTCCCGGCCGCTGCGGCCGTCCGACTACGCGCTGGCCAAGCTGGCCGCGCTGACCGGCGCGCTGCTGGTGCTGACCGGCGTACCGCTGGTGGTGCTGTTCAGCGGCGGGCTTCTCGGCGGCCAGAAGGCCGGCCCGGCGGCGAGGGCCTTCGGCATCGCGCTCGCCGGCGCGCTGATCCTGTCGCTGCTGCTGGCCGCGATCGGCGCGCTGATCGCCTCGATCACCCCGCGCCGCGGGATCGCGGTCGCCTCGATCATCGCGCTGCTGACGGTGTCGTTCACCGCGATGGTGACGGCGAAGGGGATCCTCGGCGGCCAGCGGTCCGGATCGACGCTCGGGGCGCGCTACGCCGAGCTCGGATCGCCGTTCAGCCTGGCCGGCGGCGTGCAGGTCTTCCTGCTGCGGCACGTGCCGACCGGTGGCTGGATGCCGACCGCGGGACAGGGCCTGGTGTTCATCGGTGTCTACGTCGCGGTGCTCGGGCTGTGCCTCTACGGCCTGGCGCGGCGGTATACGAAGGCGGTGGGCCGGTGATCCGGATCGAGAACGTGTCCTGCTGGTACGGCGACGTGGTCGCGGTCAACGGCGTGACGATGGCGATCGGCCCGGGGATCACCGGCCTGCTCGGCCCGAACGGTGCAGGCAAGTCCACCCTGATCTCGCTGATGGCCGGCTTCATGCCACCCTCGACCGGAGCGGTCACGCTGGACGGCGACCGGCTGTGGCGCAACGCCGCGATGTACCGGCGGATCGGGCTGGTGCCCGAGACCGAGTCGGTGTACGACGCCCTGACCGGCGAGCGGTTCGTGCTGGCGAGCGCCAAGCTGCACGGGCTCGACTCCCCCGGCGCGGCCACCGCAGCAGCTCTCGCCACGGTCGAGATGACCGAGGTCGCCGGCCGCCAGATCGCGACGTACTCGAAGGGTATGAAGCAGCGGATCAAGATGGCGGCCGCGCTGGTGCACGAGCCGGACGTGCTGCTGCTCGACGAGCCGTTCAACGGCATGGACCCGCGGCAGCGGCTGCACCTGATGGACCTGCTGCGCAAGATGGGCGCGGACGGGCGCACGGTGCTGTTCAGCTCGCACATCCTCGAGGAGGTGCAGCAGCTGGCCACCCAGATCGAGGTACTGGTCTCCGGGCGGCACGCCGCGTCGGGCGACTACCGCGCGATCCGCGCGCAGATGACCGACCGGCCGCACCTGTATCGCGTGCGGTCCTCGGACGACCGGCGGCTGGCGGCCGCGCTGATCGGCGGTGAAGGGACGGCCGGGGTGGATCTCGACGACGGCACCGTGCAGGTGCGGGTCACCGACTTCACCGCGTTCAGCCGGGCGCTCCCAGTAATGGCGCGCGACCTCGGCATCCGGTTGACCGAGGTGTCGCCGACCGACGAGTCGCTGGAGAACGTCTTCTCGTACCTGGTGGGGCGCAGGTGACCGGGTCGATCGCGCGGCTGACCCTCGCGGCGCTGCTGGGCAGGCGGCGCGGGCTGCTGCTGGTGGTGCTGCCGGGCGGGATGCTGGTGCTCGCGGTGCTGCTGCGGCTGTTCCGGCCGGAGACCGAGTCGTTCGCCCCGGACCTGCTGCGGCAGCTGGGGTTCGCCGCGATCCTGCCGCTGGTGGCACTGGTCGCCGGCACCGGCGTGATCGCCAACGAGATCGACGACGGGTCGATCGTGCACCTGCTCAGCAAGCCGGTGTCGCGGCGCCGGATCGTGCTGGTCAAGGCCGCGGTCGCCTCGGCGTTCGTGGCGGCGCTGGGCGTCGTACCGCTGATGCTGACCGCGGTGCTGCTGGTGCCCGGGCAGCCGCGGCTGGCGCTCGGCTTCGGGGCCGGCGCACTGCTCGCCGGGGCGACGTACACGGCGATCTTCATCGCGCTGTCGGTGCTGACCGCGCACGCGGTCACGGCCGGGCTGCTGTACGCGCTGCTGTGGGAGAGCGCGCTCGGCGGGTACGTGCCCGGTGCACGGGTGCTGAGCGTCCAGCAGTGGGGGCTCGCGGTCGTCGAACAGGTTGCCGGCGGCAACAGTGTGGACGCGTCGGTGGCGATCGCGTTCGGCGCCGCCGCGCTGGCCGTCGTCACCGTCGCCGCGCTCGCGCTGGCGGCGAACCGGCTGCGCTCCCTGGTGCTGTCCTCGGCCGCCTGACCGTGGGTGAAGTACGCCCTTCGGCAGGTTGAACTCCGCAGCACCAGCACATTGCGTAGCAATGTGGTCTTCTCACCGGCGTGGTGTCTGGAGGTGGAGTAGTACGAGCGCGGCGGCGGTGATGGCACCGATTCTCCAGGGGTCGAGGGTGACTGACTCTCCCGAGGAGTATTGCTCGGGACCGTCGTCGGGCCTGGGTTCCAGGCGATCACGGGTGATGAAACCTAGCGTTCCAGCACCGGACCATGCGGTCGCAGGGTCGGCCGGCCCCTCTGCGGAGGACGATGGTCGGCGCGACTCCGGACCGCGTGATGTGTGTTGGGGGTACCGGTCACACGGGGTCTGGCGTCGCGGGCGGTTCGATCGCCGGCACGGCCCCGATGACGTTGGTCATCACCTCGCCGAATCCCTTCGGATCGGCGATCAGCCAGGCGTGCTTGCCGGGGACCGTGATCAGCTGCGGGTCCCCGAGCGCTTGGTACAGCGATTCCAGGGAGGCCGGTGGAATGACCCTGTCGCTCCGGCCCCAGAGAATGACGACGGGCAGCCGCCGGCGCTTGAGCTCCTCGAGCTCCTGGGACAGGTCCGCCGTCCGGGCGAGGTGCGCGACGTACCAGATCGCCAGCGGGTTGCGGAGCAGGTTCGGCACGGCGTCGGCCACGATCACAGGCACAACGCGGGTGAGCTGGCGCACCGGCAGCAGGTCGGCGTTCAGGTGCAGGCCCCAGTCCCACAATGGGCGTTCCCGCATCGAGCGCACGATCCCGCCCTGGTTCGCCCAGGCGGACCCGCCAATGGAGTCGACGATGATGAGGCGGGCCACTCGTCGGGGCCAGTCGTGCGCGGTCTTGATCGCCACCCCGCCGCCGAACGAGTGTCCGACGAGTGTGACAGGCTCCTCGATGCCGACAGCCGCCATGAACTGCTCGACCCAGCGCGCGTACCCGGTCAACGTGAGCTCGTCCCGCGGCAGCTCGGCAGTGCCGCCGAATCCAGGCATGGCCGGCGCGTATACCCGGAGGTTCATCCCGACCAGACGCTTCAAGGCGCGCTTGTACGTCCGGTGGGCAAGGCCCCAGCCATGCAGGAAGACCAGCGGCGGTCCCTCTCCCGCGACCCCGTACGCGGCCGGGCGACCGTCGACCATGGTCGTGCGCCACGCCAGGTGGTGGGCGACCGACCGGTCCTTCACGGCGAGTCGATCTCGCGGTGACGATCCGTTCGTGGCGCGAGCGCCTCCCGGACGTCCTTGCCGATGGCCGTGACGGTCTTCGCCAGCGCATCGCCGAGCGAGGTCGTGAGCCGGTCGACGTCATCGCGGACGGCGGGGTCGCGGGCGGCGTCTCCGATCGCACTCAGGCTCTGGTGGAGCGTCTCGCCGAAAGTCTGCATGGTCCGGTCGAGCTCCGCACGATCCACGTTCTCGTCGTACCGCGCCTCCAGCCTGTGTGCCAGGCTCTCGAAATTGCGTGCCACCTCGTCCCACAGCGGCTGGCTCTCGCTCATGGCCGGTCCTCCCTCCGTCTCAGGTCAGAACGGCAGCGTCCGGCCGGAGGGGTACGCAGGTCGAGCACCGTGGGACGGTGAGGCCGTCGCGGATGCTGGACCAGCACCTGCATGCGCATCAGGACCATCTCCAATCCACTTGCGACCTCGGCGAGCCCTCAGCCGACCGATCTGTCGCTCAGCCTGCCGCGCGGAGGTTGACGTCGACCACGAACGCAAGTCCCGAATCCGGTGGGCCGACCGTCGTCGCCGCCGGGACCTTTGCCGGTTCGGGCTCGCAGGATAGGTTCCAGCGGTGTCTGACGAGACAGCGCGGGTCGACCTCCTGGCCACGCGATGGGCCACCGTGGGTCGGTCGACCCGCCTGGACGCCAAGTCCGAGGGCCGGGTATCAGCAACCCAGGACGGTGCACACCTGACCGTCCGGATGGAACTGCGACCGCGAGGCCCACTCGCACTGGTGACGCCGCTCATGCGCCGAACCATGCACAGCCGAGAAGACCGCAGGCGGCCGTCGTCACCCGCTCTGCGTTGACCGGGGCGTGCTGCGGTTCGCGGGCTTCCTCGGACGCGGGATCGACACGATGGTCCACCCGACGACGAAAGTCAGCACCAGCAGCACGCGGACCCACTTGGACCACGTGCTGGTCCATACCGCTGTACCGAGCATCCAGGGCACCCGCGCGATCACCATCGACGCCCCGCCCGAGGACGTCTGGCCCTGGATCGCCCAGATCGGATACCACGGCTACGAGCGAGCGGGCTGGTACGCGTTCGACCTGGCCGACAACGACGGCGTCCCCAGCGCCTGGAGGATCATCCCGAGTTCCAGCACCCCGAGGTCGGGCAGCTCATCGGCGAGGAGGGCTCCACGATCCGGGCCATCGAACCAGGCCGGCTGCTGCTGCTGTCTTACCACTGGCCGAAGACCAAGTGGGTGCTCAAGCAAGGGCTATGGCCCAAGTTCGGACACTGCAGCTGGGCGTTCGTGCTCGAGCCGCGGGACGGCGGCAAGACCCGGCTCATTGTGCGCGACCGCTACCGGTCCGGACCGCTCGACCTGTCCGTGCCGTTCTGGCCGTTGTTCTTCGTGGCCGACCTCATCGTGCAGCCCGTGATGCTACGAGGATTCAAGCGCCGCGTGGAGTGGACCTCGCTGCAACAGCACGCGCCATCCGTCGACGAGTCCCGCGACGCCGGCAACTGCGACCGCTGAGACGACCCGACCTGGAGTACCCGCCGACGTGCCCGCCACATTCGGATTCGGTGTCGACGTGAGTTGGGACACGGCCCGGATTGCGAACGCAGCACTTCCAGGTCTAGCGTGCGGGCGTGTTGGCTAGCCCTCAGCCCCGGGTGACCACCGCACAGCTGCCCATCGCCAACGGACACCGCATCGGCTACCCACCAGCAGCGCCCCGGGTACCTGCTCACGCAGTGACGAGCCCGTCTAACAATGCTTGACTTTCTCAAGTGGAGTCGGCGCGCCTGTTGATCGCCCGGCAGCGGGAGCTGCAGGTGCTCGACGCGTGCCTCACCTCGGCCCGCTCCGGTCAGGCGACCGTAGCCCTCATCCGAGGTGAGTCCGGCATCGGGAAGAGCCGGCTGGCCGAGACGCTGATCGAGCAGGCTCGCCGGTCCGGCGTGCTCGTCGCGCTGGGCCACTGCACGCCAGTCAGTGGCGGCGAGCTGCCCTTTGGACCGTTCGTCGAGATGCTGAGCCAGATCGCCGCGGCGCCAGACAGCCCGGAGGAGGTCGCCGGCACGACGTGGGAGCTGTTGCGCACCGTATTGACTGTTTCGGGGCCGTCCTCCGGTGTGGCCTCGCCGGACGTCGGGCTGGGGCGGTCTCGCCTGTTCACGAGCGTGCTCTGGGTCTTGCACCACCTCGGCGAGCGCCAGCCCGTGATGGCAGTGGTGGAGGACATCCATTGGGCCGACTCGTCCAGCCTCGATCTCCTCAACTTCCTGGCCCGCACCGCCGGGCAGGAACGACTCCTCATTGTGCTCACGTGCAGGGACGACGCTCTCGCCCGGGACCCGCACACGCGCAGGGCGATCGGAAACTTGAGCCGCGCCGACGTGAGTCGCGACATTCACCTGAAACCGCTCACCGCGAACCAGGTCAGACAGCTGCTCGCCACGTCGGACGTCCAGCTCCCCGCCACGCAACACAACAAGGTGATCGACCTGTGCGACGGCAACCCGTTCATCGCTCTCGAGCTGGCGGCCCGCGATGAGATCGAGGGCGCCCACACCGAGGCACTGCGTCACGCACTCCTGGGACCCGTCGACGAGCTGCCGGACGACGCCCGATTCGCACTGCACGTGGCCGCGGTGCTCGGGCAGTACATCCCGCACGAGGTCCTGGAGAACTCCATCGAAAGCACGGGCGGCAACAGCGCGGCGAACCTTCGCCTCCTCACTGAGCGCGGGCTGTTGATCGCGGAAGCCGAGCGCTACGTCTTCCGGCACGCGATCCTGCGGGAGAGCGTGGTCAGGGAGATGCTGCACAGCGAACAGACGGCTGCACACCGGGCCGCCGTACAAGGGATTCGGCTCTCCCGCCGGGACGGGTCGTCCACCGGCCTCGCGCAACTCGCCCACCACCTCGTCGCAGCCGGGGAGTACGTGGCCGCGCTTCCCGCGGTCATGTCCGCGGCCGGCTACGCACGGGGTGTCTATGCGTTTGCTGAGGCGCGCCGCCAGCTGTCCGTGGCCAGGGAGGTGCTGTGGCACCGTGTCGACGACCCGGAGGAGATGAGCGGACTGTCCTACCAAGACCTGCTCTGTCGCGAGGCCCAGATGGCACGGTGGGCGGGCCAACCATCAGCCGCGGCCGAGCTCCTCCGCAGGGGCATATCGACGGCCCCGCCAGCGGGACTCGACCGCGCGCGGCTGGAGCACGAGCTGGGCGAGGCGCTGTGGGCCGCCGGTGATCCCGCTGCTTCGCTGACGTCGTACGAACGCAGCGAAGCGGCTCTGGAGACGGTGCCCGGGGAGCCGGCGCTACGTGCGAGAGTGCTCGCCGCACTCGCGCGAGGGCTGATAATGACCGGCCAGTACGAACGCGGCCGGGCGGCCGCCGAACACGCCATCGCGCTGGCCGGTGAGTCAGGCGCCACACGCGACGAGTTGCAGGCCCGCATCACGCTCGCCACCGTGATCGCCCGGCAGGGCGACCTGGAGACAGGCGCGGCTCAATTGCGCCAATGCCTGTCCGAAGCACTTGCCGCCGACGCGTTCGAGGCCGTCCTGCGCTGCTTCGGGAATCTCGCCTTCCTTCATTCGACCGCGGGCCGACTGGGCGACGTGCTGGAGATCGCGGCTGAGGGCGCGCGAACCTGCCAGCGCTTCGGACCGTTGCTGCTCGTGGCGCCCACGCTCGCCGAGAACTGGGTCCACGCCTTGGTGGCGACCGGTCGATGGCACGAGGCCGAGGATCTCGCCCATGAGCTGCAGCAGCAGTGGGCTGCCGAGGGCATGGCGCTGGCCCTCCATCTCCAGCTTGCCCACATTGCCGCGGCTCGCGGTGACGGCGCGAGTTTCGAGCGGCAGATGTCCATCATCGAGCGGTTCGCGCGTCCGGACGATCCATACGCGCTGCACGACCTCACCTCTGCGCGCGCGGAGAACCTGCTCTGGCAGGGCGACGCCGAAGAGGCCTACCGCATCACGCGCGAGGCGCTCGTCCATCTCACCGACCAGCAAGACGCCGGACCAGTCGTCAGTATGTGCAGCCTGGCACTGCGCGCGCACGCCGATCTGGTGACCTCCAGGGCTGATCGAGTCATTCGCGAATCGGCGACCCGCGAGACAGCGCACCTACTCTCCACCGCCCAAGACGCCGCACGAAGCGACACGGGGGCTCTGGGCCACGCCTACCTGCTGCTTTGCGAGGCGGAGGCCGCTCGCGCGTCCAAGACGCAGTCAGCCGACCCGTGGACGAAGGTCGTCGCGGAATGGCAGCTGCTCGAATGTCCTTACCCCGCGGCGTACGCGCAGTGGCGGCAGGCCGGAGAGCTGTTCGGCGCCCGCGCCCGCGCCCAGGGGACCCGCGCACTCGCCGCAGCTCTGCAGACCGCAACAACGCTCGGGTGCGTGCCACTCGAGAACTCGTTGCGCACATTGGCGCGACACGCTGGAGTGTCCTCAGATGCGTTGGCAGGAAGCCCACCCGAGGTGAGTACTCCTGTTGCAGCCCGACCTCCGACCTCGGCCGAGCTCCCGGTGCCGCTGACGCCGCGCGAACGAGACGTCCTCCTGATGCTCACCCGGGGCTACTCGAACCAGCAGATCGCGAGACGGCTGTTCATCACCGAGAGCACTGTCAGCGTGCACGTCTCCCACATCATCGCAAAGCTGGGCGTAACAAATCGCCTGCAAGCCGCCACGGCCGCGCAACGGCTGAACCTCTTCCCCGCGGAGCCGGATGAGGTGTAGAACTCGATTCATAACGTCGACCGGGGGGGAGATTAGCTATGGTGCATCCGTGCCGTCCGTGCCGTTCCAGTCAGGACAGTGGGGGCAATCCTCGTGTCAAGATGCACAACTGCGCGTCGAAGGATCCCACGAAGACCGCTTGGCTGACCACTTGCGGTCTGGCGGTAGTAGAAGACGAAGTCGACCGCGATTACGGGTACACATCGTTGTGCCCAGTCTGCTGGCCCTGGCCCGGCCCCTGGTCCTCGGACGAGCCGCGTCTTGAGGCGCCATGGACCGAAGACAACGACCTGGAGGGTGATGTGATCCCGAATCGACTGGAGGGCGAGGAGAGTTACCCGACGAGCACTGCATAAGGGTGGCAGGGATCGCCGACTAGGGGAACGCCGGACGCGGTGAGCATCTGACTGCTCGACGCTGTTGGCATGAGCGCATTCACGAAACAGCATGAGCCAGCCGACACGGCCGCGCGGCGCAACGGTGCCCTCGCTGCGCTGACGGTCGCCGTCGTGGTCATCAGTCCCCAACTCGCCACCGTCTCCCGGGCGGTCGTCAACCTGCCGGTCAGCGCCGTGGCCGTCGTCTGGGGTCGGACGCACGGCGGCACGTGCAACGTCCATGGCGACCTGACGGTGACCTGCGAGTCGATGCACGGCGGCTACGCCAACGGCGCTACGACGGTGGGCAACGTCTGGCTGTACGGCGACCTGGGCGGCACCGAGAGGCATCGCCACGAGTCGAGGCACTCGGACCAGTGGGCCATGTTCGGCCCTGCGTTCCCCCCGCTGTACGGCGCCGAGTGCGCCCGGACCGGAGGGGACTACCGCCGGAATGTGTTCGAGCAGTGGGCCGGCCTGCACGACGGCGGCTATCTGCATTGACCACGCAAGAAGAGGGCCGGGTCCGGAGCGACGGACCCGGCCCTCTCGTGTGGGCACGGTATGGACGGTCAGTGGACGTCGGAGTAGCTGCCCGCGCCGACGACGATCACCAGCAGGAAGCCCATCGTCATCGCCGCGCTGGCCCAGCACAGCCGTTTCGCCATCCGCGATGCGCGACGGGCACCCTCGACGTCGCCCAGCGCCAGCCGGGTCCGGACGTTGCCCGCGTAGACGACTGCGGCGACCCCGAGCGGCGCGAAGCACACCAACGCGCACACCACTGCCGCGGCCAGGTGGCTGGGCACCCGGCCCAGCTCTGGCGCCCGGGTGCGCGTGGGCGAAGTAGCGGCGGTGTGCGACTCGACAACGTACGACATGCTTCGACTGTCCGAGAAATCACTCGGCCAGACGTCCGGCGAACCCTTAGATCCAGCGTTCGGCTCCCTTACAAGGAGCCGCCCCCTCCCCACCGTCGCCGACGAGCCGCGCTGAATCCGAAGGGTGTGTCCTCGCCTTCGCCCTCGATGGGTTCTCCCCGGCTGTGCAGCAGCCCGCGCAGGCCACCAGTCGTGATCGCGAGCAGCACGTCGTTGACCTTCGCGTCATGGGTGTGCGCGATCTGCTTGACCAGGTCCATGCGGGTGCGGATGAGGGCGATGGTGCGGTCGGGGCCCCCTCTGCGGTCCAGGCTGGTCGCGGGCGTTGGCAACCTCGGCGAGGACGTCGCGCATCGCTGGCCGGGCTGCCCGTACCTGCCGCGCGGCGGACACAGGCCGGGTGAAGGTCGAGAATGCGCGGCCGAGTTGGTCGGCATGCCGTCGTAGGTTGTCGACGAAGAGTGCCCGTGCCGTGGGCGTCGGGCCCGGTGTCCACGGATGCGCGGGCGCGGGAGGCGTGTCGGAGGTCGCGTCGAGGAACGTGCCGGTGGTGGCCACCCCGGCGATGCCGTCGGCGATGGCGTGGTGCATGCGTACGAACAAGCCGACCCGTCGGTCCGGTAGCCCCGGCAGGAACCACATCTCCCACAGCGGCCGGGACCGGTCGAGGCGGCGCCGTCGTAGTTGCTCGGTGGCACCCAGGAGCGCCACCTCGTCGCAAGAGGCGGGAAGCGGAGCAGCGTGCACGTGATCCGCGACGTCGAACGCGGGCGCATCCACCCACAGCGGGCGGCCCAAGCCTCGCCGGGGCTCGTAGAGCAGTTGCCGTAACCGGGGTACGAGGTGCAGTCGGGCTTCGATCGCTTGCCGCACTGTTTCGATCCGGAATCGCCCGTTCTGCTCGAGTAGACTACTGCCGTCCAGCACGGCAAGCGCGCCGATGTCCTGTGGGCACAGCCGATCCGGCCACAGCATGAGCTGGTCTTCCGCGGTCAGGCGTTCCATCCACCTCACCCCTGTGCCGCCAGGGTCGACCCGTCACCGAGGGTCGGCCAGGGGCGTCGGGCCCATCGGTGCGCGCCGGAGGTCCCTGACGGGGAGGCCCGACGCCTCCGGTGCCTGCGGTCGTCCGGTGAAGGCGTGGAGGTGGCGGCCGGGTACAGGCGCTGCTCGGCGTGCCCGAGGAGGTGCGGCCATGACGACCAACAACAGCCGAGGACGCGAGAACGTGACCGGGGCAATCCCCCGGAACGGCGGCCAGCAAGAAGGGCCACGCCTGACCAGCGAGCAGGTGTGGCAGGCCATCGCCAAGGCATCGTTCGCCGTCCTCAGCTATGTCACCCCGGCGGGGGAACCGCGGTCGAGCGGCGTGGTGTACAAGGCCATCGGCAGGCGACTGCGCGCGGGGGTGGAGCCCGACAGCTGGAAGGCGAAGCATGTCGCGGCGACGGGTCGGGTCGCGGTCACGGTTCCGGTGCGCAGGGGCGGTTTGTTGTCGCTCCTGACGCCCATTCCTCCGGCCACGATCAGCTTCCACGGTGCGGCGATCTTCCATCCGGCCGGCGCGCCGCAGGCGCGCGCGCTGTTGACCGAGCTGGGTTCCCTCATCCCGAAAGAGCGGCAGGCTAGCGACGCCGTTATCGAGATCCTTCCCGAGGGGAAGTTTCTGACCTACGGAGTGGGCGTCTCGATGCTTCACCCGGCCGCCGCTCAGGCGCGGGTGCCCGGGACGCAAGGAGAGGGCACACGATGACCGCGGCAGTCACCGACCCGAAGAGCGGGGACTCGGGCCACGCGTCCCCCGCGGACGAACTTCAGCTGAAGGCCAAGGTCGGCGGGATCCTCAACCGCCGGCCTGCCGTCGGTCTGGCGGTAGGCGTGGTTCGCAACGGACGCCTGGAGTTCTTCCAGGGCCACGGGTTCGCCGACATCGCCTCGCGCACGCCGATCACGGAGGACGCGGTCTTCGGGATCGGCTCCATTACCAAGACATTCACCGCGATCGCCGTCATGCAGCTGTGGGAGCAAGGGCTCGTCGACCTCGACGCCCCCGCCAACGACTACCTGCGCGCGTACCGGCTGGTCCCCGAGAAGGCCGCGCACCGGCCAGCGACGGCACGACATCTGCTGACGTACACGGCCGGGCTTCCACAAGGCGGTGTACCTCTCGCGCGCGTTCAAGCCCAACCTTGGGGAGATGGTCGAGTTCGGCCGGCGGGTGCCGACGCTCGCCGAGTTCTACAGGGGCGAGCTCCATCTGGTGGCCGAGCCGGGCACCCGGCACACGTACAGCAACCACAGCTTCGCCACGCTCGGCCAGATCATCGAGGACGTGACCGGGCAGCCGCTCGACGGCTATCTGCGCGACCACATCTTCGAGCTGCTCGGCATGGAGAAGACAGACCTCCTCCGATCCGATCGCGTCAAGGATCGCCTCGCGACGGGGTACGCATTGCGTTCCGACGGACCCCAGCCGGTCGGCGACCGTGACCTCATCACGGTCGGGGGCGGGGGCGTCTACTCGACCACCAGAGATATGGCGCGCTACGTGGCGGCGCTCCTCGGTGGCGGCGCCAACGAGCACGGCTCGATCCTCGAACCCGAGACCCTGGCGGCGATGTTCGCGCCCCAGTACCAACCCGATCCTCGCGTCCCCGGTGTCGGCCTCGCCTTCTACCGGGGTGACGTTGGCGGTCATCTCGTCGTCGAGAAGGACGGATTGGTGCCCCCGGCTTTCGGCTCCCAGATCTCCATGCCTCCCGGCGACGCAGTCGGCGTCGTGGCACTCACCAACGGCGCGCGGGGAGCCCACTGGTGGCTGGGAAACGAGGTGTCGGGGATCCTCAGGCAGGTGCTCGGCGTCGCGGAGGACGGGATCCGCACCGATGTCACGCAGGCCCCGGAGATCTGGAGCGACCTCTGCGGCTGGTACGCCTTCAGCGGCTCACTCCGCGATGTGCAGAAGTGGCTCATCGCCGGTGCGGAGGTCTCCGTCCGCCGCGGTCGACTCACGATTCGACCGTTGACGCCGATACCCAGCTGTCCGGCAGCCTTCCCGTTCCTGGCGTGGCTGCCGTTCGGCGGTTACGACTTCAACCGGCCCGGCAGAGTCATCGCGGCCACCGAGTGCTGGCTGGCCATCGTGGCGCTGTATTACGCGCGTCGGCCGATCAGGTCAGGCCGTTGCCGAGTGTGAGGCCGCCGTCGATGACGACCGTCTGGCCGGTGATCCAGCTCGCCTCGTCGGACAGCAGGAACCAGACCAGCGAGCCCACGTCCTCCGGCAGGCCGAGGCGTTTCAAGGGGTACGACGCCGTGACCTCGTCCTCGCGTCCTTCGTACAGGGCGCCGGCGAACTTGGTCTTGACCACGGCGGGCGCGACCGCGTTGACCCGGATCGCCGGGGCCAGCTCGACGGCGAGCTCGGCGGTGATCCGGGACAGCATCGCCTTCGTGGCGCCGTACCAGCCGATCCCCGGCGACGGGGCGAGCCCGGCCACGGAGGAGACGTTGACGACCGCGCCGCCGTGCTCGCCCATCCAGGCGTCCCGGCAGGCCTTCACCCAGGCGATCGGCGCGAGCGCGTTGGTCTCGGCCATCTTGAGCGCGGCAGCGCCGTCGATGTCGAGCAGCGGGCCGTAGACCGGGTTGATCCCGGTGTTGTTCACCAGGTAGTCGACCGAGCCGTACGTCGCGAGCGCGGTCTCGACGACCTGGGCGCGGTGGCCGGCGTCGGCCGCCTTCCCGGCGACCGCGGTGGCGTGCTCCGGGCCGCCGAGCTCCTTCACCGCGGCGTCCAGGGTCTCCTGGGTGCGCCCGGTGATCACCACCCGGGCGCCGTCGGCGACCAGCCTGTGCGCGGTGGCCAGGCCGATGCCGCGCGACGCCCCGGTGACGATCGCGGTACGTCCGCGCACGTCAGCTGAGACGCTCGAGGATGACGGCCATGCCCTGGCCGCCGCCGACGCACATGGTCTCGAGGCCGAACTGCCTGTCCTCGAACTGCAGGCCGTTGACCAGCGTGGTCATGATCCGGGCGCCGGTGGAGCCGAACGGGTGGCCGAGCGCGATCGCGCCGCCGTGCAGGTTCAGCTTGTCGAGGTCGATGCCGAGCTCGCGGGCCGAGCCGAGCACCTGCACCGCGAACGCCTCGTTGATCTCGACCAGGTCGATGTCGCCGATCGTCATCTTCGCCCGGGCGAGCGCCTGCTTGGTGGCCTCGATCGGGCCGAGGCCCATGATCTCCGGCGACAGGCCGCTGACCCCGGTCGACACGATCCGCGCCAGCGGGGTCAGGCCGAGCTCCCTCGCCTTGGTGTCGGACATGATCACCACGGCGGCGGCGCCGTCGTTCAGCGGGCAGCAGTTGCCGGCGGTCACGGTGCCGTCGGGGCGGAACACCGGCTGCAGCTGGCTGACCTTGTCCAGCGTGGTGCCTGGCCGCGGGCCGTCGTCGGTGCTCACCACGGTGCCGTCCGGGAGCGTGACCGGGACGATCTCGCGCTCGAAGAAGCCGTTCTTGATCGCCTCCTCGGCCAGGTTCTGCGAGCGGACGCCGAACTCGTCCTGGTCGGCGCGGGTGATGCCCATCAGGGTCGCCACGTTCTCCGCGGTCTGGCCCATCGAGATGTAGATGTCCGGCACCTGGCCGTCCTGGCGCGGGTCGTACCACTGCTCGTTGGTCTCGGCGTACTTCTCGGTGCGCTTCACCGCGTCGGCGAACAGCGGGTTGAACGAGCTCGGGTCGCCGACCCCGGCGGAGCCGAAGTTCACGTACCGCGACACGCACTCGACACCGGCGCTGACGAACACGTCGCCCTCACCGGACCTGATCGCGTGGAACGCCATCCGCGCGGTCTGCACCGACGAGGCGCAGAACCGGTTCACCGTGGTGGCCGGGGTGTCGTCCCAGCCCAG
>WNFV01004985.1_pt1 | contig 16206 bp, 15 predicted proteins | sample 5400101 | NCBI WGS metagenome assembly WNFV01 (sample SAMN13153361, study PRJNA577476) | soil metagenome | isolation source: 115 cm soil or saprolite under grassland replicate 1 | place: USA:California | collected 2016-06-15
AACCTGGCCGGTGCGCTTCGCGACGCCGCGCGCGCTCGCGATGGGTTTCAGGGCCGATCCCGATATCGGCGCGGTCATCCGCGACTACATCGCGGACGAAGGCGTTCGCGTCGGCTAAGGCGCGAAGAAGGCGAAGGCGCGCGCCTCGATGCTCCGGCGCGGCGGCGCGCGCGCGGGCGTGGTCGGATCGTCGAACGAGCTGTGCGCGGTGAAGCGCGCGCGCCCGTCCCTGGCCGAGTCGTATACCTTGAAGACCAGCGCCTCGTCGCGCCGCATCTCCGGAAAATAGAACCAGCGGTGGTCGGGGTTGTAGCGTATGCGGTAGGTCTCGCCCACGCGGTGGGGATAGCGGCGCTCCGAGGCGATGAGGTCCTCGGGAGCGAGGCTGCGCGCATCGGCGATCGCAAGCGGGTTCGACTCGATCGGCTTGTCGATGGCGCGCCACGCCTGGACGATGGCGAAGCGGCGGCGGAGCAGCGCCTCGGCTTCATCGGGCAGGATCTCGCGCACGCGCTGCGGGCCGGACCATTCGGTGTAGTCGTTGTGCACGTTGAACACGGGCTCGCGCACCAGCCTCGCCTCGCGCTCGGCCTCGTCTCCCGAGCGCAGCGTGTGGTCGAAGACGACCACACGCGAAGCGCCCGAAACTTTCTTCACCAGCGCCTCGACCTCCGGATAGTAGACGCGCTTCAGCTCCCCGGCGTCGAAGAAATCGCGGACCTCGGTCTTGTGCTCGACGAACTCGAAGCCGGTGACCTCGAGATCGAACTCATCTTTCAGCGGCCGGCCGTCGCGGATCGTCACCGGCCGCCGCTCGTTCGTGCCGGTGGTGCGGCGGCGGATGTTCCCCGGGCCGAAAGTCTCGTTGACCGGCTTCACGCCCGTATCGACCGTGTAGCTCAGCTCGGCGACGACCGCTCCGGTCTCGGATTGGACGGCAGCTCGATTCATGGGAAAGCTCCTTGGCGCGCCGCGGGATTCGTTGAAGTTTCCATTGTACGCGAGGCTCTGATAGCCTCGCGGGTGCGATCGAGGAGGGCGTGGTCATGAAGCGCACCGTTGCGGTCCTTTCGGCGCTGCTCGCCCTGGCGGCGGGCGCAAGGACGCCGGCTCTCTCCCAGGAGTTTCCTTCCAAGCCGGTGAGGCTCGTGGTTCCCTTCCCGCCGGGCGGGCCGCTCGATATCTCGGGCCGGCTGATCGGGAAGGAACTGCAGCACCGCTGGGGTCATCCGGTGATCGTCGAGAACAAGCCGGGCGGCACCATCGGCCCGGAGCACGTCGTCCGGAGCGCCCCCGACGGCCACGTGCTGATGATCATCAGCTCGACGCCGCTGGTCACGCTGCCGCACCTGCAGAAGGTTCCCTACGACGTGCTGAAGGACCTGGTCGGCGTCACGCAGACCACGCTCCTCACCTACGCGCTGGTCGTCAACCCGGCCACCGGGATCGGCTCGATCGGGGAGCTGATCGCCCGAGCCAAAAAGGAGCCGGGGCGGCTCAACTACGCGAGCGCGGGAAACGGCTCCGGACAGCACCTTTACGTGGAGCTGCTCAAGAACGCGGCCGATATCGACCTCACCCACGTGCCCTACAAGGGCGCGGCGCCGGCGCTCCAGGCGGTCCTCTCCGGCGAGCCCGGCATGATGCTCGACGTCACCGTGGCCGTGATGCCGCACGTGAAATCGGGAAAGCTGCGCGCGCTCATGGTCACCGGCGCAAAACCGCTCGAGCAGCTGCCGGGTGCGGTGCCGTTCGATTCGCTCTTTCCCGGGCTCGGCATCCCGGGCTGGCACGGGATCTTCGCTCCAGGCGGAACGCCGAAGCCGGTTCTCGACAAGCTCGCCGCGGACATCCGCTTCGCGCTGCAGCTCCCAGCGGTGACGAACCGCTTCCGCGAGCTCGGCGTCGAGCCTTCCGGCGTGTCGGGAGATGAATTCAACGAGATCGTGCGGCGCGACTACGCGCGCTGGGGCGAGATCATCCGCAGGAACAACTTGAGGGCGGATTGATTCAGGCGCACAGCGGAAAGCAGCGCAGGGCGGGCTATCCGATCCCCAAGGTTTTCTTCATGTCCTTGGTCAGCAAGTACAGGTGGAACGGATCGGTCGGCGAGGGCTGGAAGCCGTAACGTTTATAGAAAGCCGCTGCGCGCTCGTCCTTCGCGTGAACCAGAAGGGCGCGACTCGCGATGATTCGTTCGGCCTGAAGGTGCCGCTTGATCGCGTCCTTGAGCAGGGCCTCGCCGAGCCCCGCGCCTTGCTCGGAACGATCGACCGCGAGGCGCGCCAACAGCGTCAACGGAATGGCATGGCGCGCAAGTCCTTTCGAGACGCGGGGCGGAGTGTGTTGGGGCTCTGCCGAGGCAGCCGCAAGGCTGTAATAGCCGACCACCCTCGCGCCGCGCAACGCGACGTACGTTCTCGCCGCGCCGCCTGCCTGATTGACCAGCGCGAAGCGCGTCAGGTGGGCGTTGAGCGCCGGATGTCCGCAGTCGAAGGCGCTGGTGTCGTGATGGGCCGCAAGGGGTTCCGGACCCGACAGCGGCGCGCCCATCCGCCCCGCTCAGCGTTCGAGCACGCTGCGGCGGGAAACCAGGCGCCTGAGCCCGGGAATCTTGCGCGGGGGTGCGTCGAGCGCAGCGAGAAAAGCGCGGTGCTTGGCGGGCGGCAGTCGGAACCGCGTTTGATCGCCCAGCACGTGTTCCGCCGCCTCGCGCGAGGACGCGAGGACAAATTCGGTCACCGTGCGGCGCTGAATGGCCGCCGCACGTACGAGCTTCGATTTGTCCGCGGCCGCAATGCGGAGGGCAAGTCGCTCGGATTTTGTCGACGATCCCACGGTAGTTCGGCTGAGTTTGAGAAAGCGTTATCACAGTGTACGCACGTCGGATCGCCGTTGTCAACGCAAGCCGCCGCCTGAGTTGCGAGCTGGGGGTCGAGCCCTCGGGAGTGTCGGGAGACGCGTTCAACGAGATCGTGCGGCGCGACTACGCGCGCTGGGGAGAGATCATCCGCGCGAACAAGCTGCGGGCGGATTGAAGCGCGGTTTCAGCAGTCCCCGATCCGCTTTGCGGAGAGCTTGCTCACCGAGCCGGTTCTTTTCGTTCCGCCGGCTTCGCCCGCGTTGAAGTCGAGATCGAGCGTGCCCTGCAGCGAGGTCCGCGTGAAGTCGACGGAGCCGCGGCCGCCGATGCCGAAAATGCCTTCGCACTTCACGGCGAACTCGAGGTGGCCGGGGGATTCCTTCTTGTCGGAAAACGCGCAACCGCTCGCGCCGGGGACCGACATCTCGGTGAGCAGCTTGCCGGGATCGCGCGCGTCGGCCGCGGTGAGACATTGACTGCGCGACATCGGCGGTTGCTTGAATCCGGGTTCGCTCGGGACGAAGAACTCGACCGACATCTGCCACTGGCCGGGCTGAATGTCGTTCTGCGCGAGGGCGTTGGGACTGGCGCCGAGCGCGAGCACGAGCGCGCCCAAGGCAAGCATTCTTTTCATGCGAATCTCCAAAGTGGATCTTACGCCGCCTTGCGCGCCTTGCCCGCCCGATCGAGCAGGCCTGCGGCGACGAGCGCCTTGCGGATGCGTTCAACCTCGGCCTGCGAAATCTTGACGAGCGGCGGGCGAACCGCCGCGCGCGGAAGCTTGCCAAGCATCACCAGCGCCTCCTTCATCCGGTTGTGCATGTCCACCCAGGGCTCGGAGTAGAACGCTTCGGCCGTCGGCCAGATCCGGTCGTTGATTTGTCGCGCGGTGGCGAGGTCGTTCGCGCGCACTGCGCGGAAGAGCTTCGCCTGCAGGTCGGCGATCACCGAGCCGCTCCCGGACAGGAGACCGTTGCACCCCATGACGAGCGAGCCCATGAGCCACGAGCTGTGTGTGGTGAGCACGTTCACCGGCGGGTCGAGCGACTGCAGCGTCCTCACCTGGCGCTCGTGCAGCTGCGGGCTCGCGCACCAGTCCTTGATCGCCGCTACCTGCGGCACCGCTTCGATGATCGCGAGGAGCGTCGCGAGGGAATAGCCCTGGCCGCCGGCAAGCGGGTACTGGAAGGCGATGACCGGCAGGTCCGCCGCTCCTGCGACGCGGCGAAAATGCTCGACCGCCATCTCCGGGCGCTGGCCCATGGTGAACGGCCCGGGCGGGAACACGAGCAGCGCCGCGGCGCCGCCCTCGACCGCCATCTTCGCGATGCGCGCGGCCTCGAGGCTGCCTTCGGCGTACACGCCGTGAACGATCGGCAGGCGATCGCCGATTTCGTCTTTCGTGATTGCGAGGACGCGCTTCTGCTCCTCGAACGAACACGAGGCGACTTCGGTCGAATGCGCGTTGACCGTGATCGCCGAGAGGCCCTCGACCGCCGCCACGTCGCGCAGATGCGCGCGGAACGACGGCTCGTCGATCGAGAGGTCCTCGTGAAAGGGCAGCAGCACCGCCGGGATAACGCCCTTGGGAACCCATTTCATGTCGCGTGACATTTCGGCCTCCTCGCCCTATGACGGCGCAGCTATTGTATTACTCCACGCGGATCCGGTAGTCGCGGATCACTTTCGCCCACTTGTCCGATTCGGCGCGGGCGAAGGCGAGGAACTCCTCCGGCGTGCTGCCCACGATATCGAAACCCTGGGCGGAGAGCTTACCGCGTACCTCGGGCTCGGAAAGTGTCTTGGTCAACTCGGCGTGCAGCCGCGCGACGATCTCCTTCGGCGTCCCCGCCGGCACGAGCGCGCCGACCCAGGACTGCGCGGCGAACCCGGGGAGCGTCTCGGCGACGGTCGGCGTATCCGGAAGCTGGGAAATGCGGCGCGCGGCGCCGATCGCGAGCGCCTTGATGCGCCCGGCCTTCACCTGCGGGATCGCCTGCGGCGCGGAGACGAACATCACGTTCACCTGGCCGCCGACCATGTCGATCATCATCGGCGCGCCGCCCTTGTAAGGCACGTGCACCATCTCGATCCCGGTGCGGTTGGAGAGAAGCAGCGCGTTGAGGTGATTGGAGCTGCCAGCGCCGACGGTCGCGTAGGTAACCCTGCCCGGGTTGGTCTTGGCGAAAGCGACGAGCTCCGCGACCGAAGCCGGCGCGAAGTTGGTCGCCGCGACGAGCACCTGCGGCGAGGTGACGATGAGGCTCACGTGCTCGAAGGACCTGAACGGGTCGTAGCCGAGGTCCTTGTAGAGCAGATGGTTGACGGCGTGCGTGTCGAACACGAGCAGCACGGTGTGGCCGTCCGGGGACGCTTTCGCGGCCTCCGCCTGCCCGATCGAGCCGCCCGCCCCCGCCTTGTTCTCGACGACGATAGTGCGGCCGAGCCCGGATGAGAGACTCGGGCCCAACACGCGGGCGACGCCGTCGACCGTGCCGCCCGCCGGCCAGGGAACGATCACGCGGATCGGCTTGCTCGGATATTGAGCCGGTGCGTCTGCCATCGGCAAAGACATTCCCAGCGCAAGAAATCCGGCGGCGATCCGGTTCATTTTCTCCTCCCGACTGCCATCAGCTGCGCGAGGCGCGCCGCATCGCGCAGCTTTTCCATCCCGAGCACGGCGTCGCGAAGCTCGGGGATTCGAGCGCGCGGCAGCGCGTGCGCGGCGAGCTTCTCGAATTTCGCCGCGATCTGCGCCTCGCTCGCGAAATTCGGCTCGCTGCCGCGCGGCGTCTCCACGGTACGCTCGAGCAGGCTGCCGTCACTGAGATGCACTTCCACCCGCACCATGTGGCGGTATCCGGCACCCTTCGCGCTGATCCCGGCGTCGGGCCGGACTTCGACTTTTTCGGCGAGCGCGATGCGCCGGGAATCGGCGACGACGGCGTCGCTGAACTGATCGACGAAGCAATCGCCTTCGAGCAGGAAGGTCGCCGCGCAGAAGGCGAGGTTCATCTGGGCCGAGGCGAGTCCTTCCGGCCGGTATTTCCAGCCCGCGTGATCGACCGTCACCTGCGAGGCGTGCACGATGATCTTTTCCACGTCCTTCGCGCCGAACGCCCGCTGCGCCTGCAGCTCGCGCAGGGCATCGAGCGTCGTGTGGTTGCTGCCGACGCAGGAATAGAACTTCAGCCCGACGCCCAGCGTCTGCCAGACTTCGCCGAAGCCGGCGGTGAGCTCGGCCAGACGGAAGCGATCCTGCGAGCGCGAGAAGGTCGTGCAGAAGCCGCCGTACTCGCTCTCGAACACGTCGGCGATCCCGGTGAAGCCGGCCTCCGCGAGCAGCGCGCCGTAGAGCCCGCTCTGCGACGAGCGCCCGGCGTGCATGCGCTTCACCATAGCGCCGTACTGCGCCGCCATCAGCCCCGCGGCCTGGGTGCCGGCGATGCCGAGCGCGTGGACCGTCTTGTCTGCGTCGAGCTTCAATCCGCGCGCGGCACCGGCGCCCGCCGAGAAAACGCCGAGCGTCGCCCCCGAATGCCAGCCCTGGCCGATGTGCTCCTGCCCCATGCACAATCCCACGCGCGGACCAATTTCGTAGCCCGCGACGGCGGCGGTCAAAAACTCGCGCCCGCTTATCCCGCGGAGCTCCGCAACGGCCACGAGAGCCGGCAACACGACCGCGCCCACGTGCAGCACGCCTTCCCGGTGCACATCGTCCAGCTCGAACCCCTGGACCTGCGTGCCGTTCGCAAGCGCCGCGTGCGGCGCCGAGAGCCGTTGCGCGGTCCCCCACACGCCGCACGCGGTGGAGCCGTCCAGCTTTTTGAGAGTGCGCTGCAGGATCCTGCACCATTCGAGATGCGCTCCGTAGAGCGCGCAGCCGAGCGAGTCGAGGATCAGCAGCTTGATGCGCTCGCGCACTTCGCGCGGGATCGCCTCGTAGGCGAGGCCCGAGACGAACTCGGCGATGCCGCGCGTGTAGCGGTTGTCGGTGGCGGCGGCGCTCATTCCAGGCGGATCTTCGCGTCCCTGATCAATTTGCCCAGGCGCTCGTTTTCCGACTTGATATGCGCGGCGAATTGTTCCGGGGTGCCGCCGATCGGCTCCGCTCCTTCGGCGAGCAGGCTGTTTTTCACCTCGGGCCGATCGAGCGCCTTCACCGTTTCGGCATTGAGCCTCGCGATGATTTCCCGCGGCGTTCCGGCCGGGGCAAGCACGCCGTACCACGAGCTCGCTTCGTAACCGGGCAGGCCCGATTCCGCAAGCGCGGGCAATTCAGGCATCGAGGACAAGCGCTTTCCCCCGGTCACCGCCAGGCCCCTCAATTTCCCCGCCTTGATGTGGGGCAGTATCGCGACGACGCTGCTGAACATGAGCTGCACCCGGCCGCTCAGCAAATCGGTGAGCGCCGGCGACAGGCCCTTATAGGGCACGTGAGCCATCGCTGCGTCCGCCATCGCCTCGAACATGACCGCGGCGAGATGGGAGGAGCTGCCATTGCCGTTCGACGCGTAATTGAGCTCGCCCGGTTTGGAGCGCGCGAGCGCGGTGAATTCCCGGATCGAGCCGGCCGGAACCGAGGGATGAACGACCAGAATCAGCGGCGCCGAGGCGAGGAGCGCCACCGGAGCGAAGTCCTTGACCGGATCGTAGGGAAGGCGCTCGCGCAGGTTCGGGTTGATGGCGTGGCTGCCGACGCCTCCGAGGAACAGCGTATAGCCGTCCGGGGCGGATTTCGCCGCCAGCTCCGCGCCCAGCACGCCCCCCGCTCCCGGCCGATTATCGATCACCACTTGCTGGCCCAGGCTGTCGGACAGCGACTTTCCGACAAGACGCGCGACGCTGTCGTTTCCGCCGCCCGCGGCGAACGGGACGATCAGGCGGATCGGCTTGCTCGGGTAGTCCTGGCCGAGCGCGGCCAGGGAAGCGAGAAACGTTGCCAGCGCGAGGATGATCCGGTTCATCTGCCGCCTCATGATACGAGCGAAGGGCGGCTCTTGCTCTGATGCATCCCGGCCCCCCCCAGGACGGGCGCCTGCGTTCAGGCTTCTGAGCTGAGATTACCGCCGCTCAATGGGCGCCAGGCGAAACCATCAGGCGTTCACGACCGTCTCGTAAAACACTTAGAACAGGTTGCAAAATGAGCGGACGCAAATGTCGTCATTCCGGCGCAAGCGGGAATCCAGCGGCGTGAAAGTCACTGGATCCCCGCTTTCGCGGGGATGACATCGGTCCTTTTTGCAACCGGTTCTTAAAAGATCAGACCGACGCCGATCAGGTTCCAGCCGTCGTTGGGAGCGTCCTTCTTGATGCCGAGCTTTCTTCCGTGCGAATAGTGCCGGTATTCGACGAAGGCCCGCTCCGACACATCGTAGGCGAGCGAAGCGTCGATGTCCCAGTGCGTGCCGTTGAGGCCGTTCGTCTCGTCGATCCACACCGTCCCGATCCCGGCGTGCCATTTCCCGTACGTCAACATGTAATCGACGCCGGCGAACTTGTTGGGGGCGCCGCCCTCGGCGTTCCTGTCGCGCGCCCAGAATCCGGCCCGCACGCCCCAGGCGCCGCCGTAGCGCGCGGACACCACCACCGAGCCCACCGCGTGGACGAAATCCTCGGCCACCGACAGGCGCAAGCCGGGCCGGGTCTCGTCCGGTTGCAGATCCAGCGCGCGGGCGGGCGCGCTCGTGAATAGCGACAAACACAGGAAAAGACCGGCCATCGCCGCGCGGCCCGCGGCGCGAAAAAACGGATGCCCGGGAAGGTTCCAGTGTCTCATGAGCCGGCTCTACGCTGCGATCTGTCTACGACCACACCCCGCCCAGCGCCTTGAACAGATCCGCGATCGCCGCGCGCTGCGCGCGCAGCGCGTCGATGCGGTTCTGCTCGGCGGCGAGCAGGTTCCTCTCGGCGTCGAGGACTTCGAGCTGGCTTGTCATGCCGTTCACGTAGCGCAGGCGCGCAAACCGCAGCGTCGTCCTCAGCGCCGCCGCGCGATCGCCCTCGGCCGCGAGCCGCTCGCGCGCCTTGGCCTGCGCGACGAGCGCGTTGCGCACGTCGCGGAAGGCGTTCTGGATCGCGAGCCGGTACCGGGCGAGCGCCTGGCGCTCGCGCGCGCCGGCGGCCTCGACCTGCGCGTCGAAGCGCCCGCCGCCGTAAATCGGCTGGCTGACGGCGATCGCGGCTTGCCAGATGCCGGCCGGCCCGGTAAAGAGGTCGCTCAACGCGACGCTCTCGCTGCCGAGAGAGCCGGTGAGCGAAATCCTCGGAAAATACGCCGCGCGTGCGACCGCGACGCGGGCGTTGGCGGCGATCAGCGTCTGCTCCGCTTGCACGAGATCCGGCCGGCGCAGGAGCAGGTCCGAAGGCAGTCCCGCCGGAACGACGATCGCGACGGTCTGCTCTTCGGGGTCGGTGCCCGCCTCGAGCGCGCCCTCGTAAATCGCCCTGGGGCTCCTGCCGAGCAGCACCGCGAGCGCGTTTTCCTGCTGCGCGCGCTGTTGCTCGAGCACCGGCACCTGCGCGCGCTCGGCAGCGACGTCGGCCTCGAGCTGGCGGTAGTCGTACTCGGAGATGTCGCCGAGCTGGGCGCGCTTTTTCTGCAGCTCCAGCGCTTCGGTGCGGGTGGCGAGCGAGCGCCGGGTTGCGGCGAGCTGCGCGTCCAGGGCGCGCAGCGCGAAGTAGCCCTGTGCCACGTCGGAGGTCAAAGCGATGCGCACCGTCTCGCGCGCCGCCTCGGTGGCGAGCAGCTCGGCGCGCGCAGCCTGCGTCGCATTGCGCAGCCGGCCCCACAGGTCGATCTCGTAGGAAACGTCCGCGGACACCCGGGTGTCGTTGTGCTCCGGATCGAAGCCCGGCGGCAGCGGCGTCGCGCCGCGCTGCGACAGGCGCGTGCGGTTGCGGTTCGCGCTGGCGGTGACGTAGGGGAGCTGCTCGGCGGAAGTCGCGCCGAGCGCCGCGCGCGCCTCGTCCACGCGCGCGAGCGCGAGCATCACGCTCGCGTTGTTGGCGAGCGCTTCCTCGATCAGGCGGTCGAGCACCGGATCGCCGTACACCTTCCACCAGGGCGCGTCCTGCGCGCGCACGCCCTCTGCCGGCGCGTCGCGCCAGGCTTGCGGAAGATCGACCGCGGGCCGGGTGTAGTCTGGATTCAGGCCCGCGCAGCCGGCGAGCAGCGCGGCCAAGCCGAGAGCGGCAATCGCGGGCTTATGCATGGCCGTCCTCCGCGCCGAGCCGGGCATGGTGGGGAACATCGGTCAGCTTGGCCGCGCGTTCCCGCTCGCGCTCCGCCTCCGCCCGGAGCTCGGCGGCGGTGCGCCTCTCCGAGAGCTTGCGGTCGGTGATGAGCCTGAAGAACAGCGGCACGAAGAAGATCGCGAGAAACGTCGCCGCCATCATTCCGCCCATGACGCCGGTGCCGACCGAACGGCGCGCGCCGGCGCCGGCGCCGACCGAGATCGCGAGCGGCAGCACGCCGAGGATGAAGGCGAGCGAAGTCATCAGGATCGGCCGGAAGCGCAGCCGCGCGGCCTCGAGCGCCGCCGCCGCGGTCGACAGCCCCTCGTGGTGCTTGAGCACCGCGTACTCGACGATCAGGATGGCGTTCTTGGCCGCGAGGCCGAGGAGCGTCACCAGCCCGATCTGGAAATACACGTCGTTGCTGAATCCGCGCAGCCACACCGCGGCCAGGGCGCCGAAGGTGCCGAACGGCAGCGCGAGCAGCACCGAGAGCGGCAGCGACCATTTCTCGTACTGCGCGGCGAGGATCAGGAACACCATCAGCACCGCGAGCCCGAGCGCTACGCCCGCGGTGCCGCTCGAGCGCTTCTCCTGGAACGAGGCGCCGCTCCAGTCGTAGCTGAAATCGGGCGGCAGCGCCTCGGCGGCGATTTTCTCGACCGCCTGGATCGCCTGTCCGGAGGAAACGCCGGGCGCGCCCTGGCCGATCAGCTTCACCGCCGGCAGGTTGTTGAAGCGGTCGAGCGAATCCGGGCCGGAGGAGTAGCGGACGTTGGCGAGGGCATTGAGCGGCACCATCTCGCCCCTTCCCGAGCGCACGTAGATCTCGCCGATCGAGTCGGGGCGCTTGCGGTAGGCGGGCTCGGCCGACATCAGCACCTGCCAGGTGCGGCCGTACTTGTTGAAGTCGTTGACGTAGTAGGTGCCGGCGGTGGCCGCGAGCGTGCCGTACAGCTCGTCGATCGGCACGCCGAGCGCCTTGACCTTGTCGCGGTCGAGATCGACGTAGAGCTGCGGCACGTTCGCGCGCCAGAAAGTGTTGACGAAGGCGAGCTGCGGCTCCTTGCCGGCGCGCGCGAGGAACTGCTGCAGCACCTCGGCGGTGCGCTGCGGGCCGCCCTCGCCGTGGTTCTGGATATAGAACTCGAATCCGCCCGCCGTTCCCAGGCCGAAAATCGGCGGCGGGGCGAAAGCGAGCACCAGGGCTTCCTTGATTCGCGCGGTCTTCATGAAGACCTCGCCGACCAGCTGCGATGCGGTCACGGAACGGTCGTCCCAGTCTTTTTGCGTGACGAAGATCGTCGCGGCGTTGTTGCGGTAGCCGCCGCCGATGAAGTCGAACCCGGTGAACGCGATCGCGTTTTCGTTGGCCGGGTTGGAACGGATCGCCTCCACGACCTCGGCCACCACGCGGTCGGTGCGCTCGAGCGTCGCCCCGTCGGGCAGGATCACGGCGGTGATGAACCAGCCCTGGTCCTCCTCGGGCACGAGGCTCCCCGGCGTGATGCGCCACAGTCCGGCTGCCAGCGCGACCATCCCGGCAAAGAGCGCCACGCCGATCCCGCCGCGGCGCAGCATCCACGCCACGCCGTCGGCGTAGCGGCCGGTCACGCGCCGGAACCAGTCGTTGAACCACTCGAAGAAGCGCCCCGGCTGCTTGTGCCCGCGCTTCAGGATCAGCACGCACAAGGAAGGCGTGAGCGTGAGCGCCACCGTCCCGGAGATCACCACCGCGATCGAGATGGTGACCGCGAACTGGCGGTAGAGCTCGCCGGCGAGGCCGCCGAGAAACGCGATCGGCACGAACACCGCGCACAGCACGAGCACGATGGCGACGACCGGCTTGGTGACTTCCTTCATCGCCTTGACCGCCGCCTCGCGCGCCTCCAGACGCTCCTCGTGCATGATGCGCTCGACGTTCTCCAGCACGACGATGGCGTCGTCCACGACGATGCCGATCGCGAGCACCATGCCGAACAGCGTCAGCGTGTTGATCGAGTAGCCGAGCAGGTACAGCCCGGCGAAGGTGCCGATCAGCGACACCGGCACCGCGGCGAACGGGATGAGCGTGGCGCGCCAGTTCTGCAGGAAGATGAAGACGACGAGGAATACGAGCAGCATCGCCTCGGCGAGCGTCTTCAGCACCTCGCGGATCGACACTTCCACGAAACGCGTGGTGTCGTAGGGCACGGAGTAGGTGAGGCCCCCGGGGAAGCGCGCGGAGAGCGTCTGCACCGCCTGCTTGACGTTCTTGGAGACATCGAGCGCGTTGGCGCCGGGCTGCAGGAACACGCCGACCAGCACCGCCTCCTTGCCGTTGACGCGGCCGATGAAGTCGTAGTCCTTCGAGCCGAGCTCGACGCGGGCGACGTCCTTCAGGCGCAGCGTCGACCCGTCCGGGTTGGCGCGCACGATGATGTTCTCGAATTCGCCCGGGTCGGCGAGCCGCCCCTTGGTGGTGACGGTGTAGACCAGCTCCTGCGGGCCGCCGGTCGGCGTCTGGCCGACCTTGCCCGCGGCGAACTGCGCGTTCTGCTCGTTCAGCGCGGCGACCAGGTCGGCCGTGGTGAGCCTGAGCTGGGTGAGGCGGTCGGGCCTGACCCAGATGCGCATGGCGTAGTCTTTTGCGCCGAAGATCTGCACGTTGGTCGTGCCGGGGATGCGCTTCACCACGTCGAGCACGTTCATCGCGACGAAGTTGCTGATGTACAGGCTGTCGTAGCGGCTCTCGGGCGAATAGAACGCAGCCACCATCAGGAACGAGGAGGAGCTCTTTTCCACGGTGACGCCGAGCCGGCGCACGTCCTGCGGCAGGCGCGGCTCGACCTGTCTCACGCGGTTGTTGATGTTGACCGCGGCCCGGTCGACGTCGGTGCCGATGTCGAAGGTGACGTGGATCTGCACCGTGCCGTTCGAGGTGGAGGTCGAGCTCATGTAGATCATGCGCTCGACGCCGTTGATGGCGTTCTCGAGCGGCGCGGCCACCGTCTGCTCGATCACCGCGGCCGAGGCGCCGGGGTAGTTGGCGGTGACCGTGACCACCGGCGGCGCGATCTCGGGATACTGCGCGATCGGCAGATTGCGCATCGCGGCGAGGCCCGCGATCACGATGAAGACCGAAAGGACCGCCGCGAAAATGGGACGGTCGATGAACAGGCGCGAGAACATCGTGGGCCCCCTATTTCTTCGCCACGGCGAGGGACGGCTCGCCGCTTTTTTGACCCTCGCCCACCGCCTGCGGCGGGCTCTTGGCTTGGTCGCCGTCCTGCGCCGCGGCGATGGACACCGGCGCGCCGGGGCCGATTTTCATCACGCCGTCCACGATCACCTTGTCCCCGGGATTGAGGCCCGCGGTGACGATCCAGGCGTTGCCCTGCCAATCGCCCAGCTCGACCGGCCGCGGCTCGGCCCTGCTCTCGGAGTTGACGACGTAGACGAACTTGCCCTTCGGCCCCTCGAGCACCGCGCGCTGCGGAACCATGATCGCGCCGGGCCGCTGCGCGCCCTTGAGCGTCACGCGCACGAACTGGCCCGGATGCAGGAGCCCGCCCGGGTTGGGCAGCTCGGCGCGCGCCTCGCTCGTGCCGGTGTTGCCCGAGACGCGCACGTCGGAGAAGTTCAGCTTGCCCGCCTCGCCGTGCACGCTGCCGTCGGCGAGCTTCACGGTCACCTCGAACTGGCCGTCCTTCGGGAGCGTCAGGCGTCCGGCGTCGGCCTCGCGGGCGAGCTTCAGGCGCTCCTCGTCGGAGACGCCGAACAGGACGTAGATCGGATCGATCTGCGATACCGTGGTGAGCAGCACGTCCGGCCCGGACACATAGGTCCCTTCGGAGCGCAGCGCCCGGCCGGCGATTCCGCTGACCGGCGCTTCAACGCGCGTGTAGCCGATGTTGAGCCGCGCGTCGGCGAGATTGGCGCGCGCGGTCTTCACCTCGGCTTGCGCGATCTGTTCCGCGGAAGCCGCGTCGTCGTAATCCTTCTGACTCGCTGCTTTCGCCTCAAAAAGCGGCTTCAAGCGGGCGCTGTTGCGCTGGGTCTGCGCGAATCTCGCGTCGGCGCTCGCCAGCGCGGCTTCGGCGCGGGCGACCGCGACCTCGAAGGACGCCGGGTCGATGGTGAACATCGATTGCCCCTGCGCGACCGGCCGGCCCTCGCGGTAATTGCGCTTCAAGACGATGCCCGTGACCCGGGCGCGCACCTCGACCTCGCGCGAGCCGGCGATCTGGCCGACGTACTCGAAGGCCGCCGGCACCGATTGCGCTTGCACCGCGACGACCGCGACTTCGGGCGGCACGCGTCCCTGCGGCTGCGACGCAGCCTGCTCGCAACCGCTGAGCAAGGCGGAGACGATCGCGATCGACGCCGCCGCGGCGGCCGGCAAAGAAAACTCCCTGATCTTCATGGTCTTCAGTCCTCGTATGTATGCACTGTTTCATCACGTCTTGATCGACTTCGCGCTGCGATGGCCGAGCCACCAGAGAATAGGCGCGCCGATCAGGGCGCCCGGCAACAGGAGAATCGCGGCCAGGTAGAGGCCGTTCTTGAGAAAGAAGCGGAAAGTGGTCATGGCCGATCTCCTCCCGAGCCTAAGCCAGGGCTCCTGACAACGTTGTGTCAGGAGAGCTGTCGAGTTGCGCGAATTCGCGCACGATCTTTTCCGATTGCGCTTTTGCGGACGCCATGGCGTTCTTGAGCGCCTGCTCGCCCATGGCCATGCCTTCGACGCGCACGACGCGAACGTTCGTGATTCCGATGAACCCGAGGATGGCGCGCAGGTAAGGCTCCTGGAAATCGAATTGCCGCGCCGGTCCTTCGGAGTAGACGCCGCCGCGCGCGACGACGACGACCGCTTTCTTGCCCTTGAGCAGTCCTTCGGGACCCTTTTCCGAGTATGAGAACGCGCGCCCGGGGCGCACCACGTGATCGATCCAGGCTTTCAGGGTGGAGGGCACGCCGAAGTTATGCATGGGAACCGCGAGGACAAGGACATCGGCCGCCTCGAGCTCGGCCAGCAAGATGTCCGACAAAGCGAGCGCCTCGGCCTCGGCCGGGCTGCGCTTCTCAGGCGGCAGCGCCCGGCCGGTGGCGAAGGCCGCGTCGACATGCGGCAAGGGCTCTTTCGCCACGTCGCGCACGACCACCTTCGCGCCGCGGTGACGCGCTTTCAGGTCGTCGACGATATGGCTCGCGAATTGGTGCGAATAGGAGTTCCAGCCGCTCGGGCTGCTCGAGACGAACAAGATGTTTTTCATGGGGGTCTCCCGGGTGATGAATGGGAATGAGTTCTCGACTGTATTTTTCATATATGTATCATTTTGCGAAAAAAAATCGCTATTTGATGATTGAAAGCGCGCGCTGCAGCGCGCCGTGATCGATGCCGTTCAGCGTTTTGGCAAGCTCGGCTTGCACTCTCGCCATTTCCTTCGCGCCCGCAGCCTGGCGCTCCAGGCCGAGCGGAGTCACCGCCGCCCTGACCGCGCGGCGGTCGTTCGGATCTTCGACGCGCTTCGCGAGCCCGTCCGCCTCGAGCCGGTCCACGAGCTGGGTGATATTGGAGCGCACGCAGGTCATCTTCGCGGCGCATTCGCTCAGGCTGATCGGCTCGCCGGCTTCCACGAGGTGCGTCAGCGCGCCGAACTTCGCAAGCGACAGCCCGACCTGCGCCAAAGCTTCTTCGAGGCGCTGCTCGACGGCGTGCCCGGTGTAGATAAGGGAAAACATCAACTGGCGGTCCTTCTCGCCTTGGCTGTGGTGGATGCGGGTGCGGCGTTTATTCATATATGAATAATATAGGGGTGATTTACCTCTTGTCAAGTCGGCCTGCCCGTACCCGGCCGGACTGTATACATGCAAGGGCGGCGCGCTCGGGCCGGTGGATCGCCCGTCTCGATGGTCGTCGACGTGCGCAAGGGCGTGCACTGCATGATCCCGAAGTCGGTCTTTACGAAGAAGTAAGTCGCCGTGCTCATTCCGCTTTCACTCCCGAGGCCCTGATGACGCGCGCCCAGCGCTCGTGGTCCTTCCTGAGAAACGCCGCGAATTCGGCGGGCGTGTCCGCGACGGTCACCGCGCCGAGCGCCTTCATCCGCTCCTGCGTCTCGCGC
>WNFV01004986.1_pt1 | contig 16205 bp, 12 predicted proteins | sample 5400101 | NCBI WGS metagenome assembly WNFV01 (sample SAMN13153361, study PRJNA577476) | soil metagenome | isolation source: 115 cm soil or saprolite under grassland replicate 1 | place: USA:California | collected 2016-06-15
TCAACCAGATCCGCCGCAACGGCACCGAGGACCAGAAGCGCCGCTATCTCGCAAAGCTGATCTCCGGCGAGCACGTGGGCGCGCTCGCCATGTCCGAGCCGGGCGCCGGCTCCGACGTCGTCTCCATGAAGACGCGCGCGGAAAAGCGGGGCGACCGTTACATCCTCAATGGTAGCAAGATGTGGATCACCAACGGCCCGCAAGCCGAGGTGCTCGTGGTCTACGCCAAGACCGATCCGGCCGCCGGAGCGCGCGGCATCACCGCCTTTCTGATCGAGAAAGGTTTCAAGGGTTTTTCGACCGCGCAAAAGCTCGACAAGCTCGGCATGCGCGGGTCCGACACGAGCGAATTGGTGTTTCAGGACTGCGAAGTCCCCGAGGAGAACGTCCTCGGCGAGGTTGGGGACGGCGTCACCATCCTGATGTCCGGCCTCGACTACGAGCGCGTCGTGCTGGCGGCCGGACCGCTCGGCATCATGCAGGCATGCATGGACGTGGTCACGCCCTATATCCACGAGCGTCGGCAGTTCGGGCAGCCGATCGGGGAGTTTCAACTCGTCCAAGGTAAGGTTGCCGACATGTATGTCGGCATGAACGCGTGTAAGGCCTATGTCTACGCCGTGGCGAAGGCATGCGACCGCGGGGAGACCACGCGGGAGGACGCCGCCGGCGCCATCCTCTACGCCGCCGAGCACGCCACCAAGGTTGCGCTCGACGCGGTTCAACTCCTCGGCGGCAACGGCTACATCAACGACTATCCCACCGGACGATATCTGCGCGATGCCAAGCTCTACGAGATCGGTGCAGGCACAAGCGAGATTCGGCGCATGCTGATCGGCCGGCAGCTGTTCGAAAAGACGCGCTGATTAGAGCGGGTCCAGCGAGATGGAATCAGCGCGAGCGGCACGCTCGGTCTGCTCCCTCCCCCGCTTGCGGGGGAGGGTTGGGGAGGGGGTAACTTGAAATGCTCTACCCTATTGCGTTTCCCCTCCCTGTCCCTCCAGCCGAAGTCGGATTTATCCGACTTCGGCCAATTAATATCTGGCCGAACTCGGGTAAACCCGAGTTCAGCTGCAAGCGGGGGAGGGGACGTTGCGGCGCGCTTCCGTCATACTGCAGTCGCCGATCGTTTCACGTCAGCGGAAACGCTAATTGAGCGAGATCAGATGACCGCGCTCACCTCCGTCGTCGACCCGGGCTCGGCGGACTTCGCCCGCAACGTCGAGGCGATGAAAGCGCTGGTGGCGGACCTGCGCGCCAAGCTCGACACCGCGATGCAAGGCGGCAGCGAGGAGGCGCGCGCGAGGCACGTCGCGCGCCGGAAATTGCTAGCGCGCGAGCGCGTCAATCTGCTGCTCGATCCGGGAACACCGTTCCTGGAGCTTTCACCATTGGCCGCGCACGGCATGTACGGCGGCGACGTTCATTCCGCGAGCATCATCACCGGCATCGGCCGCGTGAGCGGCCGCGAATGTGTCATCGTCGCCAATGATGCCACCATCAAGGGCGGCACCTACTATCCGATGACGGTGAAGAAGCACCTGCGCGCGCAAGATATCGCGCGCGAGAATCATCTGCCTTGCATCTATATGGTCGATTCCGGCGGCGCGTTCCTGCCGCTGCAGGACGAGATTTTTCCGGACGAGCGCCACTTCGGCCGCATCTTCTACAATCAGGCGCAGATGTCCGCGCTCGGCATTCCCCAGATCGCAGTCGTGATGGGCTCCTGTACCGCGGGCGGCGCCTATGTGCCGGCCATGTCGGACCAGAGCATCATCGTGCGCCACCAAGGCACGATCTTTCTCGGCGGGCCGCCGCTGGTGAAGGCGGCGACGGGCGAGGACGTGAGCGCGGAGGAATTGGGCGGCGCCGACGTGCACAGCCGGCAGTCCGGCGTGACCGACTATTATGCGACCGACGACGGCCATGCCATCGGCATCGCGCGCCGCATCGTCGCTGACCTCAACCGATTGAAGCATTCATGGCTCGAGCTCCGCAAGACGCAAGACCCCTTGTTCCCGGCGGAAGACCTCTACGGCATCGTGCCTGCGGACCAGCGCACGCCCTATGACGTTCGCGAGGTGATCGCGCGCATTGTCGACGCATCCGAGTTCCAGGAATTTAAGGCGCTCTACGGCGAGACGCTCATCTGCGGCTTCGCCCATATTCACGGCTTTCCCATCGGCATCCTTGCCAACAATGGGATTCTGTTCAGCGAGAGCGCGCTCAAGGGCACGCACTTCATCGAGCTGGCAAGTCAGCGCAACATTCCGCTGCTGTTCCTGCAGAACATCACCGGCTTCATGGTGGGGCGCAAATACGAGGCCGGAGGCATCGCCAAGGATGGCGCCAAGATGGTGACCGCGGTCGCGACGACTCACGTGCCGAAATACACCGTCATCATCGGCGGCAGCTACGGTGCCGGCAACTACGGCATGTGCGGGCGCGCCTATGCACCGCGCTTTCTCTGGATGTGGCCGAACGCGCGCATCTCGGTCATGGGCGGTGAGCAGGCTGCGAGTGTGCTCGGGCTTCTGCGCCGGGAGGCAACTGAAGCGAAGGGCGGTACTTGGAGTCCTGCCGACGACGAAGCGTTCAAGGCGCCGATCCGCGAGCAATACGAGCGGCAGGGGCATCCGTATTACGCGACCGCCCGCATCTGGGATGACGGCATCATCGATCCGGCCGACACGCGAACGGTGTTGGGGCTCGCGCTCGCCGCCGGGCTCAACGCGCCGCCGAGCGAGCCCACGCGGTTCGGCATCTTCAGGATGTAATGGTGTCGCTCGCCCGGCGCTTCGAGAAACTGTTGATTGCCAACCGCGGCGAGATCGCGTGCCGGATCATCCGCACGGCCAAACGCATGGGGCTGCGCACGGTGGCTGTTTACTCCGACCCCGATCGCCAGGCGATGCACGTTGCGCTTGCCGACGAGGCCGTGCTCATCGGGCCGGCCCCAGCGAAGGACAGCTACCTTCAGATCGGCGCCATCATTGACGCGGCGCAGGCCACGGGCGCCGAGGCGATCCATCCCGGCTACGGCTTTCTCGCCGAGAACGCCGATTTCGCGCAGGCCTGCGCCGACGCCGGCGCCATCTTCGTCGGCCCCTCTGCCGCGACCATCCGCTTGATGGGCTCGAAATCGGCCGCCAAGGCGTTGATGGAATCCCCGGGCGTGCCGGTCGTGCCCGGCTATCATGGTGAAGATCAGAGCCTCGCGACGCTGCAAGCGGCCGCCGACGTCATCGGGTATCCGGTTTTGGTCAAGGCCTCAGCAGGCGGCGGCGGCCGCGGCATGCGGCTCGTCGGCAAAGCCGAGGAACTCGCCGAGGCGGTCGCGGGCGCCAAGCGCGAGGCAGGAGCGTCGTTTGGAAGCGATCAAGTCCTGATCGAGAAGTATATCGAAAGACCGCGGCACATCGAAGTGCAGGTGTTCGGCGACAGCCATGGCAACGTCGTATCGCTGTTCGAGCGCGAATGCACGCTCCAGCGTCGGCACCAGAAGGTGGTGGAGGAGGCGCTTGCCATGGCTATCACGGCCGAGCGGCGGGACGCGATGGCGGCTGCGGCGCGCTCTGCCGCGCAGGCCGCGAGCTATGTCGGCGCCGGCACCGTCGAGTTCATCGCCGATGCCGCCGGCTTTTATTTCATCGAGATGAACACGCGTTTGCAAGTCGAGCATCCCGTCACCGAGATGATCACGGGTCTCGATCTCGTCGAGTGGCAGCTGCGCGTTGCCATGGGGGAAAAGCTGGCATTGCAGCAGGACCAGATCGCCGCGAACGGCCACGCGGTCGAGGCGCGCATTTATGCCGAGGACCCCGACAAGGGATTCCTGCCGGCAACCGGAACCATCCGCGCATGGCGCGAGCCCTCCGGGAACGGCATCAGGGTCGATACCGGCTTTCGCTCCGGCGACGCCGTCACGCCCTATTACGATGCTTTGCTAGCGAAGCTCGTCGCCTGGGGCGTCGATCGGCGGCAGGCGCTGAGCCGTTTGACCGATGCTTTGGATGGCTTCGAGATCGCCGGCGTCACCACCAATCTTGCTTTCCTCAAGGCGCTGCTACGCCATCCGCAGGTCATTCAGGGTGAGATCGACACTGGTTTCATCGAGCGGGAAATTTCCCGCCTCACAGCGAGTACCACGCTCGCGGCGCTCGACCTTGCCGCAGCTTGCGCTGCGGTGTTGCTGCGCGAGCAGAGCGAGCAAGCCGCATCGGACGACTCACCCTGGACTCGCAGCGATGGTTGGACGCTTGCCGGCCGCCGCAGCCGGCGCTTGAGCTTTCGACACGGAACCGAGCGGTACGACGCGGTGCTGTGGTATGGCCGCGACGGCTTAGCCATGGAGTTCGGTGGCAGGACCGACCGCTTGCAATTCGTCCCACGTGGGGGCGCCGTGTTCGACATGTGCCTCGGGGACGCGCCCGAGCGGGTATCAGTGGCATGGTCCGGCCGCGACCTTAATCTGAGCACGCCACGCGGCGGCTGTAAGCTCCACTGGATCGATCCATTCGTGGCGGACGTTGCCGAAGCTGCCGCTGCGGGACGCATCGTCGCGCCGATGCCTGGCACGGTGACGCGCATTCTCGCGCAACCAGGTGCCGGTTTGCGGCGCGGTGCGCCGCTCATCGTGCTCGAGGCGATGAAGATGGAGCACACGCTGCGCGCGCCCGCCGACGGACGCGTCAAGGCGCTCAAATGCGCCGTCGGCGACTTCGTTCAGGAAGGAACCGAACTCGCTGATTTCGAGGCGGCGACAGCTGAAATGGAAACGGGTAAATGATACGCGATCCGTCTGATCGATTCGGCCTCACACTGTCTGGCGTCGTCCCTGCGCAGGCGCAGACCCATAGTATGAGCCGACTAGTCGGTTGACGCAGAGTACCAGCCCACCCATGGACGCACAGATTCTCATCGTCGGAGCGGGTCCCACCGGCTTGACCCTCGCCATCGACCTCGGGCTGCGCGGCGTGCGCACGATCATTCTCGAGCAGAAGGAGGCGCCGCAGTTTCTCCCGAAGATGGAGCGCTGCAACGCCCGCACCATGGAGATCTACCGGCGCATGGGCATCGTCGACAAAGTTCGTGCTGCCGGCCTTCCCGCCCAGTGTCCGATGGACATCTTCATCGTGCTGTCCTTGATCGAGCCGCCGCTGGTGCACCATCCCCATCCATCGGTCGCCGAGGCGAAGGCGCAGATCGCCAAATCCCAGGACGGCAGCCTGCCGCTCGAACCCTATCAGCTCATCTCGCAATACACGCTCGAGCCGCTCTTGAAATCGATCGCAGAGACGTTGCCGCGCGTCAGCGTCCGCTACGGTTGCGAGCTCGTGTCGTTCGAGCAGGACGAGAATTCGGTCACGGCGCAGGTCAAGCGAAGCGACGGCTCCTCCGCCACGCTGCGCGGCGCCTGTATGGTCGGCTGCGACGGCGGCGGCAGCCTGGTGCGCCGTCAACTCGGCATTCAGCTCAGCGGCGAGGCCAACCTGCAGGAGCTGCGGCAGGCGCTCTATTATTGCGAAGACCTCTACGAACGCATCCCCATCGGCAAGGGCCGGCATTATCACGTGGCCGACGCCGAGGGGAGTTTCCTGATCGTCCAGGATTCGACCCGGCATTTCACCCTGCATTCCGTCGTCGAGACCGACGCGGACATGGCGCGCATGTTCGAGCGGGTCGTCGCCATGCGGGTCAAATACGACATGCTCTATGTCGGGCAGTGGCGCATGAACCTGCTCTTGGCCGACCGCTACGGCGAGGGCCGCGTGTTTCTCGCCGGCGACGCCGTACATCTCGTCATTCCGACCGGCGGCCTCGGCATGAATACCGGCGTCGGCGACGCGATCGATCTGTCATGGAAGCTCGCGGCAACGTTTGCGGGCTGGGGCGGCCCCAAACTGCTCGCCTCCTACGAGATCGAGCGCCGGCAGGTGGGAGCGCGCAACGTCGCGGCCTCGGGCTTTGCGACCCAGGGGCGGCGGCGGTGGCGCGCATTTTATCGGCCGGAAATCCGCGAGCGGACGGCCGCCGGCGCCGCGCTGCGCGAGGCGCTGGCGCGCGTGGCCGATGTGGAACAGCATAAGGCGACCGAGATGATCGGCGCCGAACTCGGTTACCGCTATGTCGGCTCGCCGCTGATCGCCTCCGAGCCAGGCGAGGCCCCCGAGCACGATTTCATGACTTACGTTCCGACCACGTGGCCGGGAGCGCGATTGCCGCATGTGTGGCTCAGCGACGGCAGCGCGATGCAGGATCGCATCGGCTATGGTCACGGCTATACGCTATTGCGACTAGGTGGGAAGTGGGCCGATACCAGCGCGTTGCAGCGCGCGTTCGCTGCCATCGGTGCGCCGCTGCAGGTCCTCGACATCGCCGACGAGCGGCCGCGCGATGTCTATGGATATGATCTCTTTCTGCTGCGGCCGGACATGCACGTGGTCTGGCGCGGCAACGAGGCTCCGGCCGAACCGGAAAAATTGGCTGCGCTTGCGACCGGGCATTGAACGCCAGGCGCCGGAGCTTCACGTTCTCCACGTCGTCCCCGCGAGGGGCACCCCGCGACGCTCGCGTCGCGAGGACCCCGTTGCGGGGACCCATATTCCAGAGGCGGTGGTCATGGTCCCCGTTTGCGCGGGGACGACAACACATAAGCCGAAGTCGTATTGAGCATCACACCATCATCACGATGGAGCCGGTGGTCTTGCGCGATTCAATGTCGGCATGGGCGCGCGGTGCGTCCTGCAACCGATAGGTTCTGCTGATCTCGATCTTGATCTTGCCGCTTTCGACCATCGCAAACAGGTCGTGCGCGGCGAAGAGGAGTTCGGCGCGGGTCGCCGTGTAATTCGACAGGCTCGGGTGAGTGAGATAGATCGAGCCGAGCGCCCCGAGGCGGCGCGGGGGCATGGGATCGGGATCGCCCGAGGCCTCGCCGAAGGATGCCATCACGCCGCGCCGGCGCAGGCATTTTAGCGAATCCTCGAACGTCGCCTTGCCGACCGAATCGTAGACCACCGGAACGCCTTCGCCGCCGGTGATGCCGCGCACGCGCGCGGCAAAATCCTCCCGCGTGTAGACGATGGGATGATCGCAACCGTGCGCACGGGCGACCGCGGCCTTTTCATCGCTGCTCACCGTGCCGATCACGGTGGCGCCGAGGTGCTTTGCCCATTGGCACATGATGAGGCCGACCCCACCGGCGGCGGCGTGGATCAGGATCGTATCGCCAGATGTAACCTTGTACGTGTCGTGCAGGAGGCAGCGTGCCGTCATGCCGCGGATCATCATCGAGGCGGCCATGCGCTCATCGATGCCGGCGGGCAAGGCGATGACGCGCGCCGCCGGGACGATGCGGAATTCGGCGTAGGAGCCCTCCGGCATGCCGGCATAGACGACGCGGTCCCCGACTGAAAGCCCGCTCACGTCGGGCCCCACCGCATCGATCACGCCCGCACTTTCGAGACCGATCGCGGAAGGAAGCGATTTCACCGCATGTATGCCGCGCCGCATCAGTACGTCGCGATAATTGACCGCGATTGCCACGTTGCGGATGCGCACCTCTCCGCGGCGGGGAGCGCCGACCTCGACCTCCTCGAAGCGCAGCACCTCGGGGCCGCCGTGCTCATGGAATCGAAACGCTTTGCTCACGGCGCGAGCTCCTTCGAGAGTGCTTCCATCATGTCGGCGAGGTCATCGAGCGCGTTGAAGCGCGGCTGCGCCGCGATGTGCGGCGTCAGGACCACGTTGTCGAAACCCAACAATGCGTCGTCGTCGCGGCCGGGCTCCTCGTAGAGTGGGTCGAGGGCGAAGCCGCCGAGCCGGCCCGATTTCAGCGCCTCGATCAATGCGGCGCGGTCGACCACGTCGGCACGCGCGATGTTCACCAGAAACGCGCCGGGCTTCATCTGCCCAAATTGCGCGCCGCCGATGAGAGAGCGGGTCGCCGGCCCGCCTGGCAATTGCGGTATCACCCAATCGCTCTCCGCGAGCAGCTTCTCCAGCGGCGCATAGGTTGCCTTGAGCTCGTGCTCTTCCGCCTCAGGCAGCCGCGTGCGCTGGTAATAGAGAATGCGCATCCCGAACGCCGCCGCCCGGATCGCGATTTCACGGCCGATCTCGCCTAGACCGATGAGCCCAAGCGTGGCGCCGTTGAGGGTACGCAGACCGGAGATGCGCGGCCAGTTCGAGTTGGGCGTGTGACGGCGGTCGAACGGCTTGTAGGCGTAGCCGATCTGGCGCAGCTGGTCGACGCTGATGCGGCCGGCAAGCCGATGCAGTTTCTTGGCGAGCGTGAGCATCAGCGCGATGGCCAGTTCGGCGCAGGCGATATTGGCGCGGCGGCGGATGGTGAGCACCTTGATGCCTTTGGCGGCGCAGGCGGTGGTGTCGATGTTGCGCGGCCTCCAGCCAAATTTCTGCACGACACGCAACGCGTTGCCGGCGGCAAGCTCCTCGTTTTCGACGTGGAGCGATTCGACCACCAGCGCGCAGCTGCCGGACAAGGCCGCACGCAGCTCGTCTTGCGTTTCGACGAGCCGCACCTCGCGTGGGAAAAGCTTGCCTACGCGCGCGCGCACGCGCTCGCAGTAGCCGGCGAAATCGGGCTCGTCGTGGGCGAAAAAATCGGCAAACGCGGCGGTGCGCTCGCGGGAGGTGTTGGGATCGAGCACCACGCCGACGACGCGCAGGAAGCGATCGTCCTCGACGACGAGGGCGCTATTGGCTGGCAACAGGAACGCTCCGAAGGCTCAAGACGCGAGCGGCTCGAGGTCGAGTCGTAGCGCCTGCAGCACGCGCGCGTTCATATTGTAGGTCCCAATGAGCACGGTCAATTCCACGATCTGGCGGACGTCGAAATGGCGCTCGACCGCAGCGAAGATGTCGTCCGGCACCACGATCTCGCGGGTCATAGTGTCGGCGTAGGCGAGCGCCGCGCGCTCGCGATCGCTGAACAGGTTCGACGCATCCCATTCGGTCAGCGCATTGCAATCTTCGAGCGAGAGGCCCTCGGCGAGCGCCAAGGTGGGCACGTGCTGACGCAACACGTATTGCGAGTTGGTGAGATGGCCCATGCGGATGATCACGATCTCGCGCAACCGCCCATCGAGGGTGGTGTTCCAGCGCACCGTATTGGAATGATTGAACCAGCTCTCGGCGAGCGGGGGAGCGTTGAGCAACATGCGATAGATGTTGATCAACTTCCCGCGCCGGCCGGCGCGGTATTTTTCGATAGCGTCGGCAAATTCGGGATGGTCCTGCTCTTGGATCAGGGGAACCCGGGCCATGGGAGTCCTTTTTTACCTTTCAGCGCCTGTCAGATGGGCCAAAATCTCGCGCGCCGTGCCACTCCTGCGTTGCGCGATTTTTGCCCGCCGCCGCGACATTATTCCATCTTAAAGCCGGTTGCCTTGATGATCGGGGTCCAGCGCGCAAGCTCCGCTCCGATGAATTGCCGTGTCGCCTCGGGCCCCGAGTCGAGGATCGGCTCGAAGCCGGACGCCACGAAGATGCGCTGAACATCCGCGTCCGCCATGATCTGCCGCGTGGCCTCGGCGATCCGCTCGATAATCGGCTGGGTGACGCCGGCAGGCGCAAACAGCCCGTTGAGATTGCCGGCGATCATGCCCGGCAATCCGGCCTCGATCGAGGTCGGAATATCGGGCGCCGCTTTGATGCGCGACGCCGCATTGACCGCGAGGATGCGCACCTTTCCTGCGCGATGGAATTCGAGGAGCGGGCCGCCCACGTTCGGCGTCATCATGGGAATGTGGCCGCTGGCGAGATCGGCGACGCCGGGCGCCGCGCCCTTGTAGGGAATGTGCACGATGTCGGGTGCGCCGATCAGCTGCTTGAACAATTCGCCGGCAAGGTTGGTGACAGTCCCCGCGCCGGCCGAGCCGTACGACAACTTGCCCGGATTGGCCCTGGCGTAGGCGATGAGCTCAGCGAGGTTGCGCGCGGGTACGGATGCATGGACCACGATCGAGGTCGGCGCATTGCACAGAATGTAGATGCCGATGAAATCCTTGAGCGGATCGTAGGGCGGGTTCGGCATGATCGCGGGAATGAGCACCTGCGTGCTGGTATTGCCGAACAGGAAGGTGTGACCGTCCGGCTGCGCACGTGCGACCTCGGCGGCACCCGTAACACCGCCTCCGCCGCCCCGATTCTCCGTGACCACGGTGCCGAGCACCGGCTTCATCTTCTCCGCCCATAAGCGGCCGACCACATCGGTTGCCCCGCCCGGGGAGAACGGCACGATCAGTCTGATCGCGCGATCGGGATAGGCAAGGCTGCGCGGCGCCAGCATCGCGGCCGGCAGCGCGCTCAAACCGCCGGCCAGTACTTCACGTCGGTTCATGGGATCGTGCTCACGTCGTCGCCTCAATCATCGCGCGCAGCTCCGGCGTCACCTCGGGCATGATTCCGAACCACGCCTGGAAGGCCGGCCGCGCCTGGTGCAGCAGCATGCCGAGCCCGTTCAGCGTCGGGTTGCCGCGCGTGCGCGCAGCGGCGATGAGCGCCGTCTCGCGCGGAATATAGACGATGTCGGACACGAGCGCGCTCGCCGGCAAGCGATTGAGCGCCAGATCCAAGGGCGGCTCGCCGACCATGCCCTGGTTGGTGGCGTTGACCAGCATCGCCGCACCCTCGAGCGCGCGCTCGCGCTCCTCCCAGCTCAGCGCGGTGATCGGGCCGCCTAACTCGTTCGCCAATGCCTTGGCTCGCGCCAAGGTGCGATTGACCAGGCGAATTTCACGCGCGCCTTGGTCGGTCAGGCCGACCAGCACGGCCCGGGCGCCGCCGCCGGCGCCGATTATGACGATGGGACCGGTATCGGCGCGCCAACTGGGCTGCGCCTCGCGCACGCTTTCGATATAGCCGAACGCGTCGTGGTTCTGGCCTTCGAGCGATCCGTCCGCTGCGACCACGACGCAGTTCACCGCGCCGATGCGACGGGCGAGCGGATCGACCGTGTCCACGATCTTGAGCGCGGCCTCCTTGTGCGGGATGGTGAGGTTGCAGCCGGAGAAGCCGAGCGCCGGCAGCGCCCGAAGCGCCGCGCGCAGATGTTCGCGCGCAATGGCCAGCGGCATGTAAGCGCCGGTGAGACCGTATTTGGCGAGCCAATAATTGTGCAATTTCGGCGAGCGCGAATGCATCACCGGGTCGCCCATCACGCCGGCCAGGAGGAAGCGGTCAGTATGGCTCATGGCAGTCAGTGCAATCATTATGAATGAAGAAGCTATTCCGTGCACCTACTGCACACCGGGACAAGCTTTTTGATATTCAATCAAGGCCGGCGGCGTCGGGTCGAGGTCGTCCGTCTCATCGAGCAGCAATTCGGTGAGAAAATTCGGGCTGCCTGACGTTCGCTTCGTCCTAACGCCAAAAAAGAACCCCCGGCACACGGCCGGGGGCTACGCTTGGTTCTAAACGTTCGGCCTAAACCAGCCTGATGTTCTTCAGCGGGAGCTGGCGCACCGGCTTGCCGGTCGCGGCATGGATGGCGTTGAGCACCGCGGGCGCCACCACGCAGATCGTCGGCTCGCCGACACCGCCCCAGAAATCGCGGCTCGGCACGATCACCGTTTCCACCTTCGGCATTTCCGCAAGGCGCATGATCGGATAGCTGTCGAAGTTCAAATCCACCATCCGCCCATCCTTGACCCTGCACTCGCCGTAGAGCGTGGCGGTGAGGCCATAGGCCACCGAGCCTTCGACCTGGGCCGCGATCTGGTCCGGATTGACGGCGTGGCCGCAATCGAGCGCCAGCACCATGCGGTGGACCTTGAGCTGGCCGCGGTCGCTGACCGAGACCTCGGCGACGGCGGCGGAGTAGCTGCCGTATCCCATGAACTGGGCGATCCCGCGATGGATGCCGGGAGGCAGCGGCTTGCCCCAGTCGCCCTTCTCCGCCGCGGCGTTGAGCACGGCGAGATGCTTGGGATGGTTGCCCATGAGCGCGCGGCGGAACTCGAGCGGGTCCTTGCCGGCCGCACGCGCCGCCTCATCGATAAAGCATTCCATGTACACGCCGTTCTGGTTGGTATTGACGCCGCGCCAGGGGCCGACCGGCACATGGGTGTTGCGCATGACGTATTCGATGAGCAGGTTTGGCACAGTGTAGCCGAGCTGCGCATCGCCGGGCTCCTCCCAGAGCCCCTGCAACTGGCGCCTGTCTCTGCCGTTGACGATTCCCGCCGGGTTCAAGCTGGCGTTGATAGACTGGCCGCAGACGCGCATGTGCAGCCCGACGAGATTGCCGTTCGCATCGAGACCGGCAGCGCAGCGGCATTGCGAGATCGGCCGGAAGAAGTCGTGCGCCTGGTCCTCCTCACGGCTCCAGATCAGCTTGATCGGCACGCCCGGAAACTCTTTGGCGATCGCCACCGCCTGGTGCACGTAATCCTGCGTGCCGCCGCGCCGACCGAACCCGCCGCCGAGGTCGGTCCTGTAGACCTCGCATTTGGCGAGCGGTACGCCGGAGGCCTCCGATAGGGCGGCCATCGACGCCTCCGCGTTCTGCGTCGCCACCCATACCTCGGCTTTCTCGGCCGCGAGCCTCACCGTGGCGTTCATGGGCTCCATGGTCGCATGCGCGAGGAACGGCGTGCTGTAGACCGCTTCGACCTTTTTCGCCGCGCCCTCGATCGCCTTGAGTGCGTCGCCATTGTGCCGGTCGCCGTTGGTGACGGTTGCCGCGAGCCCTTCCTTGAGTTGCTCTGCGATCGACGCACTCGATACCGATGCGTTGGGCCCTTCGTCCCAAACGATCGGCAAAGCGTCGAGGGCCGTCTTGGCCCGCCACCACGTGTCGGCAACCACCGCGACGGCGGTGTCCTTCACCTTGACGACCTTGCGCACGCCGGGTCGACCCGCGATCTTGGCTTCGTCATAGCTCGCGAGCTTGCCGGCGAACACCGGGCAGTCCTTGATCGCGGCGCACAGCATGTTCGGCAGTTGGATATCGATTGCGTAGATCTTGCTGCCGTCGAGCTTGTCGGCGGTATCGATCCGTTTCACCGCCTTGCCGGCGATTTTCCAGTCTTTCGGGTCCTTGAGCTTGATGGCTTTGGGATCCGGCGGTTGGAGCTTGGCCGCGGCCGCGGCGAGCTTGCCATAGCTCAGCGAGCGGCCGGACGCAGCGTGGGTGATCACGCCGTCGGCGACCGTCAGTTCGCCAACCGGGACCTTCCACTCGTCGGCCGCCGCCTGCAGCAGCATCATGCGCGCGGCGGCGCCGCCGCGGCGGACATAATCCTGCGAGCCGCGGATGCCGCGGCTGCCACCGGTCGACATGTCACCCCAGATTCGCTTGCGGGCAAGGTTTTGCCCAGGCGTGATCTGTTCCGCCTTCGCCTTCGTCCAATCGCACTCGAGCTCTTCGGCGACGAGCTGGACGAGGCCCGTGATCGTGCCCTGTCCCATCTCCGAGCGCGCGATGCGGATCACGCAAGTGTCGTCGGGCTTGACGAAGACCCAGGCATTGACCTCGGCGCCTGCGCTCTGCGCGACGGCGGACCCGAAGCCGGAGGGTAAATTGAATCCGAGCGCGAGCCCACCGCCGGCGGCGGCGGAGCCGACAATGAACGTGCGGCGAGAAAGCTTCGCGGCTTTGCCGCGGATCGTCCTTTTCACGGCAGGCCTCCCTAGGTTCTGGACGTAGCGTTGGCCGCCATGTGCACGGCAGCTCGGATGCGCTGATAGGTTCCGCACCGACAGATGTTGGTCATGGCGTCGTCGATGTCTTTGTCGGTGGGCTTCGGGGTGCGCTTGAGCAATGCCGCGGCAGCCAGGATCTGTCCCGATTGGCAATAGCCGCACTGGGGCACGTCGAGTGCCGCCCACGCCTTCTGCACGGGATGCGATCCGTCGGAAGAGAGTCCCTCAATGGTGACGATCCGGTCGCTCGCGCTCACGTCTGCGGCGCGGATGGAGCAGGAGCGCTGCACCTCGTCGTTGATGTGCACGGAGCAGGCGCCGCATTGCGCGATCCCGCAGCCATATTTCGTGCCGGTGAGGCCGACCTGCTCGCGGATCACCCACAAGAGCGGGGTGTCCGGCTCCACCTCCACGTCACGAATACTGCCATTGATGTTGAGCTTTGCCATGAGCGTCCTCTCGCGAATTCCTTCGATTATTTTTCTTGTTGCTTTACGGCGATGCAGGGCGGCGATTGAAAAAACTGAAAGCGCCTGCGAGGTGTCGTGCAGCATAGCGCTTCAGCTCCGGCTTGCCTACGGCCGGGGGCGACGACGCTGCGCTAGCCCGAGCATGCATCTGTAGCCCGAATTGAGCGTAGCGAAATGCTGGAGGTTTTCCCGGATTCCGGATTTCGCTGCGCTCAATCCGGGCTACAAGGCCTCGCCTATGAGCAAGTTGCGGCCGTGAGCCACGTCCGCAACACTGGTAGAGGCTTCAGTTGTGGCCGCCGGCCGCGATCCCTACATTGCGGTGGGAAGCGGCAGCAAGTGAGGCGCAGATGGACCGGCGACGACGCGCATCAGAGACCAATCAACCCGGTGCCGAGCCGGAGATCATTCCGCCCGATGATGTGCGCTGGCGCAGGGCCGACTCGCGGATGCACAGTGCGCCGCGGGTCTATGTGGCAAGGATCGGCCCGGTCGGTTTCGCCATCATGGCGGTCGCTGTCGCGCTGCTGGCGGCGCTCTTTTTCATATTGCTGTTGAGTGCGTTCGTGGTGCTGCTGCCCCTGGCAGGCTTGGCTCTGGCGATCATCATCGGCGTCGGTCTGTTCCGGATCCTGATTTGGCGGCGGCTGTGAGCGGCCGAGAGTAGGGCGGATTGAGCGTAGCGAAAATCCGGTAAGTAGCCGTCAAAAGTTATGAACGGGCTGACGCTTGCGGCATCAGCCCGTTCGACCTGATCATGGACATTGAGCGTGAAGATCGTCCGAGGGGACGCGGACGGCGTGATTAGAGCGCGTTCACTCCCGACTGCTTGAGAAGATCGGCCATTTTGCTCCGGGCATAGAACATGCGGGTCTTCACCGTCGCAGCCGGCACCCCGACGATCTGCGCCACCTCGTCAACCGACTTCTCGTGGTAGTACACGAGGTCGATGACTTCGCGGTGCGCCGGCGAGAGCTGCCGCAGGCACTTCTGCACGATGGTGCTACGATCCTTATTGTGGACCACGGTCTCCGGATCGTCGGCGGTGTCCTCGATGCTCGCCGCCATCTGATCGTCCAAGTGCTCGTCGGTCCGCCGCCGCAGCGCGGAGAGCGCCTTGTAGCGGGCGATCGCGAGCAGCCAGGTGGAGACCTGGGACTTCGACTCGAAAGCCTCGGCCTGGCGCCAGACGTCGAGGAATACCTCGCTCACCAGGTCCTCGGCGAGCGACTGGTTTCCCGTCAGGCGGATGATGAACCGGTACACCCGCACATTGTGCCGGGCGTAGAGCACCTGCATGGCGCGCTTGTCGCCGTCGGCGATGAGGCCGATGAGCGCCGCGTCCGACGTCTCCTGCGCAGGCGCCCGCAAGTGCGGCGACGCGATGTCGCGCAGCACGAATTGGTTTTGCATAATGATCCCCTGTTAGTCAGCCCTTAACCACAGTGACTAGCAAAGGCCTGTTGCTTCGATGTTACGTCAGGGGTGAAAAATGGTTTCGTCGTGCAGCTAAATTGTTTCGTCGCCGAGTTAACGACGAAACAAAGGTAGTGAAATACCCGGAAATGTGTCGTCCGGTGAGGCAATTTTGCCTCAGTCCAGCGGAGATGCTTCGCCGGTTGGGGAGAACAGGTACCCTCCGCCGCGCACGGTGCGGATGACCGAGGGGCGGGCGGGATCCGGCTCGATTTTTCGCCGGATGCGCATGATTCGCAGGTCGATCGCCCGATCGAAGGCCTCCGCGTCGCGGGCATTGGCCAGTTCCAGCAAGCGGTCGCGCGAGAGCACCCGCTTGGGATTGGCCGCGAAGACCTTCAGCAGGCCGTATTCCGAGGCAGTTAACGGATGCTCGTTGCCCTCGTCGTCGCGCAGCGCCCGGGCATCGTGGTCGAGCCATTTGGTTCCGAACCGCACCCGCGCGGTGGCGGGCGCCGCCGCCGCGTCGGCCGCCGGCTGGGCTGCCGGCTGAGCGGCGGTGCTGCGGCGCAGCACCGAGCGGATGCGCGCCAACAGCTCGCGCAGCTCACAGGGTTTGGCGAGGTAATCGTCGGCGCCGAGCTCGAG
>WNFV01004991.1_pt1 | contig 16195 bp, 11 predicted proteins | sample 5400101 | NCBI WGS metagenome assembly WNFV01 (sample SAMN13153361, study PRJNA577476) | soil metagenome | isolation source: 115 cm soil or saprolite under grassland replicate 1 | place: USA:California | collected 2016-06-15
GCCGGAGCGGGTCGACCTGGTCGTGCGAACCGAGCGGCTGAACCGCGTGCTGGTTCACGAGCCGTTCGACCTGACGATCTCCGTCGAGGCGGGCATGACGATCGGCGCGCTGCGCGATCACCTGGCGCAGCACGGCCAGATGCTGCCGGTCGATCCGCCGCTCCCGGCGCGCGCGACGATCGGCGGGCTGATCGCGACAGCGGCCGACGGACCACGCCGGCTCGGCTACGGCACGCTGCGCGATCTGCTGATCGGCATCGCCGTCGTCGAGGCGGGCGGGCGGATCTCCAAAGGCGGCGGGATGGTCGTCAAGAACGTCAGCGGCTTCGATATGATGAAACTGTACCTGGGCAGTTTCGGGACGCTGGCGCTGATCGCCAGCGCGAACTTCAAGCTGCTGCCGATCCCGCGCGCCGCCGCCTCGCTGCTCTGCGCGTTCGACGACCCGGCGGATGCGTTTGCCGCGCTGGAGGCCCTGCAACTGACCCAGCTCACGCCGACCGCGGCCGAGTACCTCAACACCGGCGCGCTCCGGGCGCTCGGGTTCGCCGGCGCCAGTGCACTGGCGCTGCGGGCCGAGGGGCTGCCGGAGGCCGTCGAGCGCCACATGGCCAACATAGCGCTGCTGGCCACCCGTAACAAGGCTCGCGATCTGCAACGTCTGGATGGGCAGGCCGACGCCGACCTGTGGGCGCGCGTCGCGGATCTCCCTGAGACGGACGCGCTCGCCGCCGACGAGGCGCTGCTCAAGCTCACCGCGCTGCCAGCCGATGTCGAGCGGACGATCGCGCGAATCGAAGTGTTGGCGGCCGAGCGCGGCCAGACGGCGGCGATCACCGCGCGCGGCCTCAACGGCGTGATCTACGCGCGGCTGCGGCCCGTCATCGCCGAGGGGCTGGCTGGGCTGTGCGCGGCGCTGCCGGCGATCCAGTGGATCGCGACGACGATCACGGCAGCTCCGCACTGGGGCGCGCCGCCGCCGGGCCTGGATCTGATGCGGCGGATCAAGGAGGAGTTCGATCCGCTGAGGGTACTCAACCGCGGGCGCTTCATCGAGGGGATTTGAACAAGGAACCGGGCATAAGCTGCAAGCCGTCGACCCACAGCCTGGAACTTGTAGCCTTGAAACCTGCGGCTTGAAACCTGTAATCTGTAACCTGTAATGAGCATCCTCGTCGTCGGCGACGCCAACGCCGATCTGAGCGCCGCCGTCAACCGTTTTCCCCACGAAGGAGACGATCTCCCGATCGCCGCGCTGGAATGGGGGAGCGGTGGCTCGGGCGCCAACGTCGCGACGGCCCTGGCGTTACTCGGCGCGCCGGTACAGCTGCTCGCGCGCGTCGGTCGCGACCCGGCCGCCGAGGTCGCGCTGCGGGTCGCACGCGCGGCCGGCGTGAACCTCGATGCGGTGCAGCGCGACGATTCGCTGGCGACCGGGCTGTGTTTTGCGGCGATCTCACCCGGCGGCGAGCGCACCTTCTTCAGCTATCGCGGCGCGAATGTGAATCTCGACCTCGGGTCGGGCGTCAAAGCGCTTGTGAACGACGCGGCGTGGCTGCACATCGCCGGCCACGCGCTGCTGGAAGGAGCCCAACGCGATGCGATCGACTGGCTGAGGGCAGAAGCAGCCGATCACCCCAACTCTATATCCCTCGACTTGTGCCTGCCTCTGCTGCGGGAGCGTCGCGAGGAGATCCTGAAACTGCTACCATCTATCAGTGTTCTGTTCGCTAATGAGATCGAACTGGATTCACTGTTTCCCGGCGTGGCGTATGCAGCGGCGCTTGAGCAGGCGATTCGCTCGAACGTCCATCTGGCCGTGCTCAAGCTCGGCCCGCGCGGCTGTTTGATCGTTGGCGACGGGCTGCGCCACGCCGCGCCAGCCTTCCCGATCGAGGCGATCGACACGAACGCCTGCGGCGATGCGTTCGTCGCCGGCTTTCTTCACGCGCATCTGCGCGGCGAGCCGCCTGATGCCTGTGCGGTGCTGGCGAACGCGATGGGCGCGCTGACCGCTACACGGCACGGCGCTGCCGAGGCGCTGCCCGACCGCACACGGCTGCGCGCGCTCCTGGCGGATCACCCAATCGCGCGGCTGCTTGCCTATGAACGAACGCCCGGTTGAATACGAAATTGTGTCGTTGCCCCGTTCATATGAATAAAGGGGGCAACCATGACGATGAATGATAACGCAATCCACATCCAAGCGGTGGGGCGGCAGCGGCGCCGCCTGGCCGAGCTGGAGCAGCACATCGCTCTGGCGGGGCCGGCCTGCCCACCCGACCTGCTGCAGGAGCGCGATGAACTGCGGCTGATTCTCACTGTGTTAGAGACGGTCCTGCCCGATACAGTGATCTTTGAACCGCCGCGTCCGCAGCAGGTGGCGGAGCTAGTGCCGCGGATCACCTGGCCTCGGGATGGCAAGGAGATGGTGCTGGTACCTGCCGGGCCGTTCATACTTGGCGCCGAGCGATCTCATCGCAAGCTGGAACAGCCGGCGCACGAGGTCGTCCTTTCGGCCTTCTACATCGACCGCGCGCCGGTGACGATCGCCGAGTACGGGCGATTCATCGCGGCCACCGGCCACCCAAAACCGAAGATTATGTTCACCGGCGCCTGGCCGCGCGACTACGAGCAGCACCCAGTGACAGGCGTCTCGTGGCACGACGCCCGCGCCTATACGGCCTGGGCCGGGAAGCGCCTGCCTAGCGAAGCCGAGTGGGAAAAGGCCGCATCCTGGGATTGGACGACCGCGACCAAGCGGCGCTACCCCTGGGGCGATTACTGGGACGCTCGGCTGTGTAATATGAGCGACACCGGGATCGGCCACACGACGCCGGTCGGCGCATTCTCGCCCTATGGCGACTCACCTTGCGGCGCATTCGATATGGCCGGCAATACGTTCGAATGGACGACCAGCCTGGAATGGAATTACCCATACCGGGTGGGCGACGGGCGCGACGACCTCGCTCGGCCTGGCGTGCGGGTGCGGCGCGGCGGTGCCTATACCTCGGAGGAGTTGTTCATGCGGACGACGACGCGCTTCCTCGTTCGTCCTGACGGAATGTTTTTCTCCGACGGCTTTCGTTGTGTTGTCGATTCCGAGCGGGCGAACGGGTGAAGGGATGCAAGCGTGAAAATCTCCAGGTCACCCGTCACCCTTGCACCCCCTCGTTCTCATCCCAGAAAGGAACGCACCATCATGACCCCGCCCTGGAAAGCGTATCTCGACTCACTTCAGATCAAAGACCTGAAGGAAATCTTCCGCACATCCAAGCCAATCATCGGCATGGTTCATTGCTGGCCGCTGCCCGGCGCCCCCGGCTACACGGGCTACAGCATGCAGACGATCGTCGACCACGCGCTGCGCGACGCTCACGCGCTGGCCGAGGGCGGCATCGACGGCCTGATCGTCGAGAATATGTGGGACATCCCATTCCGCGCCGGGCCGCACGTCCAGCCGGAGAGCATCGCCGCGCACGCGGTTGTGGCGCACGCCGTTCGGCTGGCGGTCGATCTGCCGATGGGCATCAACCTGGTGCATAACGGCGGCGTGGCGCTGCTCGGTATTGCACTGGCGGCCGGCGCGAGTTTCATCCGCGTCTGCATGTTCACCGGCGCGGGAGTGTGGGACGCCGGCGAGTGGGACGAGGGGTGCGCGGCTGACTTGATGCGCCGGCGCAAGGAACTGCACGCGGATCATATCAAGCTGTTCGCCGACGTGGACAAGAAGCACTCGGTGCGCTTCCCTGGCATCGACCTGGCGACACACATCGAGTGGACGCGCTTCTTTGGCGCCGACGCGCTGATCGTCTCTGGGCGCATGACCGGCGACGCACCCGACATCGGCAAGGTGCGCGAGGCCAAGTCGCTGGCCGGCGATCGGCCGCTGCTGATCGGCAGCGGCGCCGACGAGCGCAATATCGGCGCGTTCATGGGCGTGGCCGACGGCGTGATCGTCGGGTCGAGTATCAAGGCGGGTGGGCGCTGCGAAAACCCGGTGGACGCCGAGCGGGTACGGCGGTTCGTGGCGGCGGCGCGTGACGCAGTTTAGATGTACCTACCTTTCATTTCATTCATGTGCGAAGATTTCGGCGCGACCGCATCACAATGCCATTCTTCGCCAACTAGTCATTGTAGTAGATGTCGATTATGAATAAATCGTAAAAAACCGCTAGTACTTTGTCCCCCAATGATCCTGGTACCTCTGGCTATGAGTGGATCATACCCGTGTGTGATTGAGAAACTGATCGCCGCATGGTATCTTATACGTATCACGCGGGCTACACATCAGCATACTTTTTTCCCTGGCCCACTTGCAAGTTGTCAGACCCGCCAGTCTCGATCGGCCATTATCGCAGACATCGCAGCTACGTTCCAGCTCACATTCTCACACAACATACTAACGTCGCAGCCACCATCCCACCCGACATCGCAGCCAACCGATCGAACATCACAACACACCGTCGCAATAGACGACTGGCGGGTTCCTGACTGACAGTCAACTTCGACATCATCTCCGTAGGCCCTGGCATATGCCGGGGCCGCTGTCGTTCATGGCGACCGAGGAGCGACGCTCAGCAGTGTTCGTTCAGCTTTCGTCGCTCAGCGTGATCGTCGTTGTTGTCTCGCCACGCAGCGTCTGGCTGGTGAACGGCAGCCCGCTGTTGCGAACGAGGCGGTGAAACGCCACGTTCTCAGCCAGCGAGACCGCCCACAGGCGCTTTAGCCCGCGCACCAGGGCGACTTGCACCAGCAGGTCGAACAGCGTCGTCCCCAACCCCTCGCCCTGATAATCGTCGCGAAGGACTATCGCCACCTCGGCCTGCGGCGCGCCCTCGGCCTCACGGATGAGCCGCGCTACGCCTACCGCGCGTTCCTGTCCATCCTCCGGCACAGTCGCTATCAGCGCCGCCTCGACCAGCGGGTTGATATCGGCAAGCCGCATCGCTTCCGGCCAGAGCACGTCGTCAGGGGTATCGATTCTGGGCGAGAAAAAGCGCATCCGGCGCGTCTCGGGCGAGAGGTGGTTGAACAGATCGACCAGCCGAGCGGCATCTTCAGCGGCGATATGGCGGATATGGACCGCGCGCCCGCGCCGGCTCGTTACTGTCACGCTGCCGTGGCCGAGCGGGAAGGGTAACGATGCGTCGCCGGTCATCGTCTCGTTTCTCCCTGTCGCAGCAGGCATGGTTTCACGCAGCACAATCATCGCTAGTATACGGGGGGCGCGTGTCGCTCGTCAACTTTGAGACTTCGGAAGTCTCACCGAAAGCTTTTAGGACACCGCGATCAAGACTTCCGAAGTCTTAATCTTTACCTGAAGGGCTATAGTATATGGGGGCGCGTGTCGCTCGTCAACCGGCGCTCTGGTTTCTGGTATGATAGCGCCAAGACTCATCATCCGCCGCCTCTATCGAATAGGAGGAGGGCTACTCTATGGCCGACAAGACGACGTATCGATTGGCGCTGATCGGGTTTGGGGCGGTGGGGCAGGGGCTGGCGCAGATCCTGCGCTACCATAGCGATTGGTTGGCGCGCCGCTACGGCGTCGGCCTACAGATCGCCGCCGTTTGCACCCGCTCCCACGGCAACCTGTACGACCCTGAGGGGCTTGACCCAGCGATCTTGCTGGAGGAGGTCGCGCGGGTGGGGCATCTGCGCGACCTGCCGGCCCTGACCGATCGGGATGCGTTCGACATCATCGAACGCATCGAGGCGGATGTGCTTGTCGAGGTCAGCCCGACCAACCTGGAGACCGCCGAGCCGGCGACGAGCTACATCCGGGCGGCGATCGCGCGTGGGATGCACGTCGTGACCGCGAACAAGGGACCGATCGCGCTGCGCTTCGCCGATCTGCGCCGACAGGCGATGGATGCGGGCGTGTATCTCGGTTTCGAGGGCACTGTGATGTCGGGGACGCCGGCGCTGCGGCTGGCGTGGAGTGATCTGGCCGGCTGTGAGGTCATCGAACTGAGCGGCATCGTCAACGGCACGACAAACTACATCCTGACGCAGATGGAGCAGGGCAAGTCCTACGCCGACGCGCTGGCCGAAGCGCAGACGCTTGGCTACGCCGAGGCCGACCCGGCAGGAGACGTGGAAGGCCACGATGCGGCCGCGAAGGCGCTGATCTTGGCAAATATCGTGATGGACGCGCCGCTCGGTATGAGCGACGTCGACCGCACCGGCATCACCGGCCTGACGCGAGATATGATCGAGGCCGCGGTAGCGTCCAGCGAGCGCTGGAAGCTGCTGGCGCGGGTGTGGCGCGAGGGCGAGCAGGTTCGCGCCAGCGTGCTGCCGACGCGCCTGCCGCTCAGCCACCCGCTCGCAAGTGTCGGGGGTGTGACCAACGCGATTACGTTCACGACCGACCTGCTGGGCGACATCACACTGATCGGTCCGGGCGCGGGCGGCGTGGCGACCGGGTTCGCGGTGCTGTCGGACATCCTAGCGATGCACCTGCTGTGGGCGCGGGCCTGACACGAACATAAGACCGAAAGTGTGAACCTCTAATCTAGCATTTATTCTATAGTCGTCGATCGACGGGCACTTGCCCTGTGTTGCACCGCTGTAGAGGCAAGTCGAAGGGTAGGTCGTCGGTTCGTGGAGGGAATCTATGCGCTCACAACCCAGCTGGGAAGGCACGATCCTGGCCTTTGCGATGATCTTTACGGTGCTGCTCGGCGCGGTGTACGGCGTTGCGGTAGTCTTTAAGTTCGCGGTACCATGGCTGGCGATCCTGATTTTGTCGGTAGCCGCTGCGCTGGCGCTGCGTTATTTCGGCCGGCGGCGGATGTGATTGGATGATCCATCCAAAGTGGTGGCGCTTGAATTCGTACCAAATCGCCCTAGCCGCGAACCGCTTTTTCACCTATCCTTGATCGACCTATAAATTCATTCCATATCGATTCTAAAAAATTAGGAGGAACTATGCCACCCAGCGATGCGAAAGCGGTGCTTGAGCTGATTAAAGAGCAGGGCATCAAAATGGTAGATCTGCGATTCACCGATATACCTGGCTCATGGCAACACTTCTCGATCCCTGCAGGCATGCTGAAGGAGGATGACTTCGTCGATGGAGTTGGCTTCGACGGCTCGTCGATCCGCGGCTTTCAGGTCATTAACGAGAGCGATATGCTGGTCATCCCTGACCCCGGCACTGCCTTCGTCGACCCGGCACTCAAGATCCCGACCCTTAGCATCGTCTGCGATATCCGCGATCCAATTACTAGTCAGCCCTACAGCCGCGACCCACGCTACATCGCGCGCAAGGCCGAGGCCTACCTGAAGGACAGCGGCATCGCCGACACGGCGTACTTCGGCCCGGAGGCCGAGTTCTTCATTTTCAACGACATTCGCTTCGATCAGACCAGCAACAGTGGCTACTACTTCATCGACAGCGACGAGGGGATCTGGAACAGCGGCGCTGATAATGGTGGCAAGAACCTGGGCTACCGGCCTCGCTACAAGGAAGGCTACTTCCCAGTCCCGCCGACCGATGCGCTCCAGGATGTTCGCTCGCAGATGGTGCTGAACATGATCGCCGCCGGCATCGAAGTCGAGGTTCATCACCACGAGGTCGGTACCGCCGGCCAGGCCGAGATCGACATGCGCTTCAAGCCGCTGGTCACTATGGCCGATCAGCTTTTGCTTTATAAGTACATTGTCAAGACGACGGCGCGCGAGCTTGGCTACACGGCGACGTTTATGCCCAAGCCGCTGTTTGGGGACAACGGCAGCGGTATGCATGTCCACCAGAGCCTGTGGAAGGGCGGCGAACCGCTATTCTTCGACGAGGCCGGCTACGCGCTGCTCTCCGAGACGGCTCGCCACTATATCGGCGGCCTGCTAGCGCACGCGCCAGCGCTGCTGGCACTCTGCGCGCCGACGACCAACTCCTACCGCCGCCTCGTGCCGGGCTTCGAGGCGCCGATCAACCTGGTCTACTCGCAGCGCAACCGCTCAGCGGCCGTGCGCATCCCGACCTACTCCGCGTCGCCGAAGGCGCGGCGGATCGAGTTCCGCGCGCCCGACCCGAGCTGCAACCCGTACCTGGCGTTCTCGGCCATGCTGTTGGCCGGGCTGGATGGTATCAAGAAGAAGATCGAACCGCCCGCCCCCCTGGACGTCGACATCTATGAGCTGTCGCCCGAGGAGAAGGCCGATATTCGCGGCACGCCCGGCTCACTGGCCGAGTCGCTCGACGCGCTGGAGCGCGACTGCGATTTCCTGATGGCCGGCAACGTCTTTACTGAGGATGTGATCGCGACCTACCTGGACTACAAGCGCTCCAAAGAGTTGGTCGAGGTCGCGATCCGGCCGCACCCCTACGAGTTCTTCCTCTACTACGACGCCTAGCACCAAACATTGCCAACGCTTGTCGATGACGCGGCCCTCACACTGTTCGTGAAGGCCGCGTCATTTTGTCGGCAGAGATATTATTTTACAGATTTCCCTTATCTATGCCTGACAGATCGTCGTTTGTACAAAGTATCTAAATCAATAAAGTGTTAATTCAGACGATGTTGCCATAGCCCAATCCTCTCAGGACGAGTATCATAGCTTTATCCGAGCTTGCGCTCGGCAATTGGCGCAACGAAGCGACGCCGGACGGATCGCGGGTGATCCCACCGGCGTCGATCTGTTGGAGGAGAAACTCGATGGACTCGACCGCCCACATGCTGCTGCCGCTGGCTGGCATCCTCCTCGGCGCGAAAGCCGCGGCTCAGATCAGCCACCGGCTTGGGCTGCCGGCGGTCTTCGGCGAGCTGCTGATCGGCCTGGCGCTCGGTCCCTCGCTGCTCGGCTGGCTCGCCCCGACGGAGATGCTGCACCTGCTCGCCGACATCGGCGTGATCCTGTTAATGTTCATGGCCGGGCTGGAGACCGATATGGTCGCGATGCGCCAGGTCGGGAAGGCGGCGACGCTTACCGCGGTCGGCGGCGTGCTGCTGCCGCTCTTCGGCGGCATGGCCGTCGGGATGGCCTTCGGGCTGGCGTGGCGCCACGCGCTGTTCCTCGGCGCGGTCCTGACGGCGACCAGCGTGAGCATCTCGGCGCAGACGTTGCGCGAGCTTGGGCGGCTGCGCTCGCGCGAGGGCGCGACGATCCTGAGCGCGGCGGTGATCGACGACGTACTGGGCGTGGTCGTCTTCGCGCTGGTGATGAGCCTCTCCGGCGAAGGGAACTTGCTGCTCACGATCGGCAAGATGGTGCTGTTCTTCCCGATCGCCTGGTTCGTCGGCGACCGCGTCGTGCCGGTGCTGGTGCGCTGGGAGCGCCACCTGCACCACCGCGAGGCCAGCCTGGCGCTGCTGCTCGGCCTGGTGATGATCTACGCCTGGGCCGCAGAGGCGCTCGGTAGCGTCGCGGCGATCACCGGCGCCTACCTGCTGGGGGTCGTGGTCGCGCGGCACACCGACGAGAGCCATATCGTCCACAGCGGGACGAGCGCCGTCGGCTACGCCTTCTTCATCCCGATCTTCTTCATCAACATCGGCCTGCAAGCTCGCGCCGAGGGGCTGATCGCCGCGCCGCTGTTCACCGGCGTCCTGATCGTGCTGGCGATTTTCACCAAGATCGTCGGCGGCGCCGCGGGCGCGTGGCTCGGCGGCTTTAAAGCGCGGTCGTCGGTACAAGTCGGCGTCGGCATGATCTCGCGCGGCGAGGTCGCCCTGGTGATCGCTGGGGCCGGGCGTGCCGGCGGCCTGCTGGACGCCAACATCTTCTCGGTGCTGATCGTCGTCACGCTCGCGACCACGCTGGTGACGCCGCCGCTACTGCGGCTGGCCTTCATAATCCGCGGGAAAACACAGCCTGCACTGGCGCCCGACCACGCCGTCGCGCTGGTCGCCGAGGCGCTGGCCGAATGAGCCGTCCTATGCTGTCTTATGGGCTGCCGATTCAACCTATTGAACCAGTAAGTAGAGGTTTTTCAGGAAGGAGGTCATCGCACCGATCATGATAGCTGCAGCGGCCGGGCCACCGCTGCCCCCATCCACGTTCGATGGGATGGCCACGATGCCAAAGGGTCGCCGTACTCAGGCGCGCCGTTCGACATGATCCAAACCCATAGCCTTGTGTTAAGACTTGATCTGTTGAGCCGGACGCCGCACCGGATTACGACGAGGTTAAAGAAACGAAAAGGAGGAACTTCTCGATGAACGATCAGCTTCAACTGCTCACAACTGCTGCGAATGTTCTCTGGCTACTTCTCGCAGGATTCCTGGTGTTCTTTATGCAGGCCGGCTTCGCGCTAGTCGAGACCGGATTTACACGCTCCAAGAACGTCGCCCACACGATGATGATGAACATGATGGTGTTCTGCATCGGGGCGATCGGCTACTGGATCTGCGGGTTCGCGTTCCAGTTCGGCGCGGTCAACCACGCCTATCCCGAGGTCAACGGCAACGCGGCCTGGGCCTTCTCGCCGCTTACGCTCGGTGCCTGGGGCGATGCGCTTTCGAGCGGCTTGCGCATCGGCGATCAGATCGGTATCCTCGGCACCTCAGGCTTCTTCCTGCAGGGCATCGGCTTAGGCGCCGCCGGCATCTTCGCCTTCTTTCTGTTCCAGATGGTGTTCATGGACACGGCAGCGACCATCCCGACCGGCTCGGGCGCCGAGCGATTGAAGTTCATCGGCTTCGTGCTCATGAGCTTCTGGGTCAGCATGCTGATCTACCCGATCGTCGGCAACTGGGTATGGGGCGGCGGCTGGCTCGCCAATCTGGGTCGCATCGCCGGCCTGGGCAGTGGCGCGGTCGATTTCGCCGGCTCGGGCGTGGTGCATATGACCGGCGGTGCGGTCGCGCTGGCAGTCGCAATGGCCCTCGGCCCGCGGATCGGCAGGTTCAACAAGGACGGCAGCGCCAACACAATCCCGGGACATAATATCCCGCTGGGCACTCTGGGGGCGATCATCCTGTTCTTCGGCTGGTTCGGCTTCAACCCCGGCTCGGCGATCGGCCTGGTCATACCGGCGGTGGTCGACGCGAGCGGCAATGTGACGACGGCGGCTTCGTCCATCCCGATTAACCTGACCAGCGTCGCGGCGGTGAATACACTGCTGGCTGGTGCTGCGGGCGGTGTCGGCGCGATGACCTACATGTGGCTGTTCGGCCCGAGCAAGAAGCCTTCCCCTGCCATGTCGGTCAACGGCTTGCTGGCTGGCCTGGTGGCGATCACCGCGCCTTGCGCATTCGTGAGCAGCATCGGCGCGGTAGTCATCGGTCTAGTGGCCGGCGTGCTGGTCTGCCTGGCATCGTTCGCGCTGGAGCGAGCGAAGATTGACGATCCGGTCGGCGCAGTGCCGGTGCACTTCGTGAACGGCATCTGGGGCGTCCTGGCGGTCGGCATCTTCGCGGTCGGTAACCCCGACACGGCCGGCTGGAACGGCATCTCCCCCGCGGTGACGGGTATCGTCGGCGGCAACTTCGTACAGATCGTGCCGCAGTTGTTTGAGGTGCTCGCGATCGCGACCTTCGCGTTCGGCCTCTCGTACGCTTTCTTCTCGGTTCTCAAGCGCGCCGGGATCCTACGCAGCCGCGCCGAGGACGAGCTCAACGGCCTGGATCTACCCGAGATGGGCGAGCAGGGCTACGTGACCGGCGGCGTTGCGGTGCCGGGCGGTCAGGTCGATCATATACCCGTGCCTGCTGGAGGAGTTAGCACCGCGCCGGCGAGCTGATGCGGTCGTAGACCTTCGTAGACGAGTGCAGCGCCGGTCACTGCCGGCGCTGCACTTGTTGGCACGCGACCTGCTGCAAGATCGATAATTGCTCTGTTGCTGAAGCAGCGTCGCGAGTGGCTATCAATTCTGTCACACATTTCACAAAGTCCTTGACACGCGTTCCTGGTGGGTGTATACTCAGGCTGCTGGAGGCACTCCAGCGGGATGTACGCGCTCTCTCGTTAGGTGCGGCGTCCGCACAGACACAGGTCGCTGCCCCGGCCCGTCGAAAGACGCTCAGGGGTGACCAGGGCGGTCCGAAATAAGGCTCGCTCTAACGCGACTGCGAAGGTACGCTACGCTGTGCGGTGCCAAAGCTCAAGTAGGGGATGAGCGACGTAGGAGGTTCAATCGGACGCTCGATCGGGCATTCCAATTGGACGATCCTACACGCTACACATTACCCCCTTGGGCTTGCCCGAGGGGGCTTTCTATGGAGAAATATGGACGCCAGTCATTCATGCCCGCGGCTCGACTTCGACCGCCGCGCGCTGGTGTACTCGCGATGTGACTCGGCATGCTCCGCTCGCGTCCCACGTCGTTGGATGGGCACGTAAACCCGGCCTATCAACGACGTTGCGCTAGCGTTGCGCGCCCCCACACCGCGAGGTCGTGGGGGCGCTTCTTTGTCCTCCCGCATCGGCGTGTCCGGTCACAGGCCGCGCCGCATCTCAGGAGGACAATATGACAACGACATTCACACTCCGCACCATCCCCGCCTCCCGCCGTGCATCCGCGCTCTACTGCGCTGTCTACGGCAGCGGCACGCCGCTACTGTTGATCCACGGCCTCGGCGTCAGTGGCGCCGTGTTCCAACCGCTGATCCCGGTGCTAGCCGCCCGCTATCAGGTGATCGTCCCCGATCTGCGCGGCCACGGCCATAGCCGCCGCCTGCCCGGACCTGCCGGCGCCGAGCGTCTGGCGGCCGACATCGAGAACCTGCTCGACCTGCTGGGCATCGCTTCCTGTTTCGCGCTGGGCTACGCCAGCGGTGGCGTGGTCGTCCAGCAACTCGCCCACGACCACCCAGCGCGTCTTCGCGGCATGGCGCTGGTCTGCGCCTATGCCCGCAGCGCGGCGACGATCCGCGAGCAGATCGAGAGCCGCCTGCGGCCTGAGCTGTTCCGGCTGATCGGCGCCGGCGGCATGGGCCGGCTCGCCGCTCACGCCGGGTGCCCGCGCGGTGCGCCCGCCGATACGTACGCTTTTGTGCGCGACGTGGTCGCGACGAATGACGGCCGGCGGATCGCGCCGATCGCGCGGTCGCTGCTCGCGTTCGATAGCCGCCCTTGGCTCGGCGAGATCACCTGCCCGGCGCTCGTCGTCGCCGGCGAAACCGATGCGACCACGCCTCCTCATCACGCTCGTGAGCTGGCGGGGTGCATCCCGAACGCCGAGCTGCGGATGATCCCGCGCGCCGGTCACTGGCTGGTTAAGACCCACACCGATGCGCTGCTCGCGGCGATTCTGCCTTGGCTGGCGGCGCAGGAGGTGGCGGCATGACCACCGGCACGATCACCTGGGTTGAGACGCTGGAGCGCCGGGTGCGCAGCGCCCTAGAGGCGGGCGATCTCGAAGCGGTGCGAACGCTGCTGATCGGCCGGCACCCCGCCGATGTGGCCGATGTGATCGATCGGTTGGACGACGAGGATCAGGTGACGGTCTTCCGGCTGCTCTCGCCGGCACAAGCCGCTGAAGTGCTGGACGAAACTAGCAGCGACGCGACTCGCGAGCTGCTCGAGCAACTGCCGCCCGCCGAAGTCGGCGATCTGCTCGATCGCCTGCCGATGGACGACGTCGCCGAGATTTTAACCGAGGACGTGCCGGATCGGCAGCAGGCGCTGCTGGCCGAGATGGAGCCGGGCGACGCCGCCGAGGTGCGCTCACTGCTCCAGTATCCACCGCAGAGCGCCGGCCGGCTGATGACCGAGAAGTTCGTGCGTGTGCGGCCCGAGATGACTGCAGCCGAGACGATCGCGTATCTGCGGCTGGTCGACCCAGAGGTGGAGACCGTCACTGATCTGTACGTGTTGAACCAGGCCCAACAGCTCGTCGGCGTCGTGTCATTACGTGCGGTGATCACCGCCGCGCCGGAGCGCCGGATGGATCGGATCATGAGCACGCAGCTCGTGACTGTCACGCCCGAAACCGACCAGGAAGAGGTCGCCCGGCTGGTCGCGCGCTACGATTTCCTAGCGCTGCCGGTGGTCGCGCCGAATGGCCGGATGCTCGGCATCATCACAGTCGATGACGTGATCGACGTGCTGGTGCAGGAAAGCACCGAGGATGTGCTGCGCTTCAGCGGTATCGAGGGCGGCCCCGAGCTCGACCAGCCCTATTTCACCGTCCCAATCCTGCGCGTCGTGCGCAAGCGGGTCGGCTGGCTGCTGCTGCTGTTCCTGGCTGAAACCTTCACCGGCAGTGTGTTGCGGTTCTTCGAGAACGAGCTGGCGCAGGTCGTCGCGCTGTCGTTCTTCATCCCGCTGCTGATCGGCACCGGCGGCAACACCGGCGCGCAGACGGTATCGACGCTGATTCGCGGGCTGGCGCTCGGCGAGATCCGGCTGCGCGACACCTGGCGGGTAGTCGTGCGCGAGCTGGGCAGCGGATTACTGCTGGGCCTGCTGCTGGGCTGCGTCGCGTTCGGGCGTTCGCTGATGTGGGGCAGTAGCGTACAGCTCTCGCTTGTCGTCGGCCTGACGATCGTGGCGATCTGCACCTGGGCGAATACGATCGGCGCGCTGATCCCGCTCGTCGCACAGAAGGTCGGCATCGACCCGGCGGTCGTCTCGGCGCCGCTGATCACAACGCTGGTGGACGCGACCGGGCTGGCGATCTACCTCATTATCGCGAAGGTATTGCTCGGTCTGTGAATCACGTGAGGATTGGATAAAACTAACAAAAAGCCGCCCAGTTCGGGCAGATCTTGAGGGCGAGTTTCGCCAGATCCTTATTACAACTGTGCTTTCACTGTGCATTCTATCCAAACATGTGCGTAGTATCTGAGAAAATCTGCACAAATCTATTGACAAGCTGATAGCGAACGTGTATATTTTCTTTTAACCTAGCGGCGGATTGCATTGACGCCCGCAGCGGCCTCATAGAATGAGGTAGAGCTGTGGGTTTTTATTATCTGGCACGCCACCACCGGCGGCGGATCATTGCTGGGCATTCCTTTTCCGCGCGACGGCGCTCTCCCGGCTCCAACGACGGCGTTCGGACGACCTCCAATGGCGGGGGCTTATTTTGGCATGGATTTCGGTGCCAATGAAGATTTACTTTTCGCGAATCTTCAAGCGTCAGCGCCTCACAGGGTGACTTATCGGCTGCAAATCCCACCTGTGCGGGCTGGACATATCCCGCTTGTACGAGGAGTTCCCTTATGAACAATTTTTCCAGACCACCAAGACGTGGACTGTACGACCCGCGCTTCGAGCACGACGCCTGCGGGATCGGCTTTGTGGCCCGGCTCTCCGGGGCGGCGAGCCACGACATCATCGCGATGGCGCTCACCGCCGTCGGCAACATGGCACATCGCGGGGGAGTCGGTGCCGATGGCAAGAGCGGCGATGGCGCGGGGTTGCTAACTCAGATTCCGCGGGCCTTCTTCGCCCGCGAGTTGGCGTGGCTCGGTGTCGACTACCCGGCTGACGATCTCGCGGTTGGGATGCTGTTCCTACCGCAGGACGAGGAGCAGCGCGCCGCCGCTCGGCAGCTGGTCGAGCAGGGGTTGGCGCAGCACGGGCTGACGCTGTTCGGCTGGCGTACGGTGCCTGTGGACGCCGCCGCTCTGGGCGAGCGCGCCCACGAGATGCGCCCGGTCATCGAGCAGGCGCTGGTGGGGTGTAGCGGCAGTTGTGAAGGTGTTGCGTTGAACCCCGTGACAACCGCCGAATACGAGCAGGCGCTCTACCTGGCGCGCAAGATGATCGAAGCGGAGGCATCCGAACGGGGTATCGCTGGCTTCTCGATCCCCTCGCTCTCCTGTCGCACGCTGGTTTATAAAGGGCTGCTCGTCGCGCCGCTGTTGCCCCAGTTCTACCCCGATCTAGGCGACCCACTATATGAAACCGCGATCGCCGTCTTCCACCAGCGCTACTCGACAAATACCTTCCCAACTTGGGAGCGCGCTCAGCCCTTCCATATGCTCTCGCACAACGGCGAGATCAACACGCTCCAGGGCAATATCACCTGGATGCGTGCCCGCGAGGCTGAGTGGCGAAGCGACGACCGAACGGACACGATATATCGTGCCCCGACGACCGATAAGACGCTAGACCAGGAGACAGGGAGACGAGGAGATGATGATGATGCACTACTTAATCCCCCTATCTCTCTGTCTCCTGGTCTCACCGTAGGGGGTCGAGCATTAGCGGAGGCGGTCGCGCGGCTCGGGCCGGTGGTGGACACAAACGGCAGCGACTCGGCGATGCTCGACAACGTGCTGGAGCTGCTGACACT
>WNFV01016059.1_pt1 | contig 16188 bp, 16 predicted proteins | sample 5400101 | NCBI WGS metagenome assembly WNFV01 (sample SAMN13153361, study PRJNA577476) | soil metagenome | isolation source: 115 cm soil or saprolite under grassland replicate 1 | place: USA:California | collected 2016-06-15
CGCGCTCGCGCATGGTCTTGAGCACTTCCTCGAGCGGCGGCGGCTCGCCCTGGATCCAGCGCAGGGGATTGATGCGCGCGACGACGAAGGCGCGCAGGTACGGGCTGACGAAGCCGCGGTCCTTCAGCTTCGCGATGACTTCGGCGACGCGCGAGTCCAGGTCCATCAGCATCGCGGCATGACGCTCGTGGGCCTTGATCGCGGCCGACAGCGGCTCGTCGGAAAATTTCTCCAGGCGCCGCACGATGGGATTGTAGGCGCCGCCGGCGAACTTGCCGTTCTTCTCGTAGCACACGCCGAGCGTCACGAGCGAGGCTTCCTCCAGGTAGAAGGCGAACTGGGTTTCCCTGCGCTTCGCGTCCTCGTCCAGCAGGCCGCGATAGATGCGGATCACCTCGAGCGACTTCTCGCGCAGGTTGTGCGCTTTTTCGGTGTTGAGCGCGAGGATCTGCCAGGCGATCTCGCGCCTGGGCACGACGAGCGCGGTGATCGAGCGCGCGCCGAGCCTGCGCATCGCTTCCAGCCGATGCCGGCCGTTCGGAGTCCAGAAGCCTTCCTTGGGCGCGGTGACCGCGATCACCGGATCGAGATACATCCCGGTGCGGTGCAGGACGTCGGCGAGCTTGCGGTGGTGGGTCTGCGAAAGATCGCGCTGGAAGGGCGTGGGCTCGATCGAGTCGATGGGGAGGATCGCGACGATGAGCGGGTTTTTCCCGAGCGGATCGCTGTAGGCACCGAGCACGAGCCCGCCCGCGCTTTCGATCCTGCCGCGCGCTTCCTCGGCCTCCCCGGGGAGCGAATCGAGCCGGCACTCCGCCGGCGTGAGGCCGCGCGATTTAGCAGCCGCCTTGCGCGGCGTGCGGCGCGCGGGGGCGCGCTTGATTCCGGAGCGGGTCCGGGGTCTGGCAGGGCTGGCCATCGATGGGCGCTATGATCGCCCATCGGCGCTGCAGACGCAAAGCGGCCTCGGTAATATCCTCTGCGTTACACTAAAGATTCCGGGGTCGCCATGAAAGAACTTCTCCGCCCGACTGCTCTCAGCGCCCTGCTCGCGCTCGCCCCCCTTTGCGCCCCGGCGCAAACGCCCGACACGCACCGGCACCGCTTCGGCGACGCGGAAAAGTGGGCGAAGGTCTTCGACGATCCCGAGCGCGATGCCTGGCAGAAGCCGCACGAGGTGATCGAGGCGCTCGCGCTCGCGCCCGACGCCGTGGTGGCGGACATCGGCTCGGGAACGGGCTACTTCGCCGCGCGCCTTGCGCGCTTCGTGCCGAAGGGCCGGGTCTACGGCGTGGACACCGAGCCCGGCATGGTTAAATATCTCGCAGAGCGTGCGCGCCGCGAAGGCCTCGCCAATCTCGTCTCGATCGCCGGCCGGCCGGCGGACGCGCGCCTTCCGGCCAAGGTGGACCTCGCGCTGATGGTGGACGTGTACCACCACATCGCCGGGCGGGAGGAGTATTTCCGCAGGCTGCGCGGATCGCTCAAGGCCGGCGGGCGCGTCGCGATCATCGACTTCAGGCCGGATTCGGAGAGGGGCCCGCCGAAGCGCGAGCGCATCTCACCGGAGCGCGTGAAGGCGGAAATGGGCGAGGCCGGCTACGCGGCGGCGAAGGAATACGCGTTCTTGCCGAACCAGTATTTCCTGGTTTTCGAGCCCGGGCGGAATTAGCCGGCGTCGGGTGACTTCCGGCACGTATCATCGCAAGCATGAACTTTTCCGAATCGATCATGGCCGCGCTGATCGCGGCCGGCGCCACGGTGCTGGCGGCGCTCGTCCAGTTGCGCATGTCCTGGCGCAGGGAGTTGAAGGAGCGCGAGCGCGGCCAGCCCATCACCAAGAAGACGCGGCGCGGCCCGGTCCTCTTCGTTTTCGCCCTGATGATCGCGGCGGCCGTGGGCGGGTTCGCGCTTTCGCAATACTTCCTGTCGCTGCGCAACGGCGACCGCGACACGCTGCGCTCGGAGCTGCAATCGAAGCTCTCGGAGATCAGCGCGAGCGCGGCGCGGCTGGAGCATGCGCGCCTCGGCGAGCGCGAGCAGGTCGAGGCGGCGGTGCGCCGCGCAGAAGCGCTGCGCCTCGGCGAGGAGGGCGCGGCGGCGAGCGTCGTGGTCGGCCCGTGCAAGCGCGAAGCCGTCCCCGGGGACCGGCGTGAATGCACCGAGCAAAGCGCGGTGCGGGTCGCGGTCTGCGCTACACCCGCTTCGAGGACTCGAAACAACCCTGGCAGGACAGCCGCGTGCAGCCCGGCCAGGACGCTGGCCAGGCGCGATTCGCGGACAAATTCGCCGAGTGGCCCGACGGCGAGTCGGGCAAGCAGGTCTGCCAGGGATTCCTGCAATGGGGCCGCGAGAAGTCGCGCGTTGCGCGCATCCTCGTCAAGTACGCGCCGTAGCCGGGAACCGGGCGGGAGTGGCTATACTTCTCCCCCACTCGTTGCGGGAGAGCCACGATGCGATTCGCCCGATTGCTGCCGCCGGTTCTCGCCGCGTTCCTCTGCGCCGCCGCGCTCGCCCAGTCCGCCGCCGACTATCCCGCTCGTCCGATCCGGATCGTCGTTCCGCTCGCCGCGGGCGGCAACGTGGACATCGTCGCGCGAACGCTCGCCGAGCAGATTTCCAGAAGCCTCGGGCAGCCGGTCTTCGTCGAGAACCGGCCCGGCGCCTCGAGCCTCGTCGGCACGCAGTTCGTCGCGAAATCCGCGCCCGACGGGTACACGCTCCTCGCGATGGCGAACACCTTCGCCACCGTCCCGCTGATCGTCCCCGATCCCGGCTACGATCCGCTGAAGGACTTCGCCGGCGTCACGCAGACCTGCCTCGTGCCGCAGGTGCTGGTCGTGAATCCCACTCTCTCCGCGCAGTCGGTGAAGGAACTCATCGCTCTCGCGAAGGCGCAACCGGGAAGGGTTTCCTACGCTTCCTCGGGGAACGGCTCGACCGGCCACATGGCGGCCGAGCTCTTCAACGGCCAGGCGGGCGTGAAGATGCTGCACGTTCCGTACAAGGGAAATTCCCAGGCGATCGTGGACGTCATCAGCGGACAGGTCACGATGATGTTCGACCAGGTGAGCACCTCCGCCCCGCAGATCAGGGCCGGGAAGCTGCGGGCGCTCGCCGTCACCAGCTCGAAGCGCTCGCCGCTCCTGCCCGAGGTGCCGACGGTCGACGAGTCGGGCGTGCCGGGCTACGAGGACATCACCTTCAACGGCCTCGTGGCGCCCGCGGGAACCGCGCGCGAGATCCTGGTGCGACTGAACAGGGCTGTTGCAAACGCGGTGAGTGCGCCGGATCTGTACAACCGTTTCCTCGAGCGCGGCATAGAGCTGAAGGCGAGCGCCTCGCCGGAGGAGTTCACCGCTTACATCAAGGCGGAATTCGAAAAGAAGGGCCGGCTCGTGCGCGAAGCGGGGATCAAGCCGGAATAGCGGGATGATCGAACGCGAGCCGCCGGGGATCGCCGTCATCGGGAGCATTGAAATGAGAGACAAGCTGTTCGAGCAGGGACTGAAGCTGCGCAAGCAGGTGCTGGGCGCGGAGTACGTCGAAAGGCAGCTCAAGAACGCCGACGAGCTCACGATGCCCATGCAGATGCTCGCGACCAAGTCGGCGTGGGGCATGGTGTGGGCGCGCCCGGGGCTGCCGCGCCGAATCCGCAGCATGCTGAACATCGCGATGCTGGTCGCGCTGGGGAAAGCCGAGGAGCTCGAGCTGCATCTCGACGGCGCCATCCGCAACGGCGTCACCAAGAAGGAGATCGGCGAGATCCTGCTGCACTCGGCGATCTACTGCGGTTATCCGGCGGCGCTCGGGGGTTTTCGGACTGCGCGCCAATATTTCGCCAAGCGCGGCGATAAGAAGGCGGCAAGGAAGAAAAGAAAGTGACCCAGGGGACCTTTTGATTCACGTCACGCACGCGAAACGTCCTCGACTCACGGGACGCGTCTCTCCAGACGCCGAATCATCCTATAATGAGCAAATGAACGGAGAACAATTGTGAATGCCCCAGACAAACTCCCAAAAATTTCGTTGGCGCCCGGTGTTTACGTGCTTCGGCCCGCGCACACGAAAGCTCGGACGCCGCGTCGGCGAACAGCATCACTGTTGTTAACGGCGTTGCGGCGGGCAAAGCATGCGCGCGGTGGAAAGACAGGCCAAAGCTTTCTCAAGGAAATTCGCGCCGCGCGACATGTCCGCTGAGCGCTTTGTCCTTGATGCGAGCGTAGCGGTCGAATGGTTCTTGCCTGGCGGCGGTCTCCGTGCTCAGTACGCCGAACGTGTGCTAGAACGAATAAGCGCGGGGGACCTTATTCCCTCGGTTCCCGATCTTTGGCATTACGAACTGGCCAGCGTCCTGATCGCTGCGAAGCGTGACAAACGGATTTCGGCTGCGAAACTTCGCGCGTCACAGCTCGCCATCCGAGGGCTCCAACCTGAGACACTGGCGATCGAACTCGACGCGGCCGCGCTCATCGACCTCAGCCAGCACTATCACCTGTAGGGATACGATGCGGTTTACTTCGAACTTGCGCGCCGTCTGAAAATTCCGATCGCCTCAATTGACGACGGGATAAGCACGGCCTGTGGGGTATTCGGTATTGCGCTGCTCTGATCCGAAACAGCCGTTCCCTTTCTTTCCCGCACGCGATCATTTCGCGAAGCACGGCCAAAAAAGGCGGCGAAGAAGCGCTGACGCAGGGGTCGAGACATGCGCCTGAATCTGCGCGCCCTTGCGTCACTGTCGGTTGCGCTTGCACTCTTGGCGCCGCAAGCGGGCGGGGCAGCGGATAACTATCCCGCCAAGCCGATCCGCTTCGTCGTCGCCTTCCCTCCGGGCGGCGGCACCGACATCATCGCTCGCGTCATCGCGCAGAAGCTCTCCGAGCGCCTCGCGCAGCAGGTCGTGGTCGACAACCGGCCCGGCGCGGGCGGCAACATCGGCACCGACATCGTCGCCAAGTCCGCGCCCGACGGATACACGATGCTGATGGGCTCGGCGGGACCGCTCGCGATCAACGCCAGCCTCTTCGCCAAAATGCCCTTCGATCCGATCAAAGATCTCGCGCCGGTCACGCTCGCCGCGTCCACGCCCAACGTGCTCGTCGTCCATCCGTCGCTTCCGGCGCGAACGGTGAAGGAGCTGATCGCGCTCGCAAGAGCAAGGCCGGGCGAGATCAACTTCGCCTCCTCGGGGCACGGCACGCCTGCGCACCTCGCGGGCGAGCTGTTCAACTCCATGGCGGGAGTGAAACTCGTACACGTTCCTTACAAAGGCGCCGCGCCGGCGCTCGCCGATCTGCTCGGCGGCCAGGTGCAGCTCATGTTCTCGACCATGCCGCCCGCGCTGCCGCACGTGAAAGACGGCAAGCTTCGAGCGCTCGCGGTGACGAGCCGCAAGCGCTCGCCCGCGGCGCCGGACTTGCCGACGCTGGACGAGGCGGCGCTCGCCGGATTCGAGGCGATCACCTGGCACGGAGTGGTCGTGCCCGCGGGCACGCCCACGACTGTCATCGCGCTGCTCAACCGCGAGATCGTCGCGATCCTGCATTTGCCCGAGGTCGTCGAGCGCCTCTCGGGCCAGGGCGCTGAAGCCCTCGGCAGCACGCCGGAGGAATTCGCCGCCTACATCGGGTCGGAATCGGTCAAGTGGGCGAAGGTCGTCAGGGAGTCGGGCGCGAAAGCGGAATAGGAGAACCGGTGCACGACGAAGGCGATCCCGATTTCAAATCGCCGCCCGCCGGCTGCGACTGCCACTTTCACGTGTTCGGCCCGGCCGAACGCTATCCCTACGGCTCGGATCTCCGCTATCCGCCGCCGCTCGCTCCGGTCGAGAACTACCTCGCACTCGCGAAGAAACTCGGCATCGAGCGTTTCGTGCTCGTGCAGCCGTCAGCCTACGGACGCGACAACCGCTGCATGCTCGATGCGATGCGCGAGGTCGGCGCGAAAAAATGCCGCGGCATCGCCGACATCGACGAGAACGCGCCCGACGCGGAGCTTGCGCGTCTGCACGCGCTCGGCGTGCGCGGCGTGCGCATCAACGTGTCGCCCGTCCAGCGCTACGAGGCGGGCTTGGCCGCGAAGGTCCTGCCGCGCGTCGAGCGCCTCGCAGCGCGCTGCGCCGAGATCGGCTGGCAGCTCGATTTCCTTACGCCGGGCTGGCTGACCGCCGAGCTGATGCCCACGCTGAAAAAACTGAAGCTCGATTTCACCATCGCCCACTTCGGCCTCTTTCCGGCGAAGGACGGGGTGAAGCAGGCGGGTTTTCAGCAGCTCCTCGGTCTGCTGCGCCACGGTGATGGGCGCTGCTGGGTCAAGCTGACCGGCGTCTATCGCATGTCCGCCGCCAACGGGTTCACGGACGTCGCGCCGATGGCGCGCGCGCTGATCGAAGCGGCGTCCGAGCGCGTCCTCTGGGGGAGCGACTACCCGCACCTTTCCTTCGCCGACAAGGTCGGCTCGGTCGAGCTGTGGAACCTTCTCGGGCGATGGGCGCCGGATGCTGCGACGCGGCGCAAGATTCTGGTGGACAATCCGCGACAGTTGTTCAAGTTCTAATTGCAGAGCCCGCTCAATCCCGCGCGGCGAACCACATTCTCTGAAACACCCCGTCGCGCGCGACGAGCAGGTGGTGCAGCACCGCTCCGATGTGGACGAGGATCAGGACGATCAGGGTCGACGCGTTGGCGAGGTGCACGACACTGAGAAACTCCTTGGCCGCGGGGACGTCCCAGGACCCGAAGGCAAGCGTGTAGCCGAAATACTTGATCGGGTACGGGCTGGCGAGCGATCCCAGGAAGCCGGTGACCGGCTGGATCACGATGCAGGCGTAGAGCGCGTAGTGGGTGAAATGGGAGGCGAGGACTTGCCAGCGCGGCATGGTCCCGGGCAGCGGCGGCGCCGGATGCGCAAACCGCCAGGCGATGCGCGCGAAAATGATCAGGCCCAGCGTCATGCCGATCGACTTGTGCAGGTTGTACATCTCGGCCCTGAACGGGCCGACGCCCTTGGGAAGGTTGATCATCCAAAGCCCGAGCCCGATCATTCCCAGCACCGCGAGCGCGACGATCCAGTGAAGGACGATGGCGGTCCGGGTGTACCTGTGTGGCGCGCCGGCCTCGGCGCGCTCGAACTCGCGAGCAGGGAGGCGGCTCGAGACAAGCGAACCTGTTTCGGCTTGAGAGGACATCCCTGATCGGCCCCCCGTCGGGTTCGGCGCAGTATATCGCGGCGCGAGGCGACCGGCGTGCCGCCCGGCGCCCGATTGCACTACAATTCCGGACACCTCCTCCTCGCGTGATCCCGCCATGAGAACGTGGAAACTCGCGTTTTGCACCGCTCAGATTTTTTCCTCGGCATGGGCGGCGCCTTTCGCGTACGTGCCCAATGAAAGATCGGGCACGGTATCGGTGATCGACACCGCAAGCGACCAGGTCGTCGCGACGATCAAGGCCGGCGGCAAGCCGCGCGGCATCGCCGCCAGCCCGGACGGCCGCCGGCTCTACGTGAGCGACCAGCCGAGCGGCGCGCTCCTGATCGTGGACCTCGCCAGGCGCGAAGTCTCCGGGCAGATCCCCGTCGGAAAATCCCCCGAAGGCGTGGGTATTTCCCGCGACGGCACCTGGATCGCCGTCGCCGTGGAAGAGAACAACAGCGTGGCCCTGATCCGCGCGGTGAATTCCCGGGAAACATTCAGCATCGCCGTGCACGGGAAAAATCCGGAGCACGCGGTGTTCAGCCCGGACGGCAAATGGCTGTACGTCAGCGCCGAGGACGGCGCGGCGGTGGACGTGATCGACGTGGCGAAGCGCGGCGCGGCCAAGCTCGTCAAGGTCGGCGAGCGGCCGCGCGGCATCGGCTTTCTGCCCGACGGCAGCCGCGCCTACGTGGCGGCGGAAAATTCCGACCAGGTGTACGTGATCGACTGCGCGCGCGCCGAAGTCGTCTCCGTCATCCCGGCCGGCAAGCGCTCCAACGGCATCGCCGTGCGCCCCGACGGGAAAGTCGTGTTCGTCTCCAACGGCGGCGACGCTTCGGTCTCGGCAATCGACGTCGCTTCGGGCAGGATCACCGCGACCGTTCCCGCGGGGCAGCGTCCCTGGAACATGGCGATCACTCCGGACGGCAAAAAACTCTACGTCGCGAACGGCCGCTCCAACTCCGTCTCGGTGATCGACGCGGAGGCGATGACCAAGCTGCGCGACGTCGCGGTGGGCGAGCTGCCCTGGGGCGTGGTGATCAGGTGATCATTCCGCGGCTCCGGCTTTGCGGAGCAGTTGCGCCGTTTCTTCGTGTCTCCCCTCGACTGCCATCGCGAGCGCGGTCTTGCCGCGGTTGTCGCGCGCATTGGCATCGGCGCCGCGTCCGAGCAGCAGCTTGACCGTCCCCGCGTGGCCGTACGCCGCCGCCCACATCAGCGCGGTGAGGTCGTTCCGATACGCGGCGCGCGGGCTCTCGCCGGCGGCGAGGAGCAATTCGACGACTTCGGTGTGCCCGAGGCCGGCCGCGTAGATCATGGCGGTTTTCCCGACCCGGTCCGCCGGCGCGCGATCCGCGCCCTTCTCCAGCAACAGCTTCACCAACTCCGCGCTGCCCGAGAAGCTCGCCGCCATCAGCGGAGTCACCTTCGACAGGTTCGCGAGATCCACGTCCGCGCCCCTCTCGAGGGCGAGCCGCGCCATGCCCTTGTGGCCGTTCTTCAGCGCGATCATGAGCGGCGTATCGCCGAGGCGGTTGCGCGAGTTCACGGCCGCCCCGCCGTCCAGCAGGCGCGTTACGGCGGCCACGTCCCCTTGCCGCGCCGCAACAAGGAGCTGGGCGTTGGGCGAAAGATCTTGGGCACCGGCCGAAACGGCCGCGATATAGTAGCCATGTATCCCGGTTCGTGCCACGCGGCGCTTCCGCAGCAGGGTCTGCGCACGCAAATCTGAACAGCAATAATCGCAAGGGGGAATCATGCGCGCTTCTCTCAGCACCCGTCTCCGTTTCTTCGTTGCCGCGAGCCTCGGTTCGCTCGCATTGGGCGGCGTTCAGGCCCAGGAAGTCAAAGGCGGCGCCACCACCGCAGGAGCGCCGATGTCCTCGTCGCTCGCGCCGGTGACCCAGGCGATGCTCGACGCGGCCGCCAAGGACGGCACGAACCACCTGCATCCGAACAGCAACTACGAGCAGACGCGCTACTACCCCGCGGCGCAGATCAACCCCGCCAACGTGGGCAACCTGAGGCCGGTGTTCACGTTCCAGACCGCGGTGCTCGAGTCGATGGAAACCGCGCCGCTGGTGGTGAACGGCGTCATGTTCCTCACCACCTCGTTCAACCACGTCTATGCCGTCGATGCGGCCACCGGTAAGGAATTCTGGCACTACAAGCACAAGATGGGGCCGATCACGACCTTCTGCTGCGGGCCGAACAACCGCGGCGTGGCGGCGTACGAAGGCATGCTCTACATGGGCACGCTCGACGCCAAGCTCGTGGCGCTCGACGCCAAGACCGGCAGGGTCGCGTGGGAGACGCAGATCGCCGATCCGGAGAAGGGCTACTCCGAAACCATGGCGCCGACGGTGGTGGAGGGCAAGGTGCTGATCGGCACCAACGGCGGCGAGTACGGCATCCGCGGCTTTCTCAAGGCCTTCGACGCCAAGACCGGCAAGCTCGTGTGGACGTTCTATACGATCCCCGAAAAGGGGCACGAGGGCGTGTGGGCCGAGAACGACGCCACCGGCCGCAACATGAAGCGGGACATCGCGGCGGAGAAGAAGCAGCTCGCGGGCAAGGGCGGCGGCTTCTACCAGACGCTCGGCGGCGGCGTGTGGATGACCCCGGCGGTCGACCGCAAGACCAAGACCGTGTTCTTCGTCGCGGGCAATCCCTCGCCCGACCTGTACGGCGCCGAGCGCCCGGGCGACAACCTGTACACCGACTCGCTGGTCGCGATCGATCTGGACAGCGGCAAATACAAGTGGCACTTCCAGTACATCGCGCACGACGTGTGGGACCTCGACGCGGTCAGCCCGCCGATCCTGACGCAGGCGAAGGACAAGAGCGGAAAGATGGTCGACGTCGTGATCCACGGCGGCAAGACCGGTCACGTCTACGTGCACGAACGCGCGACCGGCAGGCTGATCCGCTACTCGGAGGCGATGATCCCGCAGGAAAACATGTGGGTGCTGCCGACCGCGAAGGGCGCGCGCATGCTCCCGGGCGCGAACGGCGGGGTCGAATGGTCGCCGATGGCGTTCAACCCGACGACGCGCCTCGCCTATGCGCTCAACCTGCACCAGCCCATGACCTATCACGTCGAGGCCGCGAACTATCCGGGCGGCAGCAAGCTGTGGCTCGGCGGCGCATTCAAGACCATAGCGAGCGAGAAGCAATGGGGTCGCCTCGCGGCGGTCGACATCGACACCGGCAAGCTCGCGTGGAAGTACGACACCGAGCAGCCGCTGATCGGCGGCGCGCTCGCCACCTCCGGCGGACTCGTGTTCTTCGGCGAAGGCAACGGCCTGTTCAAGGCCCTCGACGCCAAGAGCGGAAAGCTGCTGTGGCAATACCAGGCCGGGGCCGGAGTCAACGCGCCCCCGGTGTCCTACACGGTGAAGGGCAAGCAGTACGTCGCCGTCGCGGCGGGCGGCAACACCCAGATCGATTTCAAGCGCGGCAACAGCGTAGTCGTATTCGCCCTGCCCTGATCCCTTCGACCCTTGGAGGCCGCCCGAGGGCGGCCTTTTGTTTTTCTGCGATCCTGTCGATGAAACGAGCTCTCGTCCTGGGGTTGCTCTTCGCCTTTCTGCCGGCGGCGCATGCAGATCCTGAAGCGGGCAAGCGCAAAGCCGAGGTTTGTGCCGCCTGTCACGGCGCCGACGGCAACTCCGCAACCGGCGAGTTTCCCGTCCTCGCCGGCCAGACCGCCCGTTATCTCTATCTGCAGCTCAAGGATTTCAAGGAAGGCCGGCGCAAGGAGCCGTCGATGGAGCCGATGGTGGAGAAGCTCTCGCGCGAGGACATGCTCGATCTCGCCGAATACTTCGCCGCCCGCAAGCCCAAGCCCGTCGCGTTCAAGGCGGACGCCGCGCGCGTCGCCCGCGGCAAGAAAAAGGCCGAAGAGGTCCTCTGCACCATGTGCCACCTGGGAGGAATGTCCGGACAGAACGAGATCCCGCGCGTCGCGGGCCAGCACCCCGAATACGTCATCAAGCAGCTCAAGGCTTTCAAGGCGCGCACGCGCACCAACGACGCGGGCAGCATGACCAGCGTCGCCCGGACCATCACCGAGCAGGACATCGAGGATCTGGCGCACTATATCTCGAGCCTGGACTAGAAATCCGCCGCGGAACGGGACATGGGATCCCGCCGGCGCTTCGCTCATTGACAAGTTCCAGCGCGCGCAGGCAAAGTCACGACCTTGGCGGCGCATTACTTTCCGTTCAGGAGGACGACATGGTTGAAAAGCAATCTGTGATTCTGACGGCGATTGCGGGCGCGGCCGCCCTTGTGCTTCAAGCAGCGCCCGGTTCCCTGCGGGCGCAAACCGAGCCGCCGGCGTTGAGCGGGAAGATCGCCTCCGCCGAGGAAGGCGCGATGGAGGGCGTGCTCGTCGGCGTGAAGAAAGCGGGCTCGACGATCACGATCACCGTCGTGAGCGACAAGGACGGGCGCTACAGCTTCCCGGCCGCGAAGCTCGAGCCCGGGCACTACGCCGTTCGCATCCGCGCAGTCGGCTACGATCTCGACGGCCCCGGCGCGGTGGAGGTCGCCGCGCGGAAGACCGCCACGCTCGACCTCAAGCTCAAGAAGACCTCCGACCTCGCCGCGCAACTCTCCAACGGCGAATGGATGGCGAGCGTTCCGGGCACCGATCAACAAAAAGGCCTGCTCCTCAACTGCGTCGGCTGCCACACGCTCGAGCGCGTCGTGCGCTCGCAATACGACGCCGACAGCTTCACAAAGACGATCCTGCCGCGCATGCAGGGCTACGTGAACCAGAGCATCCCGCAGCATCCGCAATTGCGCAAAGCCGAGCGGCTGATGGAAGAGCGCGGCGACCAGCGCGTGCAGGTGTACCGCACCACCGCCGAGTATCTCGCCACGATCAACCGCAGCGCCGCGCCCGCGTGGAGCTACGCGCTGAAGCCGCATCCGCGCCCCACGGGCCGCGCCACTCGCGTCATCTACACGGAATACGAGCTGCCGCGCGAGACGATCTCGCCGCATGACGTCATCGTCGATTCCGAGGGCATCGCCTGGTATTCGAGCTTTGGCGAGCAAAACCTCGGCCGGCTCGATCCGAAGACCGGCAAAGTCACCGAGTTTCGCATCCAGGTGCACAAGCCGGGATTCCCGACCGGGCTCCTCGGCCTGCGCACGGACAAGGAAGGCAACCTGTGGCTCGGCAACATGTACCAGGCGACCATCGTCAAGTTCGACCGCAAGACGACGAAATTCACCACCTGGGAGCTGCCCTCCGAGCAGAACATCGACGCCGCGCAGATCAACATGGTGAGCCCGCAGTTCTCGCACGTCGACGGCAAGGTGTGGACGCAGAACAACGGCTTCGCCGGCGTGCACCGCCTCGACGTCGCGACCGGCAAGATCGAGACCTGGGAGCCGTTCAAGAGCGCGCCGAAGGGCGAGCCGCACAACATCTACGACGTCATTCCCGACTCGAAGAACAACGCCTGGTTCACCGACTTCCGCTGGCGGCACATCGGGCGCATCGACGCGAAGAGCGGCGAGGTGAAGATGTTCGAGATACCGGCCACGGCCAAGGTCGTCGCGCCGCGCCGCGGCATGATGGACGCGCGGGACCGGCTCTGGTTCGCGCAGTACCGCGGCGACAAGATCGCCGTGCTCGACACGAAGACCGGGCAGTTCCGAGACTGGGCGGTGGGCCCGCGCTGGTCGTCGCCCTACGACGTCACGATCGACAAGAACGAGGAGGCGTGGACGGGCTCGATGATCACCGACCAGGTGACGCGGCTCGACACCAGGACCGGGCAGCTCATCGACTATCTCCTGCCGCGCAAGACCAACATCCGGCGCGTCTTCGTGGACAACTCGACCACGCCGGTGACTTTCTGGGTGGGCAACAACCACGGCGCCTCCATCGTCAAGCTGGAGCCGCTGGACTAGGTAAACGTACGCGGTCGGACATCCGGGATTTACGCGCAAGGCCCGTCGCTCACGTTTCCCCGCCTGAGGTCCGGCGACATCTCGATACGGCGAATTCCCTTCTCGCCGGCGGCGCACAGGACGAGCGGACGGCCCGGCCCGGCGTTCGGGCGGCGCGCAAGCCCGCATGCGCCCCGCACCGGGGAGGAAAGCTCGAGCTTCTCCGCTTTCCCCGCCGCGAGGTCGATCTTCCACAGCGACCCGTGCCTGGCATCGACGCCGAAGAGCAGTCCGTCCGCGAAGGCGAGGCCGGTGAAGCCCACGACCTTGTGCCGGTCGGTGTCGCGGGCAAGCTCGTGCCGTCTCGCTTCGAAACGCTCCGGATCGAGCCGCCACAGCACCGCGCGCACGTTGCTCGACACGATCGCGGCCCCGGACGGATCGAGCGCGAGGTCCGGCGCGCAGTCGGCCGGTTCGCCGACGAACATCCCGACGCGCCCGATCCGGCGCCGCGTCGTGATCTCGTAGACGTAAACGCCGTCGCCGTGCAGCACCCAGAGACGGTTTCGCGCCGCGTCGACCTGGACGCGAAGCGCCTCGAGTCGTCCTTCCGAGCGATGCTCCAGGGCGCGCCGGCCGCCGTCCGGCTTCGCTTCCGGTCCGCCGTCGCACGCGGCGAGGAAGGCTACGAAAAGCACCGGCGCGAGCCAGCGTCCCAAGGCAATGCCAAAATAGCGCGTGTTCATCTTTGTGTCTCCGATTTGCCGGCGTGAACCAGCGCGGCGGCAGTGAGCGCGCCGTACATGGCGAATCCGGCGGCCACCGCGATGAAGAAGCCGGTCGCGCCCGCGTCGAGCCAGTAGAGCGCCACGAGCGCGCCGCCGGCACTGGCGAGAAGCCGCAAGCCGTTCGCGAGCACCGCGAGCAAAACCCGTCCCAATCCCTGCGTGGCGAAATAGAGCGCCATCCCCAGGCCGTAGAGCGCGTAGATCGGCCCGACGATGCGCAGATACGAGACGCCGATGCGGATGACCTCCGCGTCCTCGGTGAATAGTCCCATCCAGAGCCCAGGGAAAATCGCGAAGAAGGCTCCGACCGTGCCGCACGCCATGGCGGAAGTCGCGCCCCCGATCCACGCGATGCGGCGCGCGCGGCTGAACTGCCTCGCCCCCCAGTTGGTGCCGACCATCGCGACGATCGCGGTGCCGAAGCCGAACGCGAGCGGAATCAGGATGTATTCCAGGCGCGCGCCCATCGCGTAGCCGATCGCCGTCTCGCGGCCGAGGTGTCCGGCGATTCCCGTGAGCACGACCACCGACAGATTCGTGATCCCGGTGTTGATCATGCCGGGCACGCCGACGCGGAGAATTTCCTTGAAGAGCTCCGGCTGCACGCGCACGCCGCGAAAAGCGAGCGCGACGAGCGAGCGCGAGCTGCGCAGGTAGGCTACGAGCACGAGGCTGCCGACGCCGAAGCTTACGGCCAGTCCCCAGCCCGCTCCTGCCGGGCCGAGCGCCGGGAACGGCCCCCAGCCGAAGATGAGCGCCGGAGACAGCGCCACGTGCGCGAGCACGGCGCCGACGATCACCGCAGAGGGCACTCCCATGTTGCCGGTGCCGCGGACGACGTTGCCGAGGAGATTGAGCATGAAAATCGAGATCGCGCCGGCGAAGGCGACGTTCGCGTAGGCGAGGGCCGCGGCCAGGACTTCCCCTCGCCCGCCCATCCAATGGAAGACGAGCGGCGCGCCCGGGATCATCAACCCCGAGAAGATCGCGGCGAGGACCACCGCGAGCGCGAACGCGTGGCTCGCGAACGCGTCGGCGCGGTCGTGCCGGCCCGCGCCGAGCGCGCGGGCGATCGCAGAGGAAACGCCGCCGCCCATGCCGCTTGCGGCGGTGTGCTGCGCGAGCATCACCCAGGGAAAGGCGAGCGACACGCCGGCGAGCGCATCGGGGCCGAGCCTGCCGATGAAAAGGCCGTCGAAGGTGATGAGGCCCGCGATCGCCAGCAGGTTGAGCACGTTCGGCGCCGCGAGGCGCAACAGCGTCGCAAGAACCGGTGCCTCGAGGAGCATCCGCGTGCGCGCGGCGACCGGCCGTGCAGGTGCCGGAGACCGGGTTGAAAGAGAGGGGGATACGCCTTCGCCGTTCATGTGCACTCCTTCCGCAAATGGGAATCGGAGCAGTGCTTGGACGCGAAAGGCGTGTTTGGGACCGGGTGCCTGCCAACGACCCGGCTGGGCGCGCCCGAAATCGGCGCACCCACAAAACCAAAATGTCGCCCGGACGGGCGCTAGATCTTCAAATCGTGTCGGGTCCTCCCATGAGTCTTCAGCGTGCTGTTACGCCGTAGCTGAAATCGTCGAAGAGCGTCACGCTGTCCGCCTTGGTCCATACGCCCACGGCGCCGCTACCCACGATGCGATCGTCCTCCATCCCGATGTACTGCTTGCCATCCAAGATCACGCGGATTGCCTTGCCGGAAAACTCGACCCGCAGCGTGTGCCAGACGTTCCCGGGCACCGGCGCATCGACGTACTTGATCGTGTTGCGCCGGCCGTTCGCGGTGTAATAAAGCGACACGTTGTCCTCGAGCGCGTTGGCGCGCGCGACGTAGTAGTTGTCGCCGTCCTTCCAGCGCCACACAAGGCCTCCGGCCTGATCTTCTCGCCCCGAGAGCGGCTTGAACCTGACTTCCACGTAGCCGTTCTCGAGCGACACGTCCGGCCTCACGCACCAGGGAAACGTTCCGCTGCCAGACTGCTTGAGCACGTTCGGCCTGCTCGGCGCCGAAGCGTCGGCTTCGACCGACCATTTTGGCGAGCCGCGTCCGGTGACGCCTGCGCGCCAGCCCGCGGGCAGCGCGCCCGGCGCGTCCCGGTCGAATGAAACAGTTTCCGCGTGAGTCGTAGTCATGATCGCCACCGATGCGAGAGTTGGAATGATCAATGCGAGGGATTTTTTCAAGATGCGGCTCCTGGCACGTGCATAGATCTATCTCGCTCAGCTTTTCGCCAGCTTGACCTTGCCCAAGGCCGCCTTCAGGCTTCTGGCCAGCTTCCCGGCATCGTCGTTCGC
>WNFV01004995.1_pt1 | contig 16185 bp, 16 predicted proteins | sample 5400101 | NCBI WGS metagenome assembly WNFV01 (sample SAMN13153361, study PRJNA577476) | soil metagenome | isolation source: 115 cm soil or saprolite under grassland replicate 1 | place: USA:California | collected 2016-06-15
TCTTCAGCTTGCGTTTGTCGACCAGCACGGGATGCTGACCGGGTACCGCGGGTATTTCGTTGGAGATGGTGATCAACGTGTCGAAGCCCTGCTCGGCCGCCACGTCCAGGTAGTGTTCAATCTGCTCGGCCTGTAGTTGGTTGCTGCCGGTCTTCACCTCCACCAGGGCGGTCCACTGCCGCTGGCCGCGGCTGACCCGGATCAGTCCATCGGGGAACAGCTGCTTCTCGCCCAGAGTGAACGGAACCTCGATGAAGGTCTCCACCGGGCCGGCCGGAGCACCGTACGGCTGGGTCAACGACCTGCCGAACTCCCGCACCGCGGTCATGACGGCCAGCAGAGCCGAGGTGGCTCGGCGTTCCTGTTCCTCCGCGCCATTGATGCCCGACGTCGGGATGAGTCGCGCCGCCAGCCAGGTGTCCTCCGCCATCGCCCACTCCTCGTAACAGAGACCTTCCGACAAGTTACACCCGGATGCTTGGCAAACGGCTCAACCATCCATACCGCCGGACCGGGCCCGATAGCCCGGCAAGATAGACCATCAGCCCCACCGACCCACCAAGGTAACCGGCCGCGCTCACCCACGAGCGCCGCTACCCCGGTGCTGATCCGGTCGCTGCGTCACGAGAAGAACTGCCGAGACAACCGCACCGCCCGTATCACAGCCTATTCCGGTGGCTTACTGACATGCCGCGATCCGCGCGGCCAGCGGCTGCCTCGGCGCAACCTACGGCGTCCAGCTCGACATCGCCGACAGCGCCTACCGGTCCATACTGTGCGGCAGGTGATCGTTGGTCATGTCGCTGCGCCTGCTCTATCTCGCGTTCCGCCGCACCACCGAATAGCTCACCCTGCTCGCCCGCGGCAGCGCGGCCAAGGACGTACAAATCCTGGTCCTGCGCCACGAGAACGCGACCCTGCGCCGGACCAATCCCCGGCCGCGCATGCACTGGGCCGACCGGGCCGTCCTCGCCGCCCCGGTCCGGCTCCTCCCCCGGTTGCCGATGAGCAACCGGCCGGTCAATCCGGCCACCATCCTGGCCTGGCATCGCCGGCTGGTCGCCCGGCACTGGACGCACCCGAACCAAACCGGCCGCCCGCCGATCAACCCTCTAACCCCGACGGCCCGTGGACAGCCCAGCAGGCCTGAAACCTGCTGATGGACCTCGGCGACCAGTCCGAGCGGCTCCGATTCTTGATCCGCGACCGTGCCGGGCGGTCCACCGACACCTTCGACACCGTCCTGACCGATGCCGCGATCACCGTCTGCAAGATCCCACCGCGTGCCCCGCGGGCGAACGCCGACGCGGACAGGTTCGTGCGCACCGTGCGTAGCGAAGTCACCGACCGCATGCTCATCCTCGGCGAACAGCACCTCCGCCAAGCGCTCGACGAATACGTCCGCCACGACAACGGGCCGACGCCCGCACCCGGTCCCTCGATCTTCAGCCGCCACGACCCGACCGTCCACCCATTGAGGTGACCCACCAGCGGATCAAGCGCCGCCCGGGTCCTCGGCGGGCCCATCAACGAGTACGAACGAGTCGCGTAACAGCGAAGCTGGCCGGCGGGCTGAGTTTTGGAACCCCACAGGCTCCGCAGCGCGGTCGACCAGGTGCCCCTTCGACGAGCTCGTCGACCGGGTCGCCGCCATCCGCGCTGAGGAGCAGCCCGGTGTGGCTGCCTTATCCGGCCACGACGGGTATCACTGCCCATCCCGATCACATCGTTGTTGGCGCGGCAACCGATGCGGTGTTGGGGCGGTTCGTAGCCGGATCGGCAGGCGAATGAATGATCGGGGTTGCCTGCTTACGCTAGGAATGGCCGGTTACACTAGGTCCGGCGTAATCGTACGCCCTCTCAGGCATTGCGGCGACCTACCACTGCTTCGATCACATCGTGCGAGGGTCGTATTCGGTTGAGGAGAGAACAACGCCGATGACGGTCAACGATAACGGCATCCACCAACCAGGCGAAGATGCGAGCCGCGCTCGTCCACACACATCGTCGGCTCGGGCAACACAGATACGCCAACGGCTAGCTGTGTTGAACGACCGGTTTCGGAGCTCCTATCTAGACTATTTCCAGCGGCTCCAGGAGCGGACTCTTGACGAGCAGGAGGTTCCCGCCATCGTGAGTGATGTGACGGCCGAGTTGGAGGACCTGCGGTTGCGATATCAGGCCGGCCAAGTCACCGAGGCCGGACTGGCCTACGGGCGTACCCAGATTCGCGACCTACTGCAGCGCCTAATCGATGGCTGTGAACTGACCACCCAGACGCGGAGGACGATTGATCGTCTAGTTGTCGACTCGTTGCCGCGGAGCCTCCTGAGTGCACCAGGCAGGTACACCCAGGACTGGTTCTCCGTCCACGAGGAGCACTGGTGTCGACATTTTGGACACCTCGCCGGACAACCAGGGCTACAGGCTGTCGAGATAGGATCCTTCGAAGGCCGCTCCGCATGCTGGATCGTGCAGAACCTGCTCGTTGGCGAGAACAGCCGGCTAATCTGTATCGATCCCTTTACCGACTATCCCGGCCAAGAGGCGAACTTCGACCACAACGTCCGGGCGGCTGGCTGCGCGGAAAGAATCGTCAAACTCCGCGGCCGTTCCCAGCAGCTGTTGCCGTACTTGGCAGCAGAGTCCTACGATTTCATCTATGTCGACGGCTCGCACCAGGTGCTTGACGTCCTTCAAGACGCGGCAATGTGCTGGCGACTCGTCCGACCGGGCGGCCTACTCGTCTTCGATGACTACGAACATTCGCTCTTTCCGAATTCCTTTGGCATGTCGGCCGGACCGGCAATTGATACCTTTCTAGGATTAGTCAAGGGAGAATATGAGCTGATCTTCCAAGACTGGCAGGTGGCTGTGCGCAGGAACAGGCGAAGCCATGGCACCAGGCCGCTCGGGCGACCGGTCTGATCACCAGTGTTGTCTAACCCAACACTCAGCGAAGGCACGCCCTTGATCGATCATGGGAGCGGCCGCTCGGTCGCACGTGCCGCTCGCCCGATCGGCTTGCAGCGGTGTCCGGTTCGACGTACTACTTTGCCGCCGACCACTCGTCACGTTACGTCACCGCAGCCGGCGAGGCCGCACGTCCGGAGGTGCCGATGACATTGCACATGATCTTGGCCTGGCAGGGTGTCGGCGAGCTTGTCGACCTTCGAGCGGGTACACAATGTAGTGTTCTGCGACTGTCGAAACTCAAGATCGGATTCCGTCTGGGTGGCTGCACCGATGCTCGCTTCTCCGCTATCAACCGGCGGTGCTGGGTTCGCGTACGAGTTCCAGGCCGCGGCGGTTGTGCTGTCGAAGCTGCTCGCCGGAGCGCATTGCCTTGGGCTGCCAGTGCCGGTTGCACGCGTGGCGATGCAGCAGCGGTCGCGTGGTTATCTGCTCGACGACGTTGTCGTCTACGGCGATCTCGTTGATCCGTGCCCGTGGATCGAATTTCAGGTCAAGCGTTCGCTGCGTCCGACAGCGGGAACTCCGGAGTTCGTCGAGGTGATCGGTCAGGCGTTGCGGTCTCTCGCCGGGCACACGGTGGAGTTCGACCTTGGCGACGCGTTGCTGGGAATCATCGCAGCCGAGCCGCGTAATGGGTTGGTGGAACTGCGCGAGCTGGCGCGGTGTTGCAGTTCACACACCAGATACACGACCTTTGCGGAAGCGCTGCTGCAGGAACGCGTACTAGACAAAGAGACGCGCGAGCGGTTCGACGACGTACGTGAAACGGTTGCTGCTGCAATCGCTCAAGGCGCGCCATCGTTCGGTACCGCCGCAGAGACAGCGCATCGCCTGCTTAGCGTCTTGCGAGTGTGGCCTCTTCCAGTGGGTGAGTCGGACGACTTGGCCGCTGCGGTCGACAATCTCGTGGATCTCGGGGACGTCGCTGGGGTCACGCCGCTGGCGGTGTTCTCACACTTAGTCACGTTGGCCGAGGGGTGGGGCCCGTCGGCCGGGGTAGTGGACGCGCCAATGGTTCGCCGCCAGCTTCGCTGGCGCGGGCTGAGGTTCGGGCGGGGTCGCAATGAGCATCGGATCGTCGAGCAGATCGAAGCTGACGCCGTCGCACGTGGCCCGTTGCTTGCCCTGGAGTTGGACGCGGATCTGGAGAATGCCGAGAGGCTTCTTGCTGCGGGCGATGTCTCGTGTACCGCGGAGTTTGCGCGGGTTGCGGATGTCCTTGAGGGCAGGGGGCATCTGCCGCATGCGGCGATCGTTCGTCGCCGCGAGGCGAAGGCGCGCGACACCTTCGGCGATGTTGACACCGCGGCCCGCTGCCGCGCAGATCTGGCCTGGAAACATCTGGAGTTGATGCAGCCGTGGGAGGCCGGCTTCGCCCTGCACGATGGACAGATCGCCGGTCGCGGCGAGGAGCTATCGGCCACAGCGCAGCGGATCGTGGCGCTGGCGCAGGCTGCCGTTGATGCCGCGAAGGGGTACGCACTCGATGATCTCGTTGCCGCATTTGACGCCGCAGAGGACGACGACCCCTTCCGAGAGCGAGCCGCCGCGCACCTCTGCGAGCAGGCTGTCGCGGACGAACAACCTGACCTGGTCCTAGGACGAAGGGCGTCGCTGTCGTCGATCGCGCAGCAAGCCGCCGCCACGTCGGATTCGAGTCTGCGCAGACTCGGCGCTCGCATCGACATGTGCCTCGCCGATGTGACCGGAGAGTGGCCACCGCTACTGATGCGGGCACACCGCATCCACGACCCGTTCGTCATCGCATGGATGCACGCCCGCTACGGCAGGTGGGCTGCATTGAACAGCGACGGCGCGACCGCCCAACATCACTACCTGCTCGCCATCGAGCGGGCATGCGCCGGCGACATGTACCAGGAAGCTGCCGACTGGCTCTACGCCTGGCGGACCGTTCGATTCTGGTACGGCGACTTCGGTCCAGACGAGCAACACGCGCTGGCGCAAGCGCTTCGCGTCCACCCGGCGGCGCAAACGAACAAACTTCCGGGCTCACAACACACGCCCGAGTCCGCGCTACGCGCGCTGCATGCCGATAAGCCGAACGAGGCACTTGAACGGATACGGCGCTGGATTTGGCAGGCGGTTGTACGAGCGGAGTTGACCTACGAGGTTGAGGCGGTAACCGCGCTCGGTGACCTTGTCCGGACGAAGCAGCTGGACGTCGAAGCGGTCGAGTGCTACGTCCGGGCCGGCGATGCGAAGGCCGCCCGAGCCGCTGCCGACGCGATAGCCGACAAGCCGGTCGACCTGTCGACCGAACTTCTTCGCCCGCTGGGCGCGAGCCGCGCCGCCGCGTACCGCGGGATTACTGGCTGCGCTGACCTCCTGACCGACGACCGCGCTGGCACATGGGTGGAGGCGGCACTCGCGGAGATCGATGGACTTGCGGAGCCGCGAAGGGCACCACTAGATCCCGCCGTCGAGGCGTTCGGCACGCTCGCCGCACTGGCGGACACGCTGACCTGCTCGCAGGCCGTGCAGTTGATCACTCTCACTGAATCGCTGCTGGACCGGCCGGCGAACCGCCACCTTGAGACGGACGACGCGAGTGTTCAGATTATGACGGAATTGGCCAGGCATCACCCCTGTGTTGGCGACCGTTCGGTGCGCGGTCTGCTGCATGCGCTGCTCCTCAACGATCGTCTGGCGGACAAAGTGCTCGACGCGAGGGATGTGCTGCAGGCGAACCGGCAGATCGTCGGTGACATGCTCGCTGAACCGGCCGCCCAGGACCACCATCAAGCCTGCTTAGCACTGGTCGTCGCCGATGCTGATGGGACGCCCGCCTTACATCACGCTCGGCAGCGGGTCGATCAACTGGTTGCGCCAGGGCGAACACAGCCGTACATCGTCACGATGTCAGCCGAGCCGCGCGATGCAGCGATTCTGGTCAGGTTACTCAGCCCGGAGCAGCGGAACGACTTCGCGCGGACCATGATCGAACGTGCGTTGAACCGGAGTAGCCCTACCGCGAGTCGCCGCAGCGACCTGGTCGCGCTGACCTACATAGCGACACACCTTGACGACGATGTCCGGACCGCGCTGTTCACAGTAGCGATGGAAATCGCGCGTGGCGAACACGCTGTCGAGGAACTTGAGCTTGCCGATCAGAACCCGTTCAGCATTGCGCAGATCCAGATGCCGCCGACCAACCTCGGCGTTGACGGTCTGCGGTGTGCAGCGGCGCTTGCCGGTCGCGTGGAGCAATTCTCCATGGTCGAGCAGATAGCGATCGAACTCCTCGGCCCCAGCCACCCCGACCGGGCCTGGACCATCGCCACAATCCTCTACGACCTGCCGGGCGAGCATAGCCGTTTGGAGCTCCCGCAGCTTGCCGTCCATCCGTCGGCGGCCCTGCGTGCCCTCGCGGCGGCGCGTTGGCCGCGCAACGCTGGCAGCCTGCCGCTACGAACAGCCCGTGCCTTGGCCACCGACGCCAATCAACGAGTACGTTACGAGGTCGCGCTCGCTGTGATGGCGCCACACGCGGAAGCCACAGCTGAGCCAGTCCAAATCATTCGTCAGATGCTCGCAGGCGATGTACGACGCAGCATACGGAAGATCGTTGCGCCCGCAGAAGCTGCCGCCACTTGTGCTACGGCCCTGCGTCGGCCAAAAGGCGAGGGGTGAGACGGCCAAGCCGACAAGTCGGCGCGCACGCGCCGCTAGGCACGTGAGCGGCAACGGTTGTGTAGCGCTGGTTGGTTCGTCAACCGGGTCGAGGCGCCCGGTTCGGTCGCGTCCAGCGTTGAGGTCCCGCGCCGCTCGTCTTTGATCTTGGTAAATCGATCGGCGTGGGGGAACGGGAGCAGGGGTGTCGATGGTGACGGCGATGCGGGGGCGTCGCGGATGAGATCTCAGCGCGCATTCGCTCATGCCGCCGAGTGAGCGGCACCCCGCGTGACCACTGCGTGAGGGTTAAGGTGCGACCGGACATAGCCGATTAGAGAGCGCTGATCACCGCCGTAGGGAGGCATCAGGAGGCACGCATCCGCGACGCGTCGGCATCTCGTAGGGCGTGACATCGAGGTGCGGGCATGTCCATGGCGCTATTTACCGCGGCATCGTCAGCTCGCTGATGCGGAACCGACCGTCGGGCAGCGGAGCCGACGCCGCCGCGACGACGGCGCGGATCTTCTCGTCCGGCCACCTGGTCGCTTCCGACCACGTCGCGCCGGTCAGCAGTGTCCCGGCCAGGACGGCTCGGGTGAGGATCGTCGCGTCCAGGTCGGCGTCGTCCAGGGTGGCGGTGGTGAGGTCGGCGCCGGTGAGGTTCGCGCCGGTCAGGATGGCCGCCGTCAGGTCGGCGTGGGTCAGGTCGGCGCCGGTGAGGTCGGCCTCGGTGGGGTTTGCCCGGTAGAGCGACGCCTCGCTCAGGCCGATGCCGGGCAGGTACGCCCGGACCAGGTCGGCGCCGTCCACGTCGACCGTGCCCGCCCACCAGGTCTGCGGTGCCGCGGTCGTCCGGTGCCGGTGCAGAATCCGCAGGGCGGTCGTGCGCACCTGTAACTCCCGGGACCGCTCCTGATGCTCGGCGTGCTCGGCGGCGTCCGCCGTGGCGGCCGGGCGGTCGCCGGGATGGGTGAAGGGCATGCGGAGGTACGCACAGATCACGCTGATCACCGTCTCGCGCTGGCTCGGGTTCGAGTCGCCGAGCCGTTCGAGGGCGTACAGTCCGGCCAGGCGTACCGGTGCCTTTTCGCTGCCGAGCTGTTCGGCGGCCTTGAGGTACAGCTCGGTGACCCGGCGCTCGGCCGCGTCGTGGTCGGCGAGCTCAGCCACGCGCTGCTGATGTTCCAGGGTCAGCTCGCCGGTGCGCTGCCGACGCGCGGTGAGCAGCAGCGCCGCGGCGCCGGCGAAGCTGATGACAATCGCGCCCGCGGTGCGTACCGCGTCAAGCCGGGCCTGGTCCTGCGGGCTGCCGCTGCCGTATAGGGTCAGCAGCAACACCATCACCACGCCGCCGGTCACGACGATGGCGGCGGCGCTGAACAGAATGGCTCGTAACGTCAGCGGGCGCGCCGGCTCCGGGCTCCGTTCGGTGCTCATGGCGGGCATCGTCGCACCGGCGCGCGGCCCGTGGACAACAGGCGCACCGTGCATTCCCTGATGCACCTCAGCCGCACCGTCATTTCGAGAGCTCACATAAGGTTGCCGCCCTTGTGGGGGTGCCATTACTCAGCCAAAGCCCATGACCTGGGCAGTGTCAGATGCCTGCCCCGCGATGGCGTTCTTGAGTTGAGCGTGTTCAAGTTTCGGGGAGCGATTCCTGAACGTGTTCAAATGATTCGCGCAAGTCCATCGGTTGGGAGACGAAGGGCCAGGCCAGAGTCACGGATGAGTTTTCGGCACCCACAGGCCCGGAGGCGATGCAGCGGCTGCTGCGCGAGGCGGTGTGGGACGCCGACGCACTGCGCGATGACGCTCTCGGCGTGGGCTACGTCCTCGCGGTGGCCTGCGACCACCGGGACCAGCACCGGTAGAACGGCGGTCCCCGTCGGACACGCGGCGGCGGATCAGCAGAGTGTGGTGTCCTGCGGTCTCGTCGTCGGGTGGGGGTGAATAGTCACCCAGGCAGTCGTACTCGCGTCGGCCCTTGGCGGCGTGCCCGGCGCGGTAACGGTTCCAGGCCCGTGTGACAGCCCGGCGGCGACCTGGTCCACGCGTTGCGGGCCGATCGCCGCCGACGCGGTGACTCGGTGGCTTCGTGTGGGGGCGAGGCGGGTAGCCTCGCCCCCACCGGGTGGCATCGTCAGCCGGTCGCCGTGCCGATCTCCCGCTTCGCGGTGGCGAACGCCGCGCCGGCGGCGAGGGCGATCGCGTAGCCGGTGAGCAGCGCAGCGGCCGCGCCAGCCGCGAGCGTCGCAGCGGTGGGGGATGCGCCGTGCAGGATGGCGCTCGCGGCGTTGCCGGGTAGCCAGCGGATCAGGCCGGGCTCCCTGGCCAGGGATGGGAGTACGCCTTCGATGACGAAGGCCCACATGAGTGCGGCGCCGACTGCCACCGCCGTGTTGCGTACGAGCAGTCCGAGGCCGACGCCCAGGACGCCGTACAGGGCGGCGAGCAGCGGCACGGTAAGGAGTGCCCCGCGCACGCCGGGGCTGGTCCAGTGCAGTGGCACGTGGTGCGTGGACAGCACGATGGCGGAGGTGACCGCGCCGAGCGCCTCGGCTACCAGGCCGACGATGACGCCGGTGATGGCCGCCGCGGCCAACTTGGCCGACACGACCCGCAACCGTCGCGGCTCACCGAGGAACGTCGTCACCGATGTGCGGTGCCGGAACTCACCGGCTGACAGGATGATCCAGGTGAGCAGTACGGCTCCGTTGACGAATTTCCCGCCGGAGCCGCGCATCAGCTCGGGCAGCCAACCCGCGGACAGCGGCGGATTTCCACCGTGACCGGCCTCGGAGGTGGCCGCGACCACGGCGAGCACCGCGTACACGAGGGCGGCGCCGAGCGGGATCCAGGCGCTGCGGGTACCGCGGAGCTTGAGCAGTTCCGCGGAGACGAGCGATTTCATGATGAGCTCCCGGAGGGTGTCGAGGTGGCTTCGAGGAAGAACGACTCCAGCGAGGCGGCGTCCGTACGGTCGAGCAGGTCGACCATCGGGCCGTGCACCACGAGCCGGCCATGGTTGATGACGACCACGTCGTCGACGGTCTGGGCGAGCTCGGCGAGCAGGTGGCTGGACACGAACACGGTGCGGCCCTGGGCGGCGAGCCGGCGCAGCAGTCCGCGTAGCCAGTGCATCCCCTCGGGGTCGAGCCCGGTGGCCGGCTCGTCGAGCACGAGCGTTTCGGGGTCGCCGAGCAACGCCGTGGCGAGGGCGAGCCGTTGCCGCATGCCCAGCGAGTAGCCACCGACCCGGCGGCGGGCGGCGTTGCCGAGCCCGACGAGATCGAGCAGCTCCTCCACCCGGGCGTTCGGGATACGGGCGGGTCGGGCGGCGATCCGCAGCGCCGCACGTCCGGAACGGCCGGGGTGGAACACGTTCGCGTCCATGACCGCGCCGACGCGACGTAGCGGGTCGCGTAGCTCGGCGTACGGCCGCCCGTCGATCGTGGCGCGACCGGACGTCGGCCGGGCCAGCCCGAGCAGGATGCGCATCGTGGTGGACTTGCCCGCGCCGTTCGGGCCGAGGAACCCGGTGATGCGGCCAGGCGCGACCCGGAAGGTGAGATCGTCGATGGCGGTGACGGCGCCGTACCGTCTGGTCAGTGCCTCGACGGCGATGGTGCTCATGTCGGCTCCCAATACATCGGTGATGTGGACGCGTTCGACGCTAGGGAGCAGGACGGCGAGGGGCGTCGGCCACGGCGACGCACCTCGCGGTACGACTTTGGCGTACGACGTCGGCCGTGAGATGTACGCGTCAGCCGCCGGGCGTGATCAGTCCGGACTCGTACGCGGCGATAACGAGCTGGGCGCGGTCCCGCAGTCCGAGCTTGGTGAGGATGCGGCTGACATGCGTCTTGACCGTGGCCGGGCTCACCACGAGCCGGCCGGCGATCTCGGCGTTGGAGATGCCCTGCGCGACCAGGAGCAGGACCTCGCGCTCCCGCACGGTCAGGTCGCCGAGCAGCCGCCGGTCGGGCCGGCCGGGGCTGGGCCCGGAGACGAACGCACGGACCAGGTGGCCGGTTGCCGCCGGAGCCAGCAGTGCCTCCCCGGCCGCGACCACCCGGATAGCCGCGAACAACTGTTCGGGTGTCACGTCCTTGAGGAGGAAGCCGCTCGCTCCGGCCCGCAGCGCCGCGAACACGTACTCGTCGACGTCGAAGGTGGTCAGCACCAGCACCCGCACCTGCGACGTCCGCGGGTCGGCGGTGATGCGCCTGGTCGCGCCGATGCCGTCGAGCACCGGCATCCGTACATCCATGAGCAACACGTCGGGACGCTCCCGCCGGGCCAGCTCGACGGCCTGTTCCCCGGTCGACGCCTCACCGACGAACTCCAGGTCATCGACCAGATCGAGCTGGACGCGGAAGCCGGCGCGGATCAGCGACTGGTCGTCGGCGATACCCACCCGGATAGTCATCCCGGGTCCCTGTCGCCGTAGGGGATCGTCGCCCGGACCCGCCAGCCCGGATGGTCGCCCGCCGGGCCCACGCTCAGCTCCCCACCGAACGCCGCAACCCGCTCGCGCATGCCGACCAGACCCTGACCGCCCGTCCCCTCCCCGGGCGGCGGCACCGCCCGTTGCGCATCGTCCTCCACCACGACGACCAGGACACCGTCGGCCGCGTTGACGTCGACCCTCACGCGGCTGCCCGGAGCATGCTTGATCGCGTTGGTCAACGCTTCCTGCACGACCCGGTACCCGCCGAGCGACGCCGTTTCCGGAAGGTCGCCGAGCCCATCGGCGGATAGCGCGACGGACACACCCTGCCCGCGCAGGCGCTCGACGAGGCCCGGCAGGTCCGACAGTCCCGGGGCGGGGCCGTAGCCGCCGGCGTCGTGGCCGCGCAACAGGCCGAGGAGTTGCCGCATCTCCGTCATCACGTCACGGCTGCTCGCCTCCACTGCCGCAAGCGCCTCCCGGGCCTGGTCGAGCCGGCCGGCGTCAAGCGCGAGCCGGGCGGTACTGGACTGCACCGCGATGCCGCTGAGCCCGTGCCCCACCAGGTCGTGCAGGTCGCGGGCGATGCGTAGCCGCTCCTCCACGGCGGCGCGGGCAACCGCGGACTCCCGTTCCCGCTCCAGCGCCGCGGCGCGCTCGCGCAGCGCGTCCATCTGCAGCCGCCGGGAACGCACCACGACCGCGACCAGCGCGACGGTTACCGTGACGAACACCAGCAGGACGAACTCGGCGACCGTCGCCCGGTACGCCACCGCGCCGATGCCGACGACGGCGATCAGCACACCGGTACCAACCATCACCGTGTACGCCGCACGCCGCCCAGGCCGGGCGTAGACCCCCGCCGCATACAGCGCCAACCATCCGGCGAACGGCGGCACGCCCGGTACCAGCGCCGAGTTGACCGCGTAACCCGCCAGGCACACCACGAGCACCACCACCGGGCGTCGGCGGCGCCACAGCATTGACCCGCCCTGCACCAGCGTGGCCGCCGATACGAGAACGCCGCCGAGTACCCCCATCAGCCACTCCGGCGGCTGCACCGGCCGCCCCACCCGCAGCCCCAAAAACTGCACCATCGTGATCAGCACAGCCAGCAGTACATTCGCGGCGCGAGCCCGGCGCTGCCCCATAGCCGAGATCACCTCACCCACGCTGACGGTTGAGGCATATCGACAGCCTACGGAACCGACGGCGACGCGTGCGTCGGCGCAGGCCGCACCAGCCCTCGCCCGACGCTGGCAACGGACGGCGGGAAGGACCGGCATGTTCGACGCGGTGTTCGGCGCCGAGGGCATCGAGGTTCTCCTCACGCCGCCGCAGGCGCCCGGGCGAATGCCTATGCGGAGCGCTGGGTGCCTACGGTACGACGGGAGTGTCTGGACCGGATCCTGATCTACAACACCCGCCATCTGCTTGCCGTGCTGGGCGAGTATCTGACGCACTACAACGGGCATCGCCCGCATCAGGGCCGTGGACAACGACCACCCGATCGACAGACGCTCCCGCCACCAGTCATGGACCTGGATGCTCGGCGGGTACGTCGCCACAAGGTCCTCGGTGGACTCGTGAACGAGTACTCCCAGGCTGCGTAGCTCAACCGGATTTCTGAACGGAACGCGGTGATGCTCGCTGATGGCGTGGAAGCGATCGCGGGTGTTGGCTGTGTTACGCAACCGGACGCCCACGGCCACGATCACGCAGCCCCCGCGCCATCTGCGGTAGGCCGTCGGCAGCCGCAGCCCGAGGTCGGCCGCTACCTGCGCCGGGTCGGCGCTGGGGCCCCGCCCGCTGGGTCGTGCGGGCTGGCGAGCTCGCGCCAGCGGGCGTTCGTCGTTCATTCCCGGTAGGCGAATTCGCCGAGTTCCTCCTCGACTTGGTCCAAGGGGCTGTAGACGAACCCATCGCCGACGCCGCCCCACAGGATGCCAACGAGCGTGGCGCCGTCTCCGCCGTCCCAGATGAACGCCGGCGACCCGCTGTCGCCCTTGTCCGACTTGCCGTCGACCAGCGTCTGGCAGAGCAGCGTGATGTTGAGGGGCTTGCCGGCGTCGTCGACCACTGATACGTCGGCGCAGGTTTCCGAGACCTTGCCGAATGTCCAGCCCGTCCGCCAGCCGATCTTGTCAACCACCGTGCCGACACTTGCCTTGCCGGTCCCGGCTATCTGCAGGAAAGCGTTCGGGTCGTTCCCGGCCAGATCCCTGGTGCAGGCTGACCCGTCGCCGCACCGCCCCGCCGGGCGGGCGAGGCGCCCGACGATCCCGACCGTGCTCGTGTCGAACCTGGCGAACACCGCGTCGCTCTTGCGGCAGGTGTGACCCACCGGGCAGCGATCCGGGCCCGGTGGCGTTGTCCGGGAGGCAGACGGCCGGTCCGCCGGGAGTGTGAAGCCCTCCGCGTCGATCGTCTCCCGGGCCACGAAGTCGCCACTGAAAGGTACGCCGCCTGGCTGGTAGAACTCGATCTCGTCGAGGGCGAACTGCCGGCGCGAGCAGTGCGCGTTCGTCAGTAGCCCCTTCTTCTGCAACAGCTTGTGATACACCGTGGCAAACATGGTGCACTGGACGTAGTCGGTGTTCTGAATCCGCAGACCACCCTTGATTGGGCGGATACTGTCCTGCAGGTTCCACTGTTGACGGAAGGGCCCGCGCCGAACAATCTGCACCTGATCGAGCGGCACGCCCGCGGCGCTGACGAATTGCCGTACCTGCTGATCGGCGGCGTCGTCGGCTGCTCCGATGTGGACACACCGGCAGATCTCGTTTACCGCGAGATACGTGACGCCCGGCTCCGCAAGGATGTCGCGCAGGCGGGCCCGGTTTGCCTCGGGGTCCCCACCCGGAGCGCTGGTCGACGTCGACGGCTGACATGCAGCGATCAAGGTGGCGAGGAGGACTGCGGCGAGAAGCCCGAGCGGAGAGCGGCGATTACGCATGGCCACCTCCAGAAGTAGAGGATGCGAGCAGGACGCTCCTCGGGTGGCCCGGCCGCGTCAACGTGTGAGTCCGGACCCGGACATACCGGCCAGCGGCTGGCACCGGCGGGTCCGCTGGGGGTAGCCGGCACGTACGAGGCCACCAGTGGGCAGAGCTGTGGGGTGCAACTTCAGCGTCGCGGGTGTTGACCAGGCACGATGCCGGCTCGGCAGGATGAGGTCATGGTGGTGCGAACCTTGGCCTTCATGATCTCCGGCAGCTCCTCGGCCTGATTGACCTGGGCCCATCGGCAGACGCCAAAGACGTGGAGATCGCGGTCCTGCGCCACCAACTGCTGGTCCTGCGCCGCCAGGTCGCCCGGCCCCGCTACACACCGGCAGACCGAATGATCCTCGCCGCCCTGGCGAAGCTGCTGCCCCGCGATCGCTGGCCGATCTTCCTGGTCACCCCCTCGACCCTGCTGCGTTGGCACCGCGAACTGATCCGTCGATGCTGGACGTACCCGACGCGTGATCGACGGCGCGGGTTGGACCCGCAGGTGGTCGACCTCGTGCTGCGGCTGGCCCGGGAAAACCCTCGATGGGGTATCTGAGAATCGTCGGTGAGTGCCGCAAACTCGGCGTGCGGATCTCCGCGACCTCGGTACGCACCATCTTGCGCCGCCACCGACTGCGGCCGGCACCACGAGGCGGCGGACCAACCTGGACCCACTTTCTGCGGGCGCAAGCCGCCGGGACGCTGGCCTGCGACTTCCTCACCGTCGAAACGATCGGCTAACCCGGCCGTACGTGTTGTTCGTCATCGACAACAGCGGGCGCTGTTGCGTTAGCTGATCGGTAGACGTGCTGATCCCGGATTCCTGCCTGGGATCAGATCGCTCTGGTTAGCGTGCGTCGCCCGCTGCGCCAGTTGGTGGCATATGGCAGCACGAACAAGTACAGACCGGTAAGCAGTTGCAGGGCGAGCGGGGGCAGCGGCAAGTAGAGCACCCAGAGGGCAGGATCCTCCTGTCCCAAGGCGACGAAACTGACGGCGACGGTCGTCGTAAAGGCAATGACCAGCGCGCCGGCCCAGCGGTGGATCTGGCGAACCCACTTGTTCCAGTTCAATGGGACCTCCTTAAGAAGACGAGCAACCCCAGGCCCCGGCGACCTGCCGGGTGGGGGTTCAGCCGGCCGTGGACGTTGGTGGTGGCGATCGACGGCAGCAGCGCCTCGCTGTCCCGGTCGAAGGACAGCGGCACCAGGTGCGGCGCACCGTCCGCCGAGGCACTGGCCACCCAGACCCCCTTTGTCGTGGGTGAACCGATGCTCGGTGCGCGACGATGCTCAGCCGCGGGAGCGGGGGGCGGCACTCATCGGTCGTGACGCAGCCCGGGACGTTGCCATCGGGGTCGGTGGCGGTGGCCACTAGGCAGCCGCCACCGGCGTCGTGCGCGGGCTCCTTCACGGTACCGTCTGTGCACGTCACGGCCGCGATCGCCGAGGGCTCACCGCCTTGTTCACGAGCGCGCTGATCCTTGCCTCGTCGGCGGCGGTCAACTCCGTCAGCGCGAAGGAGGTCGGCCACATGGCGCCTTCGTCGAGGTTCGCCGCGTCTTGGAAGCCGAACGTCGAGTACCTCGAGTTGAACTTCTGCGCGCTTTGGAAGAAGCAGACGACCTTGCCGTCCTTGTCGGCGTACGCGGGCATCCCGTACCAGGTTTTCGGCGAGAGGGATGGCGCGCTGGCCTTAATGATCTCATGGAGCCGCTCGGCCATGGCTCGATCCGGGTCCGACATCTCGGCGATCTTCGCGAGCACGGCACCCTCCCCGGCCGCCCGGTCCTTGTTCGCGCGCGCTTCCGCCTTCAGCTCCTGGGCGCGCTCCTTCATCGCAGCTCGTTCCTCGTCGGTGAATCCCTTGAACGTCGTACCGCTCGCGGTGGTGCTCTTGGCAGACCTCTGCGTGGCCTTCTCTGCGCTCATCGTTGCCTCCTGTGCGGGCTCTCCCATGTCCTACTCCGCCCAGCAAGATCTTGCTGAACGTCCGCCCTACCAGCGCATCAGCTGGGTGACCTGGATGAGGTTGCCGCAGGTGTCGTTCAGCTTGGCGATCTTCGACCCGGTCACGTCGGTTGGCGGCATGGTGAACTCGGCGCCGCGGGCTTTCATGCGCTCGTAATCGGCC
>WNFV01004996.1_pt1 | contig 16185 bp, 12 predicted proteins | sample 5400101 | NCBI WGS metagenome assembly WNFV01 (sample SAMN13153361, study PRJNA577476) | soil metagenome | isolation source: 115 cm soil or saprolite under grassland replicate 1 | place: USA:California | collected 2016-06-15
TCTACAACGAGCGAACATCAAAATGAAGAATCGTCCTTAAGCCACGCCGCGCCTAACAACTCATATGCGGCATCAGTTCTGCTCGAAATGAGCTTAGAGGTTCACATAATTAAAGAAATACATCCGGGCGTCCTTTGGACGAGCCGCCTAACTCGCTGGACCGGAGAGCAGGGAGCGAGTTCTTTAACCTTTTCGATTGAGTCAACGTTGTTACTAATCGCCGCGTCTGGTCAACTCTGAAGTTAGGCCGATGTGAAGAAGCCCCATGGCGGCGCTGGGGTAGGCTCGAGTGCGTCGCGAGGAGGTACGGCATGTCACTACTCGAGGCAGAGCGCGTACAGGCGCGCATGGCGGTCGTGGATGAGCACATCCGGTGCGAGAACCGGCACGACCTGGACGCGGTGATGGCGACGTTTGGCGTGGACGCACGGTACGATGACGAGCCTTGGGGGGATCACCGCACTGGCCGCGAAGGCGTGCGATCGTATTACACAGAGATCATGCGCGCGCTGCCCGATCTGGCAATTGAGGTGAAGCACCGGCACGTGGCATCCGAAAGCCTGGTGGTGGAGGTCACCATCCGGGGTACGCATCTTGGACCGTGGCGCGGCCTGCCAGCGACGGGCCGACGGCTGGAATTCCCGCTTTGCGGGATCTACGCGTTCGACGCCGGTGACCGCCTGGCGGGCGAGCGCATCTACTATGACCGTGGCGCGGTGCTGAGGCAGCTCGGCCTCTTCCACGAGCCCGCGGGATGGTCGGGACGGGTCGTCACCGCCCTCAGTCATCCGGTCACGATCGCGCGCGCGTACCTGCGCCGCTCCCCTCGCAATTCATCCGAGTCCGGGTCGCCACCGGCGGCCTAACATGCGTGAGCAGCGGACCGGAATAAGTGTACCTCTCATCGACAGCCACTGCAGGCGGGTTTACGGTAGAAATCGGGGCATGATATGGGCTCTGAGAGATTGTCGTCTGCTGATCCTGCATCCATCCTGTTGATGTAAACTGCAGGCCCAACTTGCCGGGCTGGTTAGTTCGAGTGTTCGGTGGCTAGGATTAAGCATGATGAAATAAGGGTTATGAAAGCGACTGTCATACTTGCTATTCGACTCGTAGTGCTAACCGTTCTGTACTTCATTTGCTTCGCTGCCGTGTCAGCAGCAGTGCTTCCATCTCCCTCTAAACAACCTACCCCGGTCGAAGCCGCGACAACACTCGTTGCGCTCCTGGCTGTCAGCCTCCTGAATACTCTTGTTTTAGGTTACATCATACTGCGTTCTCGCTGGGCAGGGTGGAAACTCATTCTTGCAATCTTCTTTGTGTTCTACGGCGTGATGACTGTGATGCCGCAGATCGAGACCACCTTCTTCATCACAACTTTGCCGCCCGGCATGCTGCCACGCCTTTTCCTCTCCGGGGCGATTATCGCGGCACTTTTTTCTTCGCTGGCAGTGTTAATCCTTGGGAAAAGAAAATCTAATCCGGAAGAATCCGACAAACACTTACGCCTGGATATGTCTGCCGGACAATGGGTCGGCAAGCTATCGTTGATTGTAATCGTCTACGTAGTCATCTATTTCACCTTCGGCTACTTCATCGCCTGGAAAAATCCGGCGGTGCGTGCCTATTACGATGGGAGCGATCCGGGCAGCTTCTCAGCCCAGATCCGCAGTGTGCTGCGCGACACGCCCTTGGTTCTGCCGCTTCAAGCAGTGCGTGCAATATTGTGGACGGCCATAGCGGTGCCGGTGATCCGGATGATGAAAGGTCGCTGGTGGGAGGCCGAGTTAGCAGTTGCGCTGTTGTTTGCAGTGGTGATGAATTCGCAATTGCTATTACCCAATCCGCTCATGCCGCAAGAAGTGCGTATGGTGCATTTGTTAGAAACAGCGACTTCCAACTTTCTATTTGGCTGGTTAATAGTTTTGGTATTGCGCGGGTGGCGCTAGCCGGCGAGTGAGTCGGCGTAGGTAGAAAATACGTTATGAAGGATAAACTCAAAGTATCATTGATTTTCATTAGTGGGTTGCTTGTAGGCGCCTTAACTGCCTTCCTCATATTGGGTCAACTTTGTTATTTACGATACGCCGATGCTTTTGTGATGAGTGCCAGGGAGCAAGTCTTTATCGCCAGCGAACTGAGAGCTAATAGAGAGCGATCATTTTAGTCCCAGACATATCGCTCATCGTAGTCTATGCCGTAAGTCTTAAGGAACTTGCGATATTCATCCTGAAAAGTGACTCGCTGATGATGAAGTTTTTGCCTGGTAATATAGCGCTTTAGGGTCGACACCTGCGATTGTCCAATCGAAAAAGCCCCATAGCCTTTCTGCCAGTGAAAAGTTCTAAACACCGGTCCCTTCGTTTTGATCCACTTAGACGATTCCGTCTTAACCTCCTCTACAAGGTCAGCAATTCTGATTACTCTTCCGAGCGAAAAGAGGATATGAACATGATCCGTTGTACCGTCAATAATCAGCGACGGCGACTTTAGTGCTCTGAATATCGACGCCATATATTTGTGTAACTCTTTCTCTATGGCCGCGGTGATAAATCGTTCACGATTCTTTGTACTGAAAACAAGATGCACAAGAATCGACGACAAGGATTGAGACATGTTTTCTTCCTACTTTCAAAACCATTTCGCGCCTTCAGCGCTCTACGCTTGATGAGAATATCTTTTCCTGGGGTGATGCCCCAGGCTTTTGCATTTCGCGCCTTGCGCTTAATGCAAGATTCTTTGTAACGGACCATCTAAGGTGGGCTTCGGGTGGACACCGTACTAAAATCCACGCGCTCCTCACTTCAGACGGCTTATTAACAGTATGAGCGCCAACGGCGCGAAATGTAACAGCCTGGGCCAACGGCCCAGGTTCTGAAAGTTTAAATTGCAAGCGCTGAAGGCGCGAAATAAGAGATATTGGGGAATTGAATGGGACTAAGAACGGGGCTAGTGGGTTGAAATTGATTCCGTGCCTTCAGCGCTGAGAATTCGTCAGATTCTTAACTGGGGCGATGCCCAGGCCTTTACGTTTTGCGCGCCTGCATCTAAAGAGATGCCGAACTCAATTATCCGATGAAAACGCTGGTCTAAGGATCGAATATCATCACCGGTATTTTCCAATTTATTTCGCATCACCAACTGCAATCGATTAGCCCTGGTCTCCACCAGCGACAACACTTGCATGTTTGCGCTCGTCATCATGCACCGCGCGTGTTTCAGCCGTCGTCTCCGCCGGAATATCGTGAGGCTGCCGCCGGGCCTTCGTTAGTCTTTCACGAAGCCTGGCCGTGGCGCTCGCCAACTTCCGCCAGCGTGCGCTTTGGCGCAGGTCGTCAAGTAGTGAATAGACAACCGGCGTGGCGATCAAAGTCAGCAACAAGGAAAGCGTTTGTCCGCCAATGACCACTACGGCGATCGAGCGTCTCTCCTCAGCACCCGGGCCGGTGCCCAGCGCCAAAGGCAACATGCCCGCGATCAACGCCATTGTCGTCATTAGTATCGGCCGCAGCCTGTCTCGGTTTCCTTGCATGATCGCTTCATAGAGCTCCATGCCACGAGCGCGCAGGTTGTTCATGTGATCGATTTGCAGGATTGAGTTTTTCTTTACTACGCCAAACAGCACGAGTATGCCGAGCGCCGAATATAGATTAAGCGTATCGCCGGTGGCCCAAAGCGAGAGCAAAGCGAAAGGAATTGAAAGCGGCAAACTCAGAAGAATCGTGACCGGATGTATCGTGCTTTCAAATTGTGAGGCGAGAATCATATACATGAAGATGATTGAGAGGATGAACGCCCAAATGAATTCAGTAAAAGTTCTCTCCAGCTCGCGTGCTCGACCGGAAACGGTCGTCGTATAAGCAGCCGGGAGATTCATCTGAGTAACTGCGCCACGCAGGGCCTCGATACGATCCGCAAGCGCGAATCCGGGCGCCACGGAAGCACGAACCGAAACCAGCCGTTCGCGGTTGAGGCGATCGATCCGCGAGGGACTCGTGTCGCGATTGATCTTCACCAGATTATCCAGGCGAACGAGACCGCCGCGTGATGATGGCACGTAGAGCCTCTGTATGGTTGCGACGTCACTGCGATCTTTCTCGTTGAGGCGAAGTTGAACGTCGTAGTCCTCGTTGATTGATTCGTCGCGGTAGCGGGAGGCGCGGTCTTCGCCGCCGACCATCAGTCTGAAGGCGGTGGCAATATCAGTGCTGTCAACGCCCAGGTCAGCAGCCCGCGCCCGATCAATCTCCACGCGCAACTCCGGTTTGTTGAGTTTGAGCGAGGTGTCGGCATCCACAATGCCGCCCAGCGTTTGGGAACGCTTCATCAGTTCCTCGGCATAGCCCGCCAGCGCCACGATATCCGGGCCACGCAAATTGAAATCAATGTCGAAACGTCCACCGGCGCCAAAGTTAAAGGAAGGCGCGTTGCGCACACCAACCCGCATGGGCGAATATTTCTGCAAGCGCCGCCGCACTTCAAGCATTACGTCCTGCTGTGAATAGTTACCCTTAAATGCTTTTAAAGGATTTCCATTCTTTGTCTCGGTCCAGAGACGCGAGAGTGAAAATGTTCGCTCCTCATGGGGCGCGATGCGAACGTATGCCCCGGCCTGATTCACCCCACCCAGAAACCCGCCGCCCGCGTTGGAGAGAACCAGTCGAACTCCGGGCGTTGAAAGAATGTCCTTTTCAATAGCCTCGATGGCTTCGTTCATCACCGCCAGGTTCGAACCCTCCGGGCCATTAACGTTGACTTCGAATTCAGCCTCGTCGACATTCGTCGGAATGAATTCCTGCTTCACTGCGCGATAAAGCGGGATGGCGGAAGACACGACCGCGAGAGCCAACAAAGAGACTGCCAGGCGATGACGCATCGCAAAGCCCAGCATTACCGTATAGACCTTGTCTATCCACTTATAAAAACCGCTGCGCGAACCCGGTGAATGGTGGCCGCCTTTGCCTTTGTCGCCCTCTTCCACGCGAATCAGCCGCGAACTCATCATCGGAGTTAACGTAAATGAAACCAGTAAGCTAACCAGGATTGCAACCGCCGCTGTGATTCCAAACTGATACAGAAAACGCCCGGAGATCGACGACATGAACGAGACCGGGAGAAAGATAACCACCAACGAAAGTGTAGTGGCCAACACCGCCAGGCCGATATCTTTGGTCGCTTCTCTGGCTGCTTCCCTCGGCTCAATCCGCTTCTCTTCGATGAATCGGAAAATATTTTCCAGTACGACAATGGCATCGTCGATAACCACGCCGACCATCAACACCAGCGCCAACATAGTGACGCTATTGAGCGTGAAGTTTAGCGCTCGCATCATGCCAAAAGTGGAAATCAACGAACACGGTATCGCCACCGCCGCGATCAGTGTCGAGCGCCATGAGCGCATGAAGAGAAGCACGACGAGGCTCGCGAGAATACTGCCCATTACCAGATGCTTTTGGATTTCGTGCAAAGCCGCTTCGATGTAGCGCGACTGATCGCGAATGACTTCCATCTTCACATCCGCGGGCAGTTGGCTGTTGAGTCGCGGCAGCTCTCGCTTTATTCCGTTGATGACCTCGATGGTGTTCGCGCCCGACTGTCGTCGAATTTCAAGCGTTACCGTCGGCACGCCGTTGAGGCGGGCGAGCGATCTTTGTTCCTTCGTTCCATCTTCCACATGGCCGACATCACGCAGACGAATCGGCGAGCCTTCAACATTGGCAATCACCAGGTCTTCGAAACCACGCGGGTCTGTGTAGCGGCCCAGCGTACGCAGCACCAGCTCCTCGCGTCCGGTGTTGACATTGCCGCCAGGCACGTCAGCATTCTGCCGCGTCAACGCGGAGCGGACGGCGGTAACCGGAATTTGATACGCAGCGAGGCGCTCGGCGTCGAGCCAGACATTGATTGCGCGCTCGAGTCCGCCCACCACGCGCACCTCGCCCACCCCGCTGACGCGCTCGAGTTGAACTCGCACGGTCTTGTCCCCGAGCTCGGTCAACTCACGAATGGACCGATCAGCCGAGAGCGCTATGGTCACCACTGGCGTACTGTCATTGTCAAACTTCTGAACAACCGGAGGGGTGGCATCATCCGGGAGATTTCGGCCCAGACTGTTGACGCGATCGCGTACGTCCTGGGCGGCGGCCTCGAGATTGCGATCGAGCTTAAAAGTGGCGATCACAAATGAACTTCCCTGCCCCGAGATCGATCGCAGCTCGTCGATGCCGTCGACTGTGTTGACAACTTCTTCAATTTGCTGAGTGACGAGCGATTCAACTTCCTGAGGCGACGCCCCGGGCAGGTTTGTGCGAACACTGACGGTGGGTAGATCAACAGAAGGAAAGCGATCGACTCCCAGCCGGAAAAAGCTCGCCGCGCCGACCACGACCAGCGACAACACGATCATGGTCGCGAAGACCGGACGGCGAATACAGATTTCAGCAAGCTTTTGCATAATTAAGTGCTGCGTACTGAGGACTGAGCGGTCCTTTTTTGGAATCACGATTACGCTCAACTGCGGCACGCAACGCCCCTATTATCCTTGCGACTTCCAGGGCAAGACCCATGAGGTTGTCGAATTGATTCTTGTCAAGATAACCCACGTCGAAAGCGACGTAGAGTTGTGATCTCAGTTCCGCGCATGAAGCCTTGGACACCGATAGAAACTGATGGAATTCGGCAGGACGTGCGCGTTCGAACCCTTCCGCGAGGTTTGACATTATTGATACTGCCGCACGCTGTATCTGATTCTTCAAGCCAAAATCTCTGCCGAAATCGCCATTCGTGGTCGCTTTGTAGATCTCGAATGTTAAAACACGCGCCTTTTGCCAAGCAATGAGTTCTTCAAATCGATCAATCCGCTCTTTCATTTTCTCAGTCCTCAGCACTAAGCACTCAGTCCCTTTACTGCACTACCTCGACCGCCATCCCCGATTGCAGATTACCGGGATCGACGATTACTTGATCGCCGACATTTACGCCGGCGATGATCTCTGTCCAGTCTCCACTACGCTTTCCGGTCGTAATAGGCTTCTCCAGTGCCTTGCCGTTTTGCACCACAATGACTTTTTCTATTCCAGCGAAAGTGACTATCGCGTTGTTTGGCACGGTCACAGCCATCTTCGCGTCGTTAGTCACAATTTCAGCCTTGGCAAATGAACCGGGACGGAGGTTGCCGTCATTTTGCACGTCGGCCTCAACCATCAACATGCGATTCTGTTGAGTTATCACCGGGCTGAGACGCTTGATCTGGCCCAGGTAAACCTTGTCATCGCCTTCGACACTGACACGCACATTCTGTCCAAAACGAACTGAGCCCGCATCGCGCTCGGGAACCTCCGCGCGCAAGCGGAGAGGATTCATCCGCACGATATCTACGACTGGGGCACCTGCCGCCAGGTATTCGCCGACGCTTGCGCGCTTTTGCTGCACGATACCGTCAATCGGGGCGTAGACCGCGGTGTCGGCAAGCTGCTGTCGCGCGAGCGCCAGTTCCGAGCGCCGTTGGGCCACGAGAGCCTGGCGGTTGCGAATCTCCTCGATTGCATCCTGATAGCGGCTGACCGCAACTTTATAGGTAGCGTCAACGGTATCAAACTCTGAACGCGCTACAATTCCCTGCTGCACAAGTTTTACAGCGCGGTCCCGGCTGACCTTTGCCTCGTCCAAAACCGCGCGAGCTTGCCTGACGGTGCCCGTCTGTTCGGGATTGACGGCGTCGTCTTTGCCATCCGGTGATAGGCCCACGCGGGCGCGCGCCTGAGCCAGTGCCGACTCCGACTGTTGCACCCGCAGTTTGTAATCGTTCGGCTCTACCTGCGCAATTATTTGTCCGCGACGAAGAACGCTGCCGAGGTCAACTGAAATTGAGCTAAGTCGTCCGGCTACCTTGACGCCAGCCGTTGACTGATCGAAGGCCGCGAGGGTTCCGTTCGCGGTCACAGTTTCGCCGAAAGGAGTTTCTTCGACACGTGCGGTCTTGACTTGTCTAGCAGCTTTATTGTCGGCGGGGCGGCTCTGTCGCGTTGATCCCTGGTAGTCGCTTTTGCACGCGCCGAATACAAAGGCCAGCACACAAAACAACAATCCAGTTATTAACCGGATCGGCTTCGGCCGTCGAACATAGCGAGGTGTGGTTTGCAACATGCTTTAGATTCACAATCTTAACTCAAGCGACAACATCCGTGGTAGCAGGGACCTAATAATCGCGCGATGCAGTTTCAATTGGCATTCTCATTAGCACCGTGGCTTCAGTCCGGTGGGAGCAGTGTTCCCAGTCTTCTGTTTGGCCACTGGTCACCGGGCTAAAGCCGCAGTGCAATAGGAACGAAGTTCATCCAAACTACACCAGTACCCCAATGCGGAGAGTGTTGTTCAACCGGCCTCCGCACGCACACGTTCCGGACCATGAGCTTATAGCAGTTGCGTCTTGACTCTTCACTGAAAGCCGTTCATTGCAGAAACATCCAGCGATTCAAAGAAACATCAGGTTGGGAAGTCGGAATTGCCCCGCTTATTGTTTGTGAGTCTCTCCCTCCGAAACTCTTGCGGAAGAGATAAGACATCTTGATGAAGAATGTCCGACCGTTGTGCCTGAGCCCAGGCTCTAACTGACCGGTGATAGGACTGAAACCATTGCGGTTGAGGTCGTCGTTGTGACGAAGGTAGGGGCTATTCCCGGATTAGGTGCCCAGCCAATCGGGAATTGTCGGCGGATGTTGGAGTTGGGTGTTTCGCAAATAAGCTATTTGCTAAAAACTTTTACGAAACAGATAAGACATCTTGATGAAGAATGTCCGACCGTTGCGACGGAAGCCTGGCTCGAGCTGGCCGGAGAATGGATTGAAGCCGCGGCGATTGAGATCGTCGTTGTAGCCCACGTATAGAGCAGTACCCGGATTGGGGGTGTAGCCGAGCAGGAACTGTGCCTTAATATTCGACGCTATCGAATCAAAATCCACCCGGCCGCGTGCGAATAGAAAACGACTGAATTGATAGGTACTGCGAAGCGAGACAATGTTTTCATCAAAAGCCAACAGACCGGTGTCGTAGCGCCTCAATCTTTCTTTGGTGAAATTCAGCGTCGCGCTCATGGCGGTTGTGGGCTGATAGGTCAACGTGCCATCGACGTGCAGGAAGTCGCCGGGGCCTGGATCCTGGGGTGCATTGCAAGCCGTGGGCTGGTTGTCACCAACACACAGGCCGTTAGCCCGCGCGGCCGTGGCCGCCAGCGCGGTAGGACTTACGCGCGGAAACTTTGGTCCAGCACCGAAGTCGAAATCAAAATCGCCCCAGCGGCGGTTTACAAAGAAGTTGAAATTATATTTCTTGCTTGGTGACGAGCCGCCGAAAAAATAGATTCCGTGGTTCGACGTTGAGCGTTCATTGTCATCGCCCGCAAAAGTGCACATGTTCTTGAACACGCAATTCGAACCAGGCTGGCGCTTTGCTCCAAACTCACTTTCAAATACGCGCTCGTAACCTTTGTCCATACCGACGCCAAAGAAAGTCTCGCGCTTCAGGCTAAACTGGATTTGCGTCTCGTCGTTCGCATTTTGCGAGCGCCCCTGCCAGTCAAAGTTCGCCGAAAAATCTGTATAGACTCGCCAGGAAATTAGCCTGGCTTTAGGCTTCGGTTCCGAGTTGTAGCGAATAAACCAATTCGGGTTGTTCGTATTGTTGCGGCGATTAAAGCCAACATCGGCCCGATAGTAGCGGGTGCGACCAACAACGGAGAGTTCGTGACCAAAGTGCCGCCCGTTCTGGTTGTAGTCCACGGCGTAGACGAAGCCATTCTCTTTCCGATCGAGCGTCTGTCCCTGTTCGGGAAAGAAGAACTGTCGACGTGACCGCGTGCCAAGCGCTTGCCAGCTAAACGTCGTCTGCTTGTTGACTCGGAACCGACCGTCGAACCCGCCGAGGCCATTATAGGTGTCGACAAAACGTCTGTACGTTCCGAGGAAACCGATGAAGGAATCCGATTTGCCAATGTCGCGTTTCAAACGCAGTATGCCGACCGAGGCATTCTTGTCGAGGAATCTCGGATTGGCCGTAGGCCGTTCCTCTTGGCTGAAATTACCGGGACCATTGTCTGACGCGAGCAACAAACCAAAAGTGTTGCGATCAACTTTTCCAGTCAACTTCACCGCATAGTCGGGATCGATGATCGCCCGCGTGTGAATAGCAGCAATCTGTGTGCGAAAAATGTCGATGCCTTCAAGGAAGAATGGCCGCTTCTCTTCAAAGAAAATCGGAAACCGTTGGTTGGCGGTTATTACCAATTGGTCTGCTTCAACTTGCGCAAAGTCGGGATTAACAGCGAAGTCCAGCGTCACTTGCGGCGTCACGCTGTACTTCCCTGTTAAGCCCAAATCAAACTTGATTGGTTCATTGATGAACCTTCCACCAGCCGCGATCTGCGCCGCAGTCACCGGAGCTTTGCGTTTCCCAGTCTCCGAAAGGGTCAGACTGGGAATCAATTCCAAAGTACGCTCAGTGGAGATGCCTTCCAAGCCTGAGATGTGGCCCGCCTGACTAAGCAAGCCAGACTGATCCTTGGATATGGGCATCCAGGAATCTTGTTCACCATTGACGTGTTTTATCTGCCGCAGAAGGTGAAGACCCCACAGTTTTCCTTTGCCGGCGTCGTAACGAAGCGATTTGAAGGGAATAGCCACCTCCACCGTGTAACCGTCAGACGTCAACGACCCCTTCGACTCCATTACGATGTCTACACTGAAATCGTCATTCCCACCTTCCGTAAGAAAGCCATCCTGCTGAATGCCCAGTGGGTTAAAGAACAGTTCATAAGCGCGACGTTTGTCGTTGAATGTATCGAGCAGAAGACCGATCGAGTCGTCGTCAAAAATTGAATCACGTTTCGCAACCGTGGCCCGGACCTTGCCGGGATCATCGTAGGCGTGAAAAGCAAAATAGATAAAACGCGAGTCGTAGCCGGCAAACACCTCAGTGCGCGCCGACGCCGCGGCCGTGTCGCTGGGCCGCCATTGGTGGAAATCTTTGAAGACCGCCGCGGATTTCCAGACGTCATCATCCAACTTACCATCAACAGTTGGAGGCTTGCTGAACAGCGGCAATCTTACTGGTTGCGCTTTTTCCGGAGGAAGAGCAAATGCAGATTTTCCGGTGCCGGAGTTTGTCGCGGCCGTCGAATTCGTGGTCGTGTCAGGTGTCGGGGAAGTTTCCGGACTTGGGGCTGTCGAGGAGGTAGCGGTAACAGCCGGGGCCTTACGATCACTGCTCGACGAAGTCGACTGTGATGATGGTGGTGACTGAGCCGGTGACGAAGGGGAGAAGAAAAAGATTATGAGGGCGGCAAATACGAGGGGTTTCATAGTTTTGGAGAGTCTCCCCGGCTTGTCGCAATATCCGAAGCTGCGGTTCACATGATAAGGACGCTGAAAAGAGCACGGACGTTAACCAGACCCCATTAAAAAATAGAAAAAGTCAGCGCTCCCGTGTGGAAATTCACTGAACCTCGCGAAGGACGGTTTAGACTCGCCGGTTCAATTAAAGGTTGCTCACCGACACGGCCCACATTTGCGTGCAAGCTGGGGACGCTACCTGCTCTGCGCTGGTTTGTTGTAGTCTGAATTGTCAACGGGCTCGTCAATGCAAATGAATAGTTTCGAGCACTTCGCCAAGCGATGGATTTAACGCGACGCGCGAGGAAAAGTTGCAAAAACTTTGTTCATGATTTCGGAATCTTCCATAATTTCGGAGTGAGTAACTTGAACGGCAAATCAAATCTTACTGATGCGCTACGCGATAGTGTGTTCATGCGCGCCTGCCGCCGTGAGACCGTTCCCTACACGCCGATCTGGTTAATGCGTCAGGCAGGACGTTATATGCAGGAGTATCGCGATGTGCGCGCGCGCAAGAGCTTTCTTGAATTATGTAAGACTCCGTCTCTTGCTGCGGAGGTTACCGTTACTGCGGCCGAACGGCTGGGCGTCGACGCGGCAATTATTTTTGCCGACATCCTCCTGATCATTGAGCCGATGGGATTGCAGCTTGAGTTCGGCAAAGGCGAGGGACCGGTAATTCATAATCCGGTACGTTCGGCTGCTGACGTTAAACGCATGCGGGAGATTGATGATCCGGGAGCGCTGGATTTTGTTTTCACCGCTATCAGGGAGACGCGTGCGGCCCTGCGCAGCGACTTGCCGCTGATTGGCTTCGCGGGCGCGCCTTTCACCCTGGCGTCATACGTCGTTGAAGGTGGCGCATCGAAAAACTACGTGCACACGAAGTCGCTGATGTACAACGACAGCGGCGCCTGGGACGCTATGATGTCTTTGATCTCTCGGGCGCTGATTAAGTATCTCAACGCGCAGATCGAGGCGGGCGCTCAGGCAGTGCAGTTGTTTGATTCCTGGGTTGGCATTCTTGGTCCTGACGATTATCGTGAGTATGTGCTGCCGCATACCCGCAACGTAATTAGAGGCGTCGCAGCGGGAACTCCGGTCATTCACTTTGGCACCGGCACTTCCGGTTTACTTGAGTTGATGCGGGTAGCAGGCGGCGACGTTATTGGACTGGATTGGCGCATCAGGCTGGACGAAGGATGGCAACGCATCGGACACGATGTCGCAGTGATGGGCAACCTCGATCCGGTCGCGCTCTTTGCCAATCGTGAGCAGCTTCTGACGCAGGCTAAAGCCATTTTAGACCAGGCCGGAGGGCGCCCGGGACATATCTTCAACCTTGGACACGGAATTCTACCGGAGACTCCGGTTGAGAATGTGATCGCGCTTGTAGAAACCGTCCATGACCTAAGCCAAACTACGCCAAGCTCGGAGGAACCATGAAATTCGCTCTCTTGACAATGGCTGCGCTTGTCCTTGTCCTGTGTCCTGTATTAAGCAGAGCCCAGGACAAAGAGACCCCATCACAGTCGCCAGGCGCTTCGCAACCCACGATCAAAACTAAATTCGACAGCGTCAAAGACGAAACTACTGTCCGTTTTGATCAATTGCTCGTCTTAGGGACCGAGACAGAGAAGCTCCTGATCAGTGTTGAGGCATTTCCTTCACTTGTAGTGTTCGGGCTAACAATACATGAGCAGACCCTACGATGCCGTGCTGGTCGTCTCCTTCGGTGGTCCTGAAGGAATTGACGACGTGATGCCATTCCTCGAAAACGTATTGCGCGGCCGCAATGTGCCGCGCGAGCGGATGCTAGCAGTTGCAAAGCACTACGAATTGTTCGGCGGAGTCAGTCCCATAAATGCACAGAACCGAAAGTTGATTGCAGCATTGAATCGGGAATTGGAAGCCAAAGGCCCGCGCCTTCCGATCTATTTTGGCAATCGCAACTGGCATCCACTGCTTGCAGATACGCTGAGTAAAATGCGTGATGACGGAGTGAAGAACGCGTTGGCTTTCGTGACTTCGGCTTACAGCTCTTATTCGAGTTGCCGGCAGTATCGCGAAGACATCGAACGCGCGCGCGATTCAGTTGGGCCTGACGCGCTGCGCATTGAGAAGCTGCGTGCTTTTTACAATCATCCCTGCTTCATTGAGGCAAACGTCGCGAATTTACAGACTGCGCTGAAACAAATTCCTCAGCAACAACGATCCCAGACACGGATCGTTTTCACGGCCCATAGCATCCCTCAGTCAATGGCAAAGAACTGCGATTATGAGGTTCAGCTTCGGGAGACCAGCCGTCTCATTGCAGAAACAGCGGGCATTGAGCATTGGCAGCTTGTGTTTCAAAGTCGCAGCGGGTCACCGTCACGGCCCTGGCTGGGCCCCGACATTTGTGATCATCTTCGCGAGTTACAGACGAGCGGCGCAAAGCATGTAGTGGTAGCTCCCATTGGATTTGTTTCCGACCATATGGAAATTATTTACGATTTGGATATTGAGGCCCGGGCGGTCAGTCAACAGCTTGGCTTGAATATGATTCGCTCAGCTACCGCCGGCAGCCATCCGTCATTTATTGAAATGATTCGCGAACTGATCATGGAACGGGTTGACCCGGAAACGCCTCGACGATCTCTCGGCACTCACGGACCGCGCGATGACTTTTGCGCCCCGGGTTGCTGCTCGCTCGTTTGATAAGGCTTACGGCCTTGCCGCGCCGTGTGGTGTCTTAAATTCGGATCGAAATGAAACGCATTGTAATCATTGGCGGAGGCATTACTGGTCTGGCGGCAGCGCACAGAATACTCGAGCGCAACCGCGATTCAGGAAAGCAGCTTGAGCTAACGCTGCTTGAGGCCGGGTCTCGCATAGGCGGAATTGTTCAAACACGGGAGCGCGACGGTTTTCTTCTTGAAAGTGGTCCTGATTCTTTCATCTCGGAGAAGACCGCAACACTGGAATTGACGAGGCGCCTCGAGCTCGAATCTCACCTGATCGAAACCAATGAGAACCACCGCCGCAGTTTCATTGTGAGACAAGGGCGGCTGCTGCCCGTTCCGGAAGGATTTTATCTGATAGCTCCTACACTGTTTTGGCCTTTTGTTAGAAGTGAGATTTTCAGTTGGACGGGTAAAGCGCGGATGGCGCTCGACCTCCTGCTCCCCAGGCGCGTTCTGAATGGCGGGACGAATCCCCACGCCGACAGCAGTCAAAACGATAGTGTCGATGAAAGCCTGGCCCAATTTGTCCGCCGTCGCCTGGGACGTGAAGCCCTCGAGCGCATGGCGCAGCCGATGGTGGGAGGAATATACACAGCGGATCCTGAGCGCCTTAGCCTACGCGCGACGATGCCTCGCTTCCTCGAAATGGAGCGTGAACACCGCAGCTTGATTCGTGCGCTGCGCAAACAGGGTCGAAGCCCGGGGAAGGGCGCGGAGCTTGCTAACGAAACCAGCGGTGCGCGCTATAGTCTCTTTCTTTCCTTTGATCGTGGCATGCAGTTGCTCACCGACAAGCTCGCGGAAAGAATCTCAAGTTTCCAATCTCAGGCTCGCGATTCCAATGAGTCACCTCGAGTTTCGATACGCGTTAATACTCCCGTTGCGTCTCTCGTCCTGGATCTCCAATCCACCGGCAATGGCGAACCGAAATGGAAAATCAAAACTGATCGCGATGAACTCCTTATCGCCGACGCCGTTTGTCTCGCTCTACCCGCATACACTAGCGCGCGTTTGTTGAGTAATGTGGATGCTCAACTGGCTTCAGACTTGAATGGAATTCCTTACGCATCAAGCGCGACGATTAACCTGGGCTACAGGCGGTCAGATATTCTGCATCCGCTCAACGGCTTCGGTTTTGTGGTGCCCTTCATTGAAAAGCGCTCTCTGATCGCTTGTACATTCAACAGTGTAAAGTTTCCGGGCCGAGCCCCGCGGGGGCATGCCTTGCTGCGCGTCTTTGTCGGCGGGGCACTACAACCAGAGATGTTCGAGTTGAGCCAGGATGAGCTGTTGTCGCGGGTGTCAGCCGATCTCCGTGACCTGTTGGGAATTGATCAAACGCCATTCTTTGCCGAGATTTCCAAGTGGGAACGTTCGATGCCGCAATATAACGTGGGCCACCTGGCAAAGATTGAGCGCATTCAGAAACGTGTCAATTCCCTGCCGGGATGCGCGCTTGCCGGGAATGCTTATTCAGGACTCGGGATTTCCGATTGCATTCGCAGCGGCGAGGCTGCTGCTGATGAGCTGACCGACCTGCTGTGAGTCAGTGGTCAGGCTCTATACGTCATATCACCATTGACTGGCTGCGCTGATTGGAATAGAACCTTACCTCCTCAAGAGTTCCCAACAAAGGAGTCGTTGCCATGCCGGACGAGCAAGCCGCCGAGCACCATACTAAGATTGAAACGGAGCAACTTTTAAGACAGTTAAATGACGATTGGGTGAAGGCGCTCATGCGCCGCGATGCCGAGACTCTGGAGCGCATTATGGCGGAGGATTTCTTTTTCACTTACCCACTCGAAGGTGACGACAGAGCGCAGTTTATTTCTGACCTCACTTCCGGAGAGCTCATCGTCGAGCACATCACTCGCCACCATCTTAGCGTTCGAGTTTTTGGGAGCACTGCGGTGCTGACGGCGCGCGACTCAGCTAAATGGATCTACAGAGGTCGTGAGATCGAAGGTCAATACAAGATAATCCACGTCTATTCCGAGCGTGACAAGCGCTGGCAACTGGTTGCTGTACAAATCTGTCCGATGCCGTGAATAGTTTGGGGTCGACAGTCAACAGTC
>WNFV01004997.1_pt1 | contig 16183 bp, 15 predicted proteins | sample 5400101 | NCBI WGS metagenome assembly WNFV01 (sample SAMN13153361, study PRJNA577476) | soil metagenome | isolation source: 115 cm soil or saprolite under grassland replicate 1 | place: USA:California | collected 2016-06-15
GTAGATCTGGTGCGGCGCCATGCTCATGGCCTCGCCGCCGCCGGCGAGGACGAAGTCGGCCTGGCCGAGCTGGATCTCCTGCGCGCCGAGGAGGATCGCCTGCAGCCCCGATCCGCAGAGGCGGTTCACGGTGAGCGCCGGCACTTCCTTGGGCACGCCGGACTTGAGCCCGACGTGGCGCGCCATGTAGATGGCGTCGCCTGAGGTCTGCAGGACGTTGCCGAAGATGACGTGGTCGATCGCCCCAGGATCCACATGCGAGCGCTCGAGCGCGGCCTTCGACGCGGTGACCGCGAGGTCGGCGGCCTTCACGTCGCGCAGCGCCCCGCCGTACGTGCCGAATGCGGTGCGCGCGCCCTCGAGGATGACGACGTCCTTCATGCTGCGGCCTTTCACCCTCCCGGGGGGACCCGTTCACGAACGGCGCGGGTGACCGCGTCCGTCACCTCCATTGTCCTCCCGCTGCCCGTGTCGAGCCCCTTGATCCGCCCGCTGCGAAAGCCTTCGCGTAGCGCGGCATCGACGGCCTTCGCGGCGGCGTGCTCGCCGACGTGCTCGAGCATGAGCCCCACGGCGCCGATCGCGCCGACCGGGCTCGCCACCCCCTGGCCGGTGTACTTCGGCGCGGAGCCATGGATCGGCTCGAAGACCGACACCTTCCCCGGATGGATGTTCCCGCTCGCGCCGCTGCCGAGGCCGCCGACGACCGCGGCGCCGAGATCGCTGATGATGTCGCCGAACAGGTTCGTCGTGACGATCACGTCGAATCGCTCCGGATGCAGCACCAGCCACATCGACGCGGCATCCACGTACATCGCGTCGGTCTCGACGTCGGGGAAGTCGCGCGCGACCTCGGCGAAGACGCTCCGGTAGATCTCCTGCAGCAGCAGCGCATTCGACTTGTCGACGAGCGTGAGGTGCTTGCGCGGCCGGCGCCGCGCGAGCTCGAACGCATACCGGACGATCCGCTCGGTCCCGCGGCGCGTGAAGATCATCTCGCTCGTGACCGCCTCGTCCGCCGTTCCCTCGCCGGTGCGCGCGACGGGACGCCCGTACACGTCCTCGGTGTTCTCGCGCACGATCACGAGGTCGATGTCCTTCGTCGTGCGGCCGCGCAGCGGCGTGAGCCGGTCGTCGTAGAGGACGATCGGGCGCAGGTTCACGTACAGGTCGAGCCCGCGGCGGAGGCCGAAGATGATGTCGTGCTCCGGCAGGCCGCGCGGCGCGTCGGGGTGGCCGATCGCGCCGAGAAGGATCGCGTCGTACGCGCGCAGCGGCTCGATCATCTCCGGCGTCACGCGCTGCCCCTGGATGTACGCCTGCGCCGACCACGGGAGTGCCGTGCGCTCCGTGGTGAAAGCGAACCGCTGTTCGGCGGCATCGAGCACGCTGAGCGCGGCATCGGTGACCTCCGGGCCGATCCCGTCGCCGCCGATCACCGCGATGCGATATCCCCCGCCCATCAGGGCGATGATCGCACGGTGAGGGCCCTCCCGCTCTTGCCGAACGGCCTATGGGCCCGATAGGGTGTGCAACCTGATGCGCGCCGTAGCCATGCCGATCGTCATCGTCGAGCTCCTCCTTACGAGGGGCGGACACATGCTGGGAGGCAGCAGCTAGCGCGCAGCAGAACGAGCCAGAGCGATCGAAGCCCTCCCAGCAACGGGAGGGTTTCTCTTTTTCGGAGGCGAAGTGGCGGAATACGTCGCGGTGGCAGTGGCGGGACGCGAGCCGGCCGAGCTTGCGGCCGCGCTGAACGGCTCGCTGCCGGGGAAGGTGACCGGTGTGCGCCGGCGCACCGCGTCGCTCGTCGTCCTGTTCGAGCCCGAGGACGGCGTCTCGCGCAGCGGGGTGGCCGACGCGGTCCGCACGACCGCGGAGCACGCCCTCCGCGGCGACGGCCCCGTGTCGATCGGCGCCGCGGGCCCGCGGAAGGGACCCGCCGGCGCGCAGACCGCGATGCTCGAAGCCGAGCACGCCCTCGCCGTCGGTCGCGCGCTGCACGGCGAAGGCGGCACGACGCACTTCGAGGACCTCGGTCCGTACTGCTTCGTCCTCGGGCGGCCGCCGTCCGAGATCCGCGAGTTCTGCGAGCGCGTCCTCGGCCCCCTCGCGACGGATCCAGAGCGCTACGAGGAGCTCGCGCGCACGCTCGAGGAGTACCTGAGCGCGCACGGCAGCCTGAACGAGGTCGCGCGCCGCCTTTTCCTGCACCGCAACACCGTGCGGCAGCGCCTGCGCCGCATCGCGGAGATCACCCGCGCGGACCTCTCCGACGCGGATTCCCGCCTCGCCCTCCACCTCGCTGTGCTCGGCCGCCGTGCGCTCGACCAGCTGGAAGCCGGAACGGCATAGGTGCACAACGCACACTGCGACCAGATGGACGTTGACCCGCTCATCCGCGCGCGGCTACGGTCCGACCAGATGAGCCGCGTACTCCCGCTCCCGATCCTCGTCGTCCTCCTTATTGGGGGGGCCCGACACCGGCTGGGAGGCTAGCGGCACACCACTCACGATCCTCGGCGATCCAGAAAGGCCTCTCAGCAATGAGAGGTCTTCTTCATTTCAGGGAAGAAAGGGGAGCACGGACATGGCGACGGCGATCGCGACCGACACCGCGACCCGACCCGCGGCGCAGCGCGGTGCTGACCTCGTATGCATCGCCCTCGAGCGATGCGGCGTCGACGTCGTGTTCGGCTACCCCGGCGGCGCGTGCCTGCCGATCTACGACGCGCTCCCCGATCACCCCGGCATCCGCCACGTCCTCGTGCGCCACGAGCAGGGCGCCGCGCACATGGCCGACGGCTACGCGCGCAGCACGGGCCGTCCGGGCGTGTGCCTCGTCACGTCCGGCCCCGGCGCGACGAACCTCGTCACGGGGCTCGCGTGCGCGTACATGGACTCCGTCCCGATCGTCGCGATCACCGGCCAGGTCGCCACCTCGCTCATGGGCCGCGACGCGTTCCAGGAGACCGACGTCCTCGGGATGGTCGGTCCCGTCACGAAGCATTCGTTCCTCCCGCGCACGGTCGCCGAGATCGTGCCCGCGATCGAGCGCGCGATGCACCTCGCGGTCTCGGGCCGTCCCGGGCCCGTCCTCGTCGATATCCCGAAGGACGCGCAGAACGCGCTCGCCGAGATGCCCGCGCGGAGCGTCCCGCTGCGCCTCGACCCCGACCTGCCCGCGCGCGAGATCGACGAGGCAGCGGAGCTCCTCGCGCGGGCTCAGCGGCCGCTCATCATCGCGGGCCACGGCGTGCGGCTCGCGCGCGCGCATGCGGAGCTCCGCGAGCTCGCCGAGCGCATCGACGCGCCGGTCGCGATGACCCTGCTCGGCATCGGCGCGCTGTCCGAGGACAACGAGCTCGCGCTCGGGATGCTCGGCATGCACGGAGGCGCGACCACGAACCACGCGGTGAACGCCGCCGACGTCATCCTCGGCGTCGGGCTGCGCTTCGACGACCGCGTCACCGGCAAGATCGCGGCGTTCGCGCCGCACGCGAAGATCGTCCACGTCGACGTCGACGCGACGCAGATCGGGAAGAACGTCCCGACGGCGCTCGGGATCGTCGCCGACGCCCGCGACGCGTTGCGCGCGCTGCTCGTCCGCGTCCCGCGACGCTCGCACCCCGAGTGGCGCGAGCAGGCGACGCGCCGAAAGGCGCGGCCGAAGCTCGAGGCGTCCGAGGCGCGCGTCACGCTCGCGCCGCGGCCGGTGATCCGCGCCATCCGCGAGGTCGCCGCGCCCGACGCGTACTTCGTCGCCGATGTCGGCCAGCACCAGATGTGGGCCGCGCAGCACCTGCGCTTCACCTACCCGGACCGCTTCCTCACGTCGGGCGGCCTCGGCGCCATGGGCTACGCGCTACCGGCGGCGCTCGGCGTCCAGTACGCGCACCGCGACAGCGAGGTCTGGGCCATCGCCGGCGACGGCGGCGTGCAGATGACGCTGCAGGAGCTCGGCACGGCGGTCCAGGAGGGTCTGCCCGTGAAGCTCGCGATCATGAACAACGGCTATCTCGGCATGGTCCGGCAGTGGCAGCAGCTGTTCTTCGACGGCCGGATCTCGCAGACGCCGATCTCGAGCCCCGACTACGTGAAGATCGCGGAGGCCTACGGCGTCTTCGGCGCGCGCGTCGAGGAGCGCGACGAGCTCGTCCCCGCGCTCGAGGCGGCGCGCCGCCATCCCGGCCCTGCCGTCCTCGACCTGCGCATCGAGCGCCACGCGAACGTGTGGCCGATCGTGCCGCCCGGCGGCGCGAACGCCGACCTCATCGAGGAGCCGGCGCATGAGCGCTAGCACCCGCACGTTCCGGCTCTCGGTCGAGCGCGCCGAGGGCGCCCTCGAGCGCGTGCTGGGGGTCGTCCGGCGGCGCGGCCTCGGGTTGCACCGGTTCTCCGTGGACCAGGGCCCCGACGGGCACTGGGACATCGCGATCACCGCGTCATCGACCGAGAGCGAGGCCGCGCTCGCATTGCGCCAGCTCAGCGCGCTCATCGACGTCCGCACCGCCCGATCCGACGCGTAGGAGGAAGGACATGGCAACGATCAAGTACGACGCCGACGTGGACCCGAAGATCCTGCACGGCGCGACGATCGCCGTCATCGGCTACGGGAGCCAGGGCCACGCGCACGCCCTGAACCTGCGCGATAGCGGCCAGGACGTCGTCGTCGGGCTCGCTCCCGGGAGCAAGTCGTGGGCGAAGGCCGAGGCCGACGGGCTCGCGGTGCGCGAGGCCGCGGACGCGGCGCGGCACGCGGACGTCGTCGCGCTCCTCGTTCCCGACCAGCATCACAAGGCCGTGTACGAGCACGCCATCCGGCCGTTCGCGGGGCCGGGCCGGACGCTCGTCGTCGCGCACGCGTTCTCGGTGCACTTCAAGCAGGTCGTGCCGGTCCCGGGCGCCGACGTCGTCCTCGTCGCGCCCAAGGCGCCGGGTCACCGCATGCGCGAGGTGTTCGTCGAGGGCCGCGGCGTGCCGGCGCTCTACGCCGTCGCGCAGGACGGCAGCGGCCACGCGGAGCGGACCGCCCTCGCGTACGCCCGCGCCGTCGGCTGCGCGCGTGCCGGCGTGATCGCGACGACGTTCGCGGAGGAGGTCGAGACCGACCTGTTCGGCGAGCAGGCCGTGCTGTGCGGCGGGATCTCGGAGCTCATCAAGGCGGGCTTCCAGACGCTCGTCGACGCGGGCTACCAGCCGGAGATCGCGTTCTTCGAGTGCATGAACGAGATGAAGCTCATCGTCGACCTGATGTACGAGGGCGGGCTCTCGTACATGCGGTACTCGGTGAGCGACACCGCCGAGTTCGGCGACTACACGTCGGGACCGAAGGTCATCGACGAGCGCGTCCGTGCGACGATGCGGCAGATCCTCGCGGAGGTCCGCGACGGCACGTGGGCGAAGAAGTGGATCGCCGAGTACGAGAAGGGCGCGCCGACGCTGAAGGCGACGCGCGCGCGCGAGCAGCAGCAGCCCATCGAGCAGGTCGGCCGGAGATTGCGGGCGATGATGCCGTGGCTCCCGAAGAAGGGGATCGCGGTGGAGGCGTCCGCCGAGCAGCAGAAGGAAGAGGTAAGGGCATGAACACGGAAGAGAAGGCGCAGCTGTCGCTGAGGCTCGATCGCCTCGGCATGCGCCTCGAGGGTGACCGTCTGACGCGCGCGGCCGCGATCGTGCGCGCGCACGGCGCCGACGCGGCCGAGATCAGCGACATGGCGCTGCTCTCGATCTGCGTCGAGGCCTACCGCCACACCGAGAAGGAGATGCTCCAGATCGTATGAGCGCCGAGCCAGCCATCGCCTCGGGCGGAGTGTCCCCGCTCGAGGCCGCCGGACGTGACCAGCACGGCTCGTTCGTCGACGAGACGATCGGGATCATCGCGCGCCGTGGCGGCGACATCGTCTCCTTCGCCGCAGGCTCGCCCGCGGCCGAGGCGCTCGCGCTCGCGCGCGTGGACGAGCTCCTCACCGACGTGCTCGCGCGTGACGGCATGCGCGCGCTGAACTACGGCGTCACCGAGGGTGAGCAGGAGCTCCGCGAGATCATCGCGAGCGGCGCACGCGCGCGTGGCATCGACGCGACCGCCGACGACGTGATCGTCACGGCGGGCGCGCTGCAGGCCATCGACCTCAGTGCCCGCGTGTTCACGCGGCCAGGCGACCTCGTCGTCACGGGGTCGCCGACGTTCGCGAACGCGCTCTCGGCGTTCCGCAACCACGGCGCGCGGATCCTCGAGGTGCCGCAGGACGAGGACGGGATCGACGTGTCCGCCGCGGCGCGGGCGCTCCGGCAGCGCGGCGAGCGCGCGGCGCTGTTCTTCGTCGTCCCGAACTTCGACAACCCGACGGGCGCGACGCTGAGCGACGAGCGCCGCGACGCGTTGCTCGCGCTCGCGGCGAGCCAGGACGCGGTCGTCATCGAGGACGACCCCTATGCCGCGCTGCGCTATCGCGGCGCGGATCTCGTGCCGCTCGCCGCCCGCATGCGGGACCGCGTCGTCCACTTCGGGAGCTTCTCGAAGACGTTCCTCCCCGGCATCCGCGTCGGCTGGGCGATCGCGGACCCGGTCACCGTGCGCCGCATGGCGGCCGCGAAGCAGACCATCGACTCGTCCACGTCGACGCTCGGCCAGCACCTCGTCATCGCGTTCCACCGGACGCGCGACTTCGACGCGCATCTCGTGGCGCTACGCCGTCTCTACGCCGAGAAGCAGGCCGCCGCGCGCGCCGCACTGGGGCGCGAGTTCGGTGGGGTCCGCGGCGTGTCGTGGAACGACCCCGACGGCGGCTTCTACTTCTGGGTGCGCACGGACGTGGACGCGCGCGAGCTCCTCGAGGCCGCGCTCGACGAAGGCGTGGCATTCGTGCCCGGCGACGCGTTCACGACGACGGGCGGCTGCCGCGACGCGCTCCGCTTCTCGTACTGCGCCCCGACGCCCGACCGCATCGCCGAGGGGGTGCGCCGGTTCCGCCGCGCGTATGACCGTGTCCGCGCTCGCCAATAGGTCGAGCGAGGATCCGGCTTTGCCGGTCCGAGCGAGTCCACAAGAGCGGAGCGACTCGCCGCGGCCCGCAGGCCGACGGCGATCGAGCAGGACCGGGACGACGCTCTCCCAGAAGATCTGGGACCGGCACGTCGTCAGACGCGCCAGCGGCTCTCAGATGGCAGAGCCGGACGTCCTCTACGTGGACCTGCACCTCGTGCACGAGGTCACGTCGCCGCAGGCGTTCGACGGCCTGCGCGTCTCCGGCCGCGCGGTGCGGCGGCCCGACCTGACCCTCGCGACGATGGACCACAACACGCCGACCGACGACCGCACGCCGGACGACCTCGCGCGGAAGCAGATCGAGGCGCTCGTCCGTAACTGCGACGAGTTCGGCGTCCGCCTCTACCCGCTCGGCTCGCGCGACCAGGGCATCGTCCACGTCATCTCGCCGCAGCTCGGGCTCACGCAGCCGGGGATGGTGATCGTCTGCGGCGACAGTCACACCTCAACGCACGGCGCCTTCGGCGCGATCGCGTTCGGGATCGGGACGAGCGAGGTCGAGCACGTCCTCGCGACGCAGACGATCGCGCAGGCGCGGCCCGCGACGATGGCCATCACCGTCGATGGGGACCTGCCGGCCGAGGTGAGCGCGAAGGACGTCATCCTCGGGATCATCGCGCGCATCGGCGTCGGCGGCGGCGCGGGCGCGATCGTCGAGTACCGCGGATCGGCGATCCGCGCGCTCTCGATGGAAGGCCGCATGACCGTCTGCAACATGTCGATCGAGGCCGGCGCGCGCGCCGGCATGGTCGCGCCCGACGACACGACATTCGCATACGTCGAAGGGCGCCCGTTCGCGCCGAAGGGCGCGGACTGGCAGCGCGCGCTCGACGAGTGGCGTTCGCTCGCGGGCGACGACGACGCAACGTTCGACCGTGAGGTGCGCATCGACGCCGCGGAGCTGCGCCCGTACGTCACGTGGGGCACGAACCCGGCGCAGTCGGCGCCGATCGACGGCGTGGTCCCGGACCCCGACGCCTTCGACGAGCCGTCGAAGCGCGAGGCCGCGCGGCGCGCGCTCGCGTACCAGGCGCTGCGGCCGGGCACCAGGGTCCGCGACATCGGCGTCGACGCGGTCTTCATCGGCTCGTGCACGAACGCGCGCATCGAGGACCTCCGCGCCGCGGCGGGCGTCGTCGCGGGACGCCGGGTCCGCTCCGGGGTCCGCGCTCTCGTCGTTCCGGGATCGGCGCGCGTGAAGGAGCAGGCGGAGCGCGAGGGCCTCGACCGCGTCTTCCGCGAAGCTGGCTTCGAGTGGCGCAACGCCGGCTGCTCGATGTGCCTCGGGATGAACCCGGACGTGCTGCGTCCGGGCGAGCGCTGCGCGTCGACGTCGAACCGCAACTTCGAAGGACGTCAGGGCCCCGGTGGCCGTACGCACCTCGTCTCGCCCGTCGTCGCGGCCGCGACCGCCGTGAAGGGCAGCTTCGCGCTGCCGTCGGATCTCGCCTGATATGGACAAGGTGACGCGCATCAGCGGCCGCGCGCTGCCGCTCGATCGCGCGGACGTCGACACGGACCAGATCATCCCCGCTTCATACCTGAAGCGCCTCGAGCGCACGGGCTACGGCGACGGCCTCTTCGCGGCGTGGCGCAAGGATCCGACCTTCGTGCTGAACGATCCGCGCTACGCGGGCGCGGTCGTGCTCGTCGCCGGGCCGAACTTCGGCTGCGGGTCGTCGCGCGAGCACGCGGCGTGGGCGCTGCGCGACGCGGGCTTCCGCGCTGTGATCGCGCCGAGCTTCGCCGACATCTTCCGCACGAACGCGCTGCGCACCGGGCTCGTCCCGGCGCGGCTCGAGCGCGCGCAGGTCGACCGGCTGCTCGCGGCGGTCGCAGCGGACGCGGGCACCGAGATCGAGATCGACGTCGTCGCCGCGCGCGTGCGCGTGCCGTCGGTCGGGATCGACGCCCCGCTCGACCTCGACGAGTTCACGCGCTGGCGGCTGACCGAAGGGCTCGACGACATCGGGCTGACGCTGCGGCACGAGGCCGACATCGCGGCGTATGAAGCACGGCGTCCCGCATGGATGCCGCAGGTGGGGAGGACGACATGAGCTCGACGATGCCGTATCGCGCGTACCGGCCGTTCCTCCCCCTCGAGAACGGGCTGCCCGACCGGACGTGGCCGGACCGTCGCGTCACGACCGCGCCGCGCTGGTGCTCGGTGGACCTGCGCGACGGGAACCAGGCGCTCATCGACCCGATGGACCCGCCGCGCAAGCTGCGCCTCTTCCAGACGCTCGTGCGCACCGGCTTCAAGGAGATCGAGATCGGATTCCCCGCGGCCTCGAAGCCGGACTTCGACTTCGCGCGGCAGCTCATCGATGAGGGACTCATCCCCGACGACGTATGGATCCAGGTCCTCGTGCAGTGCCGGCCCGAGCTCATCGAGCGGACGTACGAGGCGCTGCGCGGCGCACCGCGCGCGATCGTGCACTTCTACAACTCGACGTCGGTCCTGCAGCGGCGCGTCGTCTTCCGCGAGGACAAGGCCGGCGTCACGCGGATCGCGACCGAGGCCGCGCGGCTCTGCCGCGCGCTCGAGCGGACGCTGCCCGACACCCCCGTGCGGTACGAGTACTCGCCCGAGAGCTTCACGGCGACCGAGCCCGAGTTCGCGCTCGAGATCTGCCACGCGGTCATGGACGTGATCGAGCCGACGGCGGAACGGAAGCTCGTCCTCAACCTGCCCTCGACCGTCGAGTGCTATTCGCCGAACGTCTATGCGGACGTCATCGAGTGGTTCGGTCGCAGCGTCCGCGACCGCGACCGGATCGTCCTGTCGCTCCATCCGCACAACGACCGCGGCACCGCCGTCGCGGCCGCGGAGATGGGACTGCAGGCGGGCGCGGATCGCCTCGAGGGCACGCTGTTCGGGAACGGCGAGCGCACGGGGAACCTGGACGTCGTGACGGTCGCGATGAACCTGTTCAGCCAGGGCGTCGACCCAGAGCTCGACCTCAGCGACCTCGACGGCCTGCGGCGCGTCGTCGAGTACGCGAACCGCATCCCGGTCCACCCGCGGCATCCGTATGTCGGCGACTTCGTCTACACGGCGTTCTCGGGGTCGCACCAGGACGCGATCAAGAAGGGGCTCGAGGCGCTGCCGCCGAACGCGACCGTGTGGGAGGTCCCGTACCTGCCCATCGACCCGAAGCACGTCGGGCGCACGTACGAGGCCGTGATCCGCGTGAACAGCCAGTCGGGGAAGGGCGGGGTCGCGTACATCATGAAGGCCGAGCACGGGCTCGACCTCCCGCGCCGGCTGCAGATCGAGTTCTCGGGGCGCATCCAGAAGATCACCGAGGACACGGGTACCGAGATCCCGCCCGACGAGATGTGGAAGGCGTTCGCCGCGGAGTACCTGCCGGAGCGTCCGCGCATCGACCTGCTCGAGCACGACACGCACACGACGCCCGGCGGCGCGACCGTCGAGGCGCGCATCCGCGTGGACGGCGAGACGCATCGCATCCGTGGCGAGGGCAACGGTCCCATCGCCGCGTTCGTGCACGCGCTGCGGACGGACCTCGGTCTCGACATCGAGGTGCTCGACTACGCCGAGCACGCCCTGAACGCCGGGACCGACGCGTCCGCGGTCGCCTACGTGGAAGCGCGCGACGCCGCCGGTCAGGTCCGCTGGGGCGTCGGGATCGACACGAGCATCCTCACCGCGTCGCTGCGCGCCGTGCTGAGCGCGGCCGTGCGCCTTGGCGCCGAAGCGCGGGGTGACGCTGTGCGAGGTGCACCCACCTTCGCGGAGTAAGGCCATCCAGCCCTAGGCGCTCATGTCGGCCGCGGCGATCATCGCCCGCATGGCAGCGCGCGCCTGCATGTGTATGCCCGAGCGGCCCCGCCATGCGGAGGTCGTGGGCGGCTGGTGCGCGGTGAGCGAAGCGCCCTAGTCACCACAGATCCAACGCTAATGAGGCCGCGGTCCTTCGGGATCGCGGCCTTTTCCTTTTCTAGACGGCGACACGGGAGGAAGACAAGATGGAACGCACCCAGCGCACCGAGACCCTCGTCCTGCATGCGGGTCAGCGCCCCGACCCCGCCACCGGAGCCCGCGCGGTCCCCATCTACGCGACGACCTCGTACGTGTTCGAGAACGCGGCCCACGCCGCGCGCCTCTTCGCGCTCGAGCAGCCGGGGAACATCTACACGCGGATCATGAATCCGACGACCGGCGTCCTCGAGGAGCGCATCGCGGCGCTCGAAGGCGGCGTGGGCGCCCTCGCTGTCGCGTCAGGGCAGGCGGCGGAGACGCTCACGATCCTCAACCTCGCCCGGGCCGGAGACGACATCGTCAGCTCGTCCAGCCTGTACGGCGGCACGTACAACCTGCTCGCCTACACGCTGCCGCGACTCGGCATCACGACCGCGTTCGTCGACGGCTCCGACCCGTCGGCCTTCGCCAGGGCCATCGGGCCGCGAACGAAGGCCGTCTACCTCGAGACGATCGGGAACCCGCGCCTCGACGTGCACGACATCGCCGCGATCGCGGACGTGGCGCACGCCGCCGGCGTGCCCGTGGTCGTGGACAACACGTTCACGCCGATCCTCGCGAAGCCGTTCGAGCTGGGCGCCGACATCGTCGTGCACTCCGCGACGAAGTGGATCGGCGGCCACGGCACCGCCATCGGCGGCCTCGTCGTCGATTCCGGCCGCTTCGACTGGGAAGGGTCGGGACGGTTCGCCGATCTCGTCGAGCCGGACCCCTCGTACCACGGCGTGCGCTACGTCCAGACCTTCGGAGCTGCCGCGTTCATCGTGAAGCTGCGGGTGCAGCTCCTTCGGGACCTCGGACCCGCGCTCAGCCCGTTCAACGCGTTCCTCTTCCTCCAGGGGCTCGAGACCCTGCCGCTCCGGATCGCGCGGCACAGCGAGAACGCGCTCGCGATCGCGCGATGGCTCGAGGCGCACCCGGCGGTGACGTGGGTCCGCTACCCGGGTCTCCCCACGGATCCGGCGCATGCGAACGCGCTGCGGTACCTCCGCGGCGGGTTCGGCGGCATCGTGACGTTCGGCGTCCGCGGCGGCCGCGAGGCCGGAGAGCGGCTCATCGACGCCGTCGAGGTCTTCAGCCTCCTCGCGAACGTCGGCGACGCGAAGTCGCTGATCATCCATCCGGCGTCCACGACGCACCAGCAGCTCGGGGAGGACGAGCAGCGCGCGACGGGCGTCACGCCCGATCTCATCCGGCTCTCGGTCGGTCTCGAGCACGTCGACGACCTCATCGCCGACCTCGACCGCGCGCTCGCGCTCGCCGTCGGGCCGGCCGTGATCGCCGAGGTCGCGTGACCGCGCTCGCCGCCCCTCGCCTCGTACCGGATCCCTCCGCGTTCGGCGCGGGGGAGGTGACCGTCGCTCGCGTCGGCGACGTGGCCATCGAGCGGGGGGACGTCCTCCCGGACGTGCGGATCGCGTACCGCCATGACGGCCAGCCACCGCCCGCTCCGCAGATCGTCCTCGTCCACGCGCTCACGGGGTCGGCCGATGCGGCCGGCGACTGGTGGCAGCCGCTGATCGGCCCGCGTCGCGCGCTGGACACGGACCGGTACGGCGTCCTGTGCTCGAACCTCCTCGGCGGCCGGTACGGCAGCACCGGTCCCACGACGATCGACCCCCGGAAGGGACGGCCCTATGCGGCGGGCTTCCCGGACCTCACCGTCCGCGATCAGGCACGCGCGATGTGGCAGCTCCTCGACGAGCTCGGCATCGAGCGGCTCGCGCTCGTCGCCGGTGGATCGCTGGGCGGGATGGTCGCGCTCGAGGTCGCGCTCGAACGGCCCTCCGAGGTCGATACCGTCGTCCCGATCGCCGCACCGGCGGCGACGGGCGCCATGGCGATCGCCTGGGATCACGTCCAGCTCGCGCTCGTGCGCCGGCTCGGCGTCGAGGGGATGGCGCTGGCGCGCCAGATCGCGATGATCACGTATCGCAGCGACGACGACCTCGATGGACGATTCGGACGGGCGCAGGCCGACGACGGCGCCTTCGCGGTGGCGAGCTATCTCGACCACCAGGGCCGCAAGCTCGTCGACAGGTTCGACCCCGAGACGTATCGCATCCTCACGGGCGCCATGGACACGCACGACGTGGCACGCGGTCGGGGAGGCATCCGGGCCGCGCTGCGACGCCTCACGGCGGGAGGCACCCGGCTCGTGGGCGTCGGGATCGAAGGGGACATCCTGTACGGACCGGCACAGGTCCGCGACCTGGTCCGCGCGGCGCGGGCCGCCGGCGTGACGTCCCGGTACCGGCACATCCGCTCGACGAAAGGGCACGACGCGTTCCTGATCGAGTGGGATCAGCTCGATCGGATCCTCCGCGAGGCGATCAGCCGGTGACGGCGCCTTTCGACGCGGAGGCCACGAGCTTCGCGTACTTGGCGAGCACGCCCGAGGTGTAGCGCGACGCGGGCGGCGTCCACTTCTCGCGCCGCTTCGTCATCTCCTGCTCATCGACGTCGAGATGGAGCGTGCGCGTCTTCGCGTCGATGAGGATCGTGTCGCCGTCATGTACGAGCGCGATCGCGCCGCCGACCGCGGCCTCGGGCGCGACGTGCGCGACCATGATCCCGTGCGTCGCGCCGGAGAACCGGCCGTCGGTCACGAGCGCGACGCTCTTCCCGAGACCCGCGCCCTGGAGCGCGCCCGTCACCACGAGCATCTCGCGCATGCCGGGGCCGCCCTTCGGCCCCTCGTGTCGGATGACGATGACGTCGCCCGCCTTGATGCGAGCAGCGGTGATCGCCTCGAGCGCGTCCTCCTCGCGCTCGAACACGCGCGCGGGGCCGCGGTGCGACGGCATGCCTTCGCCGGCGACCTTGAGGATCGCGCCCTCCGGCGCGAGCGAGCCCTTCACGACCACCATCCCGCCGCTCGGCGCGAGCGGTTTCGCGAGGGGCGCGATCACCTGCTGGCCTGACGGCTCGATCGCCGCGCGCGCCTCGTCGCCGATGGTGCGTCCGGTGACGGTCATCGCCTTGCCGTCGATGAGCCCGGCCTCGAGCAGGCGCTTCATCACGACCATGATCCCGCCGGCGGCGTGCATGTCGGGCGCGGTGAAGCGGCCCCACGGCTTCATGTCGGCGAGGAGCGGCGTGCGCGCGCTCACGACGTCGAAGTCGTCGAGGTCGAGCTGCACGCCGGCCGTCTGCGCGACCGCGAGCAGGTGGAGGACAGCGTTCGTCGATCCACCGGTCGCCATCACGGCCGCGATCGCGTTGAGCAGCGCCGGGCGCGTGATGACCTGCGACGGGCGCCGTCCCTCGCGCAGCATGCGGACCGCGAGCCGGCCGCACTCGCGCGCGACCTCCTCGCGCCGCGGGTCCATCGCCGGGACGCCGGACGATCCCGCGGGTGAGATCCCGAGCGCCTCGAACGCGGTCGCCATCGTGTTCGCGGTGAACTGCCCGCCGCACGCGCCCGCGCCGGGGCACGCGCCGATCTCCATCTCGCGGAGCTCCGCGTCGGTCATCGCGCCGCGTGCGTGCGCGCCGACCGCCTCGAAGACGTCCTGGATCGTGACGTCCTTCCCCTTGAAGCGGCCGGGCATGATCGAGCCGCCGTAGAGCATCAAGCCAGGTAGGTCCAGGCGCGCGAGCGCCATGACGCCGGCGGGGATCGTCTTGTCGCAGCCGCTGATCGTGACGACGGCGTCGACGAGGTGGCCGCGCGCGAACAGCTCGATGGAATCCGTGATCACCTCGCGCGAGACGAGCGACGCCTTCATCCCTTCGGTGCCCATCGAGATCGCGTCGTTGACGGAGATCGTCGTCGCCTCGATCGGCGTCCCGCCCGCCTCGCGCACGCCCTCCTTCACGAGGTCGGCCATGCGGCGGTGGTTGAAGTTGCACGGTTGCAGGTCCGTGTACGCGTGCGTCACGAGGACGAGCGGGCGCGTGAAGTCGGCGTCGGTGAAGCCGACCGCGCGCATCATCGAGCGCGCCGGCGCGCGGCGCGGCCCGTCGAGGAGGCTGCTGCTGCGGGCGCGCTCCTCGGGCATGACCGCATGCTCGCACACACGTGACCTTTCGGCCGATGGGGATGTGATGATGCGCGGGTGCGCGCGCTACGGCTCGCCGCCACCGCGCTCGCGACGCTCGTTGTCGCCGGGGCGGTCGTCGCCGTGTACGTCGCGGATCAGGTCACGCGCGTCGACCGCGCTCCGCTGAAGCGGTCGGTCCTGATCCTGTCGCCCGCGACGGAGCCGGTCCGCTTCCGCACCGAGGACGGTCTCACGCTGAGCGGCTGGTTCGTCCCGGTCTCGACGGACAAGGCCGCGGTGCTCGTCCACGGGAAGGATGCGGATCGGCTCGCGAGCGACCACACGCTGCGCGTGGCGCGCTGGCTACGCGACGCGGGCTTCAGCCTGCTGCTCTTCGATCTGCGCGGGCACGGCGCGAGCGAGGGCGACCGGTTCTCGCTCGGCCAGCACGAGCGCAAGGATGTCGCGGCCGCCGTTGATCACCTCGTCGCCCGCGGCTTCCCGGTCGGCCACATCGCCCTCGTCGGCGAGTCCATGGGCGCCGCGATCGCCATCCAGGCCGTGGCCCTCAGACCGGACGTGGCCGCGGTCGTCGCCGACTCCGCGTACGCCGACGGGCGCACGATCGTCGATGAGGCCGGACCGCTCGAGACCGGCCTCCCCGACTGGTACACGGCGGCGATCGTGCTCGCCGCGAAGCTGCTCTACGGCCTCGATGTGGCCGCAGTGGATCCCGCGGCCGTCGTGCGCGCGCATCCCGAGCGGGCCTTCCTCTTCATCCATTGCGACGGCGACACCGTCGTCCGTCCGCATCACGCGCGCGACCTACGCGGGGCGAGCGCGAACGCGAACACACGCCTCTGGATGGCGACCGGCTGCGGCCACGTCGCCGCATCCGAGCGCCATGCGGACGAGTACCGCTCGCGGCTGCTCGACTTCCTCGGACCGCTCGTGCGCTAAGGCGTGCGGGTCGGCGGAGGCGTCGGCGTGCGCGGCGGGGAGAGCGTCGGCAGCGGTGTGGGCGTGCGAGGCGGCGTCGGCGTCGCGCGGGGCGTCGGGGTCGCGGTGCGCGTCGGGGTGGGGGAGACGGTCGGAGTCGGGGTCGCCGTGAACGACGGCAGCGGTCGGAGCGTGATCGACGCG
>WNFV01004999.1_pt1 | contig 16183 bp, 15 predicted proteins | sample 5400101 | NCBI WGS metagenome assembly WNFV01 (sample SAMN13153361, study PRJNA577476) | soil metagenome | isolation source: 115 cm soil or saprolite under grassland replicate 1 | place: USA:California | collected 2016-06-15
CGGCGGGGATGCCGGGCGGAGTGATGCTGCAGATCGGCATCCATTACACCGACGTGCTCGAATACCTCCTCGGTCCGGCGAGAGCGGTGAGCGGAAGGTTCGCGCAGCTGGTGTTGCCCGGCGACAATCCCGACGTTGCGAGTATGGTCCTCGAGCACGAGAACGGCGCGCTGTCGACGCTCAACGCGAGCTACGCCTCGGCTTCCGAGTACTACCTGATGAACGTGTACGGAAAAGAGGCGACGGCGTATTACGATATGCACCAGGGCCTGCGCGTGCTGAAGCGCGGCGACAACAAGTCGAGCCCGGTTCCCTGCGCGAAGAACGACACCTTCGTCGAGGAGCTCGAGGAGTTCGCAAAGGCGGTGCGCGGGGAGGGCGCGCCGGAGATGGGAGGGGAAGCGGCGACCGCGTCGCTCGCGATCATCCGAGCGGGCATCGTGTCGGCGCGCGAGGGGCGCCGGGTCGAGGTCGCGGAAATGCTGTCGAAGGATTGAGATCAGGAGACTACTCGTGAAAAAAGGATTGATGTTTGCCGGTGCGCTCCTCGCGGCGGCTGTCCAGGCACAAGAGCCGTCGTTTCCGCAGAAAGGTCCGATAGAGATCACGGTGCTATTTCCGGCCGGCACGTCCGCCGACGTGACTGCGCGCCTGCTCGCAGACGGGATGTCGAAGCAGCTCGGCGGCGCAAAGGTGCTCGTGGTCAATCGGCCGGGCGCCGGCGGCGCGATCGGCTACAAGTACGTCGCCTCGCAGAAGCCCGACGGATACGCGATCGTCTGGAACTCCAACTCGATCTCCACGACCTTCCACTCGGGAATGCTGCCGTTCGACTACCACGAGTTCGACGTGATCGCGCGGGTCTTGGTGGAGTCGCCGGTGCTCGCGGTGCGCGGCGACTCGAAATGGAAGACGCTAGGCGAACTCGTCGCCGATGCGAAATCGCGTCCCAAGGGCATCACGGTCGGAAACTCGGGCGTCGGCAGCCACACGCATATCTCCTCGGTCGCGCTGTTCAAGGCGGCCGGCGTTGAAGCGGTCGACGTGCCTTTCGGCGCGGCTCAGGTCGTGCCGAGCCTGCTCGGAGGGCAGGTGGACGCGGTGCTGCAGCTTCCGGCGGCGCTGTCGGGCTACGTGAAGTCGGGGCAGATGCGCCTGCTCGCCTCGCTTACTTCGGCCCGCGATCCGCTGCTCGGCGACGTTCCTACCGCGCGAGAGCTGGGATACGACGTTGCGCTCGAGGCTTGGCGCGGCATCGCGGCTCCCAAAGGGACGCCCAAGGCCGCCATCGCGATGCTCGAGGGAGCGATCAAGAAAACAGCGGAGAGCCCCGAATTCGCTCAGGCCTGCGAGAAGCTGGGCGTGCGGCCGGCCTTCATGCCAGGAGAAGAGTTCGGCCCGCTGATCGCAAAGGAAGACACCGAGCTCGCGCGCATCATGCAGCTTATCGGCCTGAAGAAGTAAGCCGGGCCGGCTCACCAGCGGGCCCGGCGTCGGCGCGAATCGCGCTCGCCCGCCGCACCATATCCTGCCACAGTTTGGAAGTGTCCTTCCGGAACACGGTGTCGGCGTCGGCCTCGACGGCCAGCCAGTCGCCCCGGTCGATCTCGCCGCGCAGCTGGCCCGGCGCCCAGCCCGAGTAGCCCGCAAAGAAACGAATGCTGCGCGGTGGGCTGTTGAGCAGCGCATCGATCGTGTCCGGTTGCAGCGCGAGGTAGAGCCCCGGGAGCATCGTGACGGCTTCACCGGGAAGCTTGTCGGCCCGGAATACCGCGAACAATCCCTGCAGCGCGACCGGCCCGCCGAAGAATATCGGTTCGGTGAAGGACTTGAAGCGCTCGCTCGGCAGCAGCTCGGCGAGCGAGCGGTCGGTGGGGCGGTTGATGATCACGCCGGTCGCCTGCGCGCGCTCGTCCTGGGTGACCAGCACCACGGATTCCCGGAAATTCGGGTCGGGCATTCCCGGTCTCGCGACGAGGAAAAACGTGCCGGGGGAGCCCTGCGCGCAAACGGCGGCGGCGAGGAACCAGGCGGGGAGCGCAAGAAACGCCGCGCGCCGGGACGGCTTCATCCGGGGCGGCTCCGGCGCTATTCGAGGTGAATTCCGGCGATGACGCTCCGGCGTTCGGGCGTCCAGGCCGTGACCGAGCGCGCGCGCCGCAGCAGTTCTTCCCAAAGCCTTCCCGGGTCTTTTCGGAAAACGAGCTCGGGGTCAGCGTCGAGCACGTACCACACCCCGCCGTCGACCTCCTGGCTCAGCTCGCCGGGCCGCCAGGCAACGTAACCAACGTAGTAGCGCGCCTCCTTGGGCGTCTCCTCGATGATGTGGTCGACCACCGCGCCCTGGGTCGCCAGAAACAGCTCCTTCATGATCTGGATCGATCCGGGGCCCGGCGTGTGGTCGATGTGGACCACCGCAAAAATCGCCTGGCGCAGCATCGGCCCGCCGAAGTACACCGGGTCGTGCACGAGCTTGGAGGGGACATGCTCGGGGAAGAGGCTTGCGAGCGAGCGTCCGGTGGGTCGATTGATGATGACGCCCACGTGCCGGTTGTTCTCGACGGGAACGGCGAGCAGCACGGCCCCCCGGTAATCGGGGTCGACCAGGCGCGGCGCCGCCACCAGGGTCACGGTGCCGATCGGGTCGATTTCCTGGGAATAGGCGGGCGCGACCGGAACCATTCCCAAGCCGAGCGTAAGCAGTGCGGCGACGCGGCGCATCGATTTCCCCATCCGATTCATTTTCTCCGAAGTTTAGCCGAAGAACGGAATCTTGGTAGCGCCGTAAGCTGCGCGCGGCGAAAACAGCCGGCCAAGTGATCGTTGACAACGCCGACCGCCTGCATGAAAGCATAGACGATGGTCGAGCCGACGAAGCGGAACCCGCGCCCCTTCAGGTCTTTGCTGAGCGCGTCGGATAGCTGCGTGCGCGCCGGCACTTCTCTCATGCCGCGCCGGCGACTCTGCAGCGGGCGCCCGTCCACGAAACCCCAGAGATAAGCATCGAACGAGCCGAATTCCCGCCGGACTTCGAGGAACGCGCGGGCGTTGCCGATCGCCGATTCGATCTTGAGACGGTTGCGCACGATCCCGGCGTCGGCCAGCAGCTTCTTCACCTCGCGTGCGCCGAAGCGCGCGACCTTTTCGGGGTCGAACCGGGCGAACGCCCTGCGGTAGTTGTCCCGCTTGTTGAGGATCGTCGACCAGGACAAGCCGGCCTGGGCGCCTTCGAGGACCAGGAACTCGAACAGTCGCCGGTCGTCGTGGACCGGCACTCCCCATTCCTCGTCGTGGTAGCGCAGATACTGCTCGCTGCCCAGGCACCATGGGCAGCGGCGTTTGGTCGTCGCTTTGCCCATCGTCGTATCATACTGCCATGCTCGCAGCGGCGATCGACATCGGGGGCACGTTTACGGACTTGATGGCGTTCGACGGGCGCACCGGCCGGTTTGCCCAGGCGAAGAGCCTCACCACGCCCGTCCAGCTCGTCCAGGGCATCATCGACTGCATCCGCAAGAGCGGCCTCGATCCGTCGGCGATCGGCGAGCTGATCCACGGCTCGACCACCGCGATCAATACCCTCATCGAGAGAAAGGGCGCGAAGACCGGGCTCATCGTCACGCGGGGGACGCGCGACGTCTATCTCATCGGGCGCGGCAACCGTCCCGAGTCCTACAACCTTTTTTTCCACCGGCACCAGCCGCTCGTCTTGAGACGCTTGACCCGGGAGATCCAAGAGCGGGTCCTCAGCTCAGGAGAAGTCCTGGAGCCGCTGCAGCGCGCGAGCGTCGAGGACGCCTGCCGACGCTTCGCGGAGGAGGGCGTCGAGGCCGTGGCCGTCTGTTTCCTGCATTCCTACCTCAATCCCGAGCACGAGCGGGCCGCGGGGGAGATCGTGCGCAGGGCGCTGCCTGCCGCGTACGTCTCGCTTTCACACGAGATCCTGCGCGAGTATCGCGAGTTCGAGCGGATGTCGACGACCGTGGTCAACGCGTATATCGGGCCGAAGGTCGGGGGGTACGTCAAGAGCCTCAAGTCGAGTCTCGCCGAGGTCGGCTTTCGCGGCGATCTCACCGTCATGCAGTCGAACGGCGGCGTGATGACCCCGGAGATCGCCACCGGGCGTCCCGTGACGATGATGGAGTCCGGTCCGGTCGGCGGGATCATCGCCTCGGCGCGGGTGGGCAGCGCGCTCGGATTCCCCAACGTGATTTCCTTCGACATGGGTGGCACGACCGCGAAGACGAGCCTTATACACGATAGCGAGCCGGCGATGGCTCCCGGCTGTTACGTGGGCGGCTACGCGAGCGGCCACCCGGTGATGGTGCCGGTGATCGACGTCGTCGAAGTCGGCGCGGGCGGAGGCAGCATTGCCTGGATCGACGATGTCGGCGCCCTGAAGGTCGGCCCGCAAAGCGCGGGCGCCGAGCCGGGGCCGATCTGCTATCGCAGGGGCGGCACCGAGCCCACCATCACCGACGCGAATCTGGTGCTGGGACGGCTCGATCCGGACGATTTCCTCGGAGGCGAGATGGTCCTCGACGCAGCAGCCGCGGTCCGCGGCATCATGCAGAAGATCGCCGACCCCTTGAAGCTGAGCGTGACCGCGGCGGCGCAGGCGATCATCGACGTCGCCGTCTCGAAGATGTCGCTCGCGGTGCGCGAAGTATCGGTCGCAAAGGGGTTCGATCCGCGGGACTTCGCCCTGGTCGCCTCCGGCGGCGCCGGCCCTTTGCACGTCATGGCGATCGCGCGCGAGCTGCATATTCCGAAAGTGATCGTGCCGCTTTTCCCCGCGCATTTCTCGGCGCTCGGCATGCTCGCGGCCGACGAGCGCCACGACTTCACCCGCACGTTCTACGCCGATCTCGGCGCGGTCGATTTCCGGCAGCTCGAGCACACGGTCGCCGAGATGACGACGGAATCCGAATCCGCGCTGCGACGGCAAAAAGGGGTGGAACACCAGATTCACCTCGACCTGCGCTACGTCGGCCAGGAATTCGCGCTTTCCGTGCCCATCGCCCCGAAGCAGATCAAGTCGGCGGATCGCCGTGCCATCAGGGCGGCTTTCGACCGGCTTTACGACCTACGCTACGCGCACCATTCGCCGGAGGAGCCGGTCGAGATCGTCAATATCCGGCTGGCGGCCATGGGCAAGCGGCCGAAAATGAAGTTTCCGCGCGTCGCCGCCAGGCGAAAAACCGCGCCTTCCCGCAAGGTCGAGGCTTATCTCGGCGGTGCCGGCCGCGCGGTATCCTGTCCGGTCTATCGGCGCGAGCGGCTCGGCGCGGGCGAGCGCATAACCGGGCCGGCGCTGGTACGCGAGCATGGAACGACGACCGTGCTTTTCAAGGGCGACGCCTGCACGGTCGCGAAGACCGGCGAACTGGTGATCTCGATAAGAGGTGCGGCGTGAAGACCAGACTGGATCCGGTGACCCTCGAAGTCATCCGCAACGCCCTGCCCGCGATCGCCAACGAGATGGCGGCCGACCTGCAGCGCACTTCCTACAACATGATGATCTACGAGGTGCGCGACTTCTGCACCGCGCTGGTGAGCGCAGACGGCGAGCTCGTCAGCCAGAACGTCGGCGGAGTTTCACATTTCGTGGCCGATCTCGGCGTCATTATCACCGATGCGGTGAAGCGCTACGGCAAGAAGGGTTTCAAGCCGGGCGACGTGATCATCACCAACCACCAGGCGGTGGCGGGGCAGCACCTGAACAACGTGGTGATCTACGTGCCGTACTTCTTCAAGGGCGAGCTGCTCGCCTTCTCGATGGTCCGCGCGCACTGGATCGACGTAGGGGGAACGAGCACCGGTTTCGGCGCGGGGCCCGAGGTGCCGGACCCCTGGCAGGAGGGCCTGCAGCTCGACCAGCTGAAAATCTATGAGGGCGGCAAGATCAACGAGACGCTCCACCGCGTGATCCGCGACAACATCCGTTTTCCCGAGTCCTCGCTCGGCGACATGAACTCGCAGATCGCCTCGTGCAGGCTCGGAGCACGGCGTCTCGACGAGCTATTCGGCAAATACGGAAGAGATACGGTCCTCAAGGCCATCGATCGGATCTTCGACGAAACCGAAACCAAGTGCCGCAACGTCGTCGCCCGGCTCGCCGACGGCGTCTACGAAGCCGAATCGTTTTTCGACGACGATGGCGTGACGCCGGACGAGCGCGTGAGGATCCACGCGAAAGTGACGGTCAAGTCGGGGAGCATGACCATCGATCTGTCGGGCTGCTCGGCTGAGCGCAAGGCGGCGGTGAACTCGCGCACGCTCGCCGGCGCGCGCGTCGCCTACAAGGCGCTCACCGGACCGCTCGATCCGGTGAACGAGGGCTCGTTTCGCGCCCTCGACGTGGTCATCCCGGAAGGCAGCATCATGATGGCGCGCTACCCCGCGCCGATGGCCGCGTGGAGCATCTTCGTTCCCACCGTCGTCGAGACCATCGTCACCTCGCTCGCGTCCGCAATGCCGGAGAAGATCCCGGCGGCGCACCACGCGCTGCTCGGCGGCTCGGTCGTGTTCTTCGGGATTCACCCGAAGTCGAAACGGCGGTTCGTCGTGCAGAGCATAGAGGGCGGCGGCTGGGGCGGCCGGCCCTTCGAGGACGGCGAATCGGCGACCGTATCGGTATGCCAGGGGGACGTGCGCAACGGCTCGATCGAAGGCATCGAGCTGAAATGCCCGGTGCTCGTGAGAGCGCGGGCCCTGCGGCGCGACTCGGCGGGCGCGGGCAAATTCCGCGGAGGCCTCGGGATCGACATGCACGTGCGCAACTTCGTCGACGGAAAGTGGAACTTCGAGCGGGCGAACCGCAACGGATGTCCGGCGTGGGGCCTGTGGGGCGGACGGCCCGGCGAATCCGGAGGGTATTACCTGCGTCGTCCGGGAGAAAGCGAATATCGCGCGATGCACGGCAGCCACAAGCCGGTGACCGCGAATTCCGAGGTCATCGTGCGCACCGGGGGCGGCGGCGGGTGGGGAGAGCCTTTGGAACGGGATCCGGAACGCGTGCGTTGGGACGTGCTGGAAGAATTCGTGTCGAAGGAAGCCGCGGAGGAGATCTACGGGGTGGTGCTGCGGGAAGATCTGTCGGTCGACGAGGCGGCGACCCGGGCGCTGAGACAGAGATTGAAGGCGAGCTCAGTGAAACACGCGCGCACGGCGCAGGCCTGATCCCGGCGGCGAAGCGTGACCGTCCTCGAACGGCTTGGGGCTTATGTTGTCCGTGATGTCCCTAGGGGCCTGTCCGCGGCGGTGCGCCGCGCCGCGCGGCTTCACCTCGCGGACACGGTCGGCGCTTGGGTCGCCGCGAGCGGCACGCAGGAAGGGCGCGCGCTGACCGGGTTTCGGGGAGGCGCGAGCGAGCGGTCGCAGCCCGCCGGCGAGGATCTGCTCGACCGTGTCGCGAGGAGCTGCGCCCTCGCGCGCCTCAGTGAAATCGACGACATCCATCTGTCTTCGTGCACCACGCCCGGCGCGCTGATCGTTCCCTCCGCCCTGACGATCGGCGGTTCTCTCGGTGCGAGCGGCGACGCGATCGGCGAGGCGATCGCCGCGGGCTACGAGGCCATGGTTCGGTTGGGCTTAGCGCTCGATGGACCGTCGCTTCTGTACCGCGGTATCTGGCCGACCTATTTCACGGCACCGATCGGGGTGGCAGCAGTCGCCTCGCGGCTTCTCGGCCTCACCGAGCGGCAGGCGGCGCACGCGCTCGGTATCGCGCTTGCCCTCGCGTCGCCCGCGGTCGGGCGCCAAGGCGGTGCGGCGATGTCGCGCTGGCTCGCGATCGGGCACGCCGCTCGGAGCGGGGTCTTCGCGGCGCTTTCGGCGCAGGCGGGTTTCACCGCGGACCTGCGCCTATTCGAAGGCGATTTCTTTTCAGCCGCCTACAACTTGTCGCCCGACACGGAGGTTCTGGTCGACGCGCTCGAGGAACATTCCGTTCTTCCCGAAGTGAGCTTCAAGCCTTGGTGCGCGGCGAGGCAAACCATGGCAGCGACGCAGGCGCTCAAAGAGATCATCGAAACAGGCGCTCCGCCCTCCGACATGACGCAGCTTGGCGTCTCGGTGCCTCCTCCCTATCTTCGGATGATCGACCACGGGGTGGTTGCTGGCGATCGCAGCTCGCACTTGACCAGCGTTTCGTATCAGATGGCCTTGGCTGCTTTTGCTCCCGATGCCCTGTTCGACCTCAGACAGGCCCCGGAACGCGTGTCCGGCGAAATCGGCGCTTTCATTGCGAAGGTCACCGTCAAGGCGGACGACGATCTGCTCCATCACTATCCGAAGTCCTGGCCGGCGCGGCTCGAGATAACCACGCCGATGGAAAAGCACGAAAAGCTCGTTATCCACGTGCCGGGGGATCCGGAGCGGCCGTTCGACGAGCATCAGGTCGCCGCGAAATTCGCTCGCCTGACGGCCCCGCTGATCGGCGAGCGCGTAGCGGACGATTTGCTTCGCTTCAGTCTCGCCGTGCTCGATGGTGAACAAGACGCGCCGCAAGCCTTGCTTGCGCAAATCGAGCGCGCAGCCGCCCTGGCGAGCAAAAACCCAATCGGATTGGGTTTTCAGCTATAATGCCGACGGTCAAGAGAATCGATGGTCTGAGGGTAGTCATTTATCCGAACGATCATCGCCCCGCCCACGTTCATGTGATCGGGGGCGATAGCGAGGCGGTGTTCGATCTTCATTGCCCCTTCGGGCCGGCGGAGGTGCGAGAGAACTACGGCTTCTCCCTGAAGGAGCTGGGGCAGATCAAATCCGCATTGACCGCGGATCTGGATGATCTATGCGCAGAGTGGAGCAGGATTCATGGAGATTTCTAAGGACGCGTTCAAGGCGGCAAACCGGCAAGCTTCCGAGCGGTTGCAGAACTCGCCCATAGCAACGGGCGCGCGCTACGATCGCAGCGCAAACCGCGTCGTAATCGCTCTGAGCAGTGGGATTGAGGTTGCCTTTTCGCCTCGCCACGCGCAAGGTATCCAGCGCGCCAAGCCGCACCAGCTCGACAAGATCGAGATTACACCTTCCGGTCTGGGCATTCATTTTCCGAAACTGGATGCCGACCTCTATCTACCGGCGCTGCTGGACGGGTTCCTGGGCTCGAAACGCTGGATTGCGGCGCAAATGGGCAGGATTGGCGGCAAGGCATCGACGAAAGCGAAATCCGCGGCGGCACGGCGCAACGGCAAGCTCGGCGGACGGCCGAGGAAGCTCAGAGAGCCGGCTTGAGCGCGGAGACGGACACGGGGATCATGATTTCCCGTTTGTTTGACTCGCAGGCCCTGACCTACTCTCCGATGAACTTGAGCAATTCGATGTACTCGGCGTTGGTCGCGGCCACGAATTCCGGCACGCTGATGGCTTTCAGGATCTGCGCGCCCCGTTCCGAGTTCTTCAGGTTGATCAGCGCCCTGCGCAAGCGCTCGACCTCGGCTCGGCTTATGCCGGGAGACGCGATGATCGACCAGTTGGGCACCGGTTTCGCTTCGAGAAGGACCGTGTTTCCTTTCTCCAGCCAATCCCGCTTCACGGTCGGATTCACGACGCCGACGTCGGCCGCGCCCGATTCCACCGAAACCGCGACCGCCTCCTGAAACCGGGTGTAACGGATCGTGACGTCCTTCTCCTTGAAGCCGAGGTCGCGCAGCGTGGCCTCCCCCAGTTTCGTGGTGAAGACCCGCTCGGGCATCATGATGACCTTGCCGCGCATGTCCTCGGGCTTCTTGATGGGACTCCCCTTGAGCGTGATGAAACCGGCGACGTAGGGAACCTTGGTCTTGACCACCGCCTGGAACTGCTTGTCGCGTATCATCCCCGCCAGCAGGTTTACGGTCTTGCCGAAGACGATGTCGAAGCGCCTGCGGTCCAGCTCGGCCCGGAACCGCGCGGTATCCGGGTACACTTCGAGCCTGACCGGACGGGCGAGCGTCCGCTCGGTGGACTTCGCGAGCCGCGTGTAGCGCTCGAACAGCTCTTCGGCGGTGATCAGAGTGGTCGCGCCCTCGTTGATGGAGAAGACGAGCGGCTCTTTTGAAGCCGCCGGCTTCTTTGCCTGGGCGAGCGCGCCGGGCGCCATGGCCGCGAGCGCGCACCCGAGGAAGGCGCACACCAGCCGGCGGCGCTCTTGCATCAGTCTGCTCATGTCAGCATCTCCTCTGAAAGGACCCGCTGCGCCAGTCTTGCACAGGGCTATTGCATCTGCAAGACGGCCGAAAGATTCACGTTCGACTAGGGTGCCGCTTTACGAAAACGCCTGAATGCCGGTTTGAGCCCGCCCGAGTATCAGGGCGTGGATATCGTGCGTTCCTTCATAAGTGTTGACCACTTCGAGATTGACCATGTGGCGCACCACGCCGAACTCGTCCGAGATCCCATTTCCGCCCAGCATATCGCGCGCCGTGCGCGCGATCTCGAGCGCCTTGCCGCACGAGTTGCGCTTCATGATCGAGGTGATCTCGGGCGTGTCGCTGCCTTCGTCCTTCATGCGCCCGAAGCGAAGCACGCCCTGCAGCCCGAGGCAGATCTCGGTCTGCATGTCGGCGAGCTTCTTCTGGATGAGCTGGTTCGCGGCGAGCGGCCGGCCGAACTGCTTGCGCTCGAGCACGTACCGGCGGGCGCGGTGCCAGCAGTCCTCCGCCGCACCGAGCGCGCCCCAGGCGATGCCGTAGCGCGCCGCGTTGAGGCAGGTGAAGGGACCCTTCAGGCCTTCGACCCCGGGCAGGAGGCACTCCTCCGGCACAAACACCTCGTCCATCACGACTTCTCCGGTGATCGAGGCGCGCAGGCCCACTTTCCCGTGGATCGCCGGAGCCGAAAGCCCCTTCGCTCCTTTTTCGAGCAGGAAGCCGCGGATGCGGCCGTCCTCGGTCTTCGCCCAGATCACGAAAAGATCGGCGATCGGCGAGCTGCTGATCCAGGTCTTCGAGCCCGCGAGGCTGTAGCCGCCGGAGACTTTCTTCGCCCGCGTCTGCATGCTCGCAGGGTCGGAGCCGTGGTCGGGCTCGGTGAGGCCGAAGCAGCCGATCGATTCGCCCCTGGCGAGCCGGGGAAGATATTTTTTCTTCTGCGCCTCCGACCCGAACTCGTGGATCGGCAGCATGACGAGCGAGCTCTGCACGCTCATGAGCGACCGGTATCCCGAGTCGACCCGCTCGAGCTCGCGCGCGACGAGGCCGTAGCTGACGTAATTGAGCCCGGCGCAGCCGTATTCCGCGGGAAGCGTCGAGCCGAGCATTCCAAGCGCTCCCATCTCGCGGAAGATCGCCGGATCGCTTTTTTCGCTGCGAAACGCCTCGAGGATGCGCGGCGCGAGCTTTCCTTGAGCGTACGCGCGCGCGGCGTCGCGTGCCATGCGCTCTGCTTCAGTGAGCTGCGCGTCCAGAAGCAGCGGATCGCTCCATTCGAATTCGGCTTTTGGGGTCTTGAGCGGGGCGTTCATGCGAAGTCTCCGGAAACGGGCTTCAAGCTTCGGCCGTCAGCAATGATACGCCGAGCCGGGCGCGGCGCTTGAGCCAGGGACTCGCGCGATAACGGGGGTCGCCGTAAAAATCGTTCAGGGCGTCGAGAATCGTGAGAATCCTCGCCGCGCCGATCGCGTCGCCCCAGGCGAGCGGTCCCTGCGGATAGGCGAGGCCGAGCACGACCGCCGCGTCGATGTCCCCGGGCGAGGCGATGCGCTGCTGCGCGATGTCGCAGGCGATGTTGACGATCTGGGCGATGACGCGCTGCGCGACGAATCCGGGCGAGTCGCCGATCACCGACACCGGCACGCCGTCGCCCGCGAGCAGCCCGTGCGCCGCCGCGCGCATCGCCGCGGTGGTCACCGGGGTCGTCATGAGCGTGCGGCGCTTGTCGGGCGCGAACAGGCAGTCGACCGCGAGCGTGCGCGTCGGATCGAGCTCTTCTTCGATCGCGGTGGTGGTGGCGTCCCACCCGAGCGGAGCGATGAGACAGAGCGACTGCGCCGCCGGCCGCACGCCGCGGTCGATGTGCGCGCCGAGTTTTCTCAGCAGCTCCACGAGCTTCGCGCCGAGTCCCGCGCGGCTCACCCAGACGCCCGCGGGCCGCGCGGCGGGCGCGGGAGGCTCGGGAATTTCTTCCTGCTTGCCGTTCTCGTGGCGGTAGAAGCCGCGCCCGGACTTGCGTCCCAGGAGACCCGCGTTCAGGCGCTGCCCGGTGAGGGGCGAAGGGCGAAAGCGCGGCTCCTCGTAATACTGACGGTAGATCGATTCCATCACCGGGTGCGACACGTCCAGGCCGGTGAGATCGAAGAGCTCGAAGGGGCCCATGCGGAAGCCGGCGCAATCGCGCAGGATGCGGTCGACTGCGTGGAACTCGGCGATGCCTTCCCCGAGAATGCGCAGCGCCTCGGTGCCGTAGCCGCGCCCCGCGTGGTTGACGATGAAGCCGGGAGTGTCCTTTGCGCGCACCGGCTTGTGACCGCAGCGCAGCGCGAGCGCGGCGAGCGCCTCCCCGACCCAGGGGGCGGTGAGCAGCCCGTCGACGACTTCCACCACCTTCATCAGCGGCACCGGGTTGAAGAAATGAAATCCGCCGACGCGCTCGGGCCGCCTGCACGCCGCGGCGATCGCGGTGACGGACAGCGACGAGGTATTGGTCGCCAAAAGGCAGTCCCCGGCGACGGTCGCCTCCAGTGCGCGGAACAGCTCGCGCTTGGCGTCGAGGTTCTCGACGATCGCCTCGATGACGATGTGGCAGGGCGAGAGCGCAGCGAGCGAATCGGCGACGACGAGGCTCGCCTCGGCCCGCGCAGCCGCGTCCCGGTCGAGCCGGCCTTTTTCAACGAGCCGGGAGAACTCCCGCGAGAGGGTGTCCTTCGCCTCTCGCGCGGCGCCCGGGCGGATGTCGTGAAGCAGCGTGCGGATGCCGGCCTGCGCGGCGATCTGGGCGATGCCGCGCCCCATGACGCCGGTGCCGATCACGGCCAAGGTCAGATCCGGGCGGGAGACGTCGAGGGGCATGATGCAAGGCGGAAAGGGCCGATTTTACGTGGTTCGGCGGCTCGCCTGCGCGGCGCGTTGACGTTCCCGCGCGTTTTGGGCAAGCTTGCGCGAGCGCGTAGTATCGCGCTCACCGGCAGGCGTCGGGAGCCGGGAGCGCTTCGGCTGGAGGAGCCGCATGCATTCACTCGCACGCAAGCTCATGCTGCTCGGGCTGGCCATTGCGTTGCCGGCGGCGGCGCAGGAATTCCCGTCACGGCCGATCACGCTGATATGCCCCTGGCCGCCCGGCGGATCGACCGATACCCATCTGCGGCGCTTTGCCGAGATCGCCACCCGCACGCTCGGCCAGACGATCGTGATCGAGAACAAGCCCGGCGGCGGAGGCATGATCGGGCCCAGCAGCATGGCGCGGACCACGCGGCCCGACGGTTATACGCTCTCGCAGCTTCCCATCTCCGCGTTCCGTCTGCCGCACATCCAGAAAGTCTCGTGGGACCCCCTGGGAGACTTCACCTACATCATCGGCCTGACCGGCTACACCTTCGGCGTAGTGGTGAAGAGCGACTCGCCGTTCAAATCCTTCCGCGACCTCCTCGACTATGCCAGGGCCAATCCGGGCAAGATGTCCTACGGGTCCACCGGCACCGGCACCTCGCCCCACTTGCTCATGGAAGAAGTGGCGATGAAAACCGGCGTCGAGTTCCTCCACGTGCCGTTCAAGGGCAATGCGGATTCCACGCAAGCGCTCCTGGGCGGCCACATCATGGCGCAGTCGGATTCCAGCGGCTGGGGCCACTTCGTGGACGCAGGCCAGTTCAGGCTGCTGGTCACGTTCGGGAACCAGCGCACCAAGCGCTGGCCGAGCGTACCCACGGCGAACGATTTGGGACTCGACATGGTTTACAGTTCTCCCTACGGAATCGTCGGTCCGCGCGGCCTGGAGCCGCGAGTCGTGAGGATCCTGCACAACGGCTTCAAAAAGGCGCTCGACGATCCCGAGCACCTCAAGGTGCTCGATCAGCTCGATCAGGAGCCGTGGTACCAGTCGAGCGAGGACTACGCGAAGTACGCTCGCGAGACGCTGCAAAAGGAGCGGGCGCTGATCGAGCGGCTGGGGCTGCTCGCGAAATAGAAGCGCAAACGCGCGAAGGAGGAGGCTGCCATGTTCAAGAAGATATTGTTGGCGTACAACGGCTCCCACGAGGGCAGATCGGCCCTGCTCGCCTGCGCCGAGATCGCCAAGTTTGCAAAATCGGAAACGCACCTCCTCGCGGTGGCCGGCATGCCCTCGAGCATGTTTCTGACCGAGGGCTTCCTGCCCGAGGAGCTCCTGGAGGAGGAGAAAAAGCGCGCGCAGGACGTCCTCAACGAAGGCCTACAGCAGCTCAGGCAGAAGGGCTTCAGCGTCGCCGGCCATCTGGCGGTCGGCGAGCCGGTGGAGGAGATCTGCCGCCTCGCGGCGGAGCTGAAATGCGACCTGATCGTGGTCGGACACAAGCAGAAAGCCTCGTTCGGCTCGCGCTGGTGGCGCGGCTCGGTGGGGAAAACGCTGCTCGACCACGCGCCCTGCAGCATCTTCGTTGCGCTGACGGGCGATTGAGCCCGCTCACCGCGGATGCTTGAACAGAGGAGTTATCCTGCCTTTACTGTATTGACCAGCACGCCCACCTTGCTCACTTCGATCTCCACCTTGTCGCCGGGCTTCATCCACACCGGAGGATTGCGGCGCGCGCCGACTCCGCCCGGGGTGCCGGTGACGATCACGTCGCCCGGCTCGAGCGTCGTGAAGGTCGAGATGTAGTTGATGAGCCGCGGGATGCGGTGAATCATCTGCTCGGTGGTGGCGTGCTGCATGACCTGGCCGTTGAGGCGCGTTTCCAGCGTCAGCTCCTCGCCGTCCGCGATCTCCGCGCGCGTGACCATCCACGGGCCGAAGCCGCCGGTGCGGCTGAAGTTCTTGCCCGCGGTCCACTGCAGCGTGTGGCGCTGCCAGTCGCGGATCGAGCCGTCGTTGTAGCAGGCGTAGCCCGCGACGTGCTGCCAGGATTTTTCCTGCGACACGCGCCGCCCCGATTTGCCGATGATCACCGCGATCTCGCCCTCGTAGTCGAGGCTGGTCGATTCCGGCGGCATCACGATCGGCTGGTTGTGCCCGACCTGCGACTCGGCGACGCGGATGAAAAGCGCGGGGTTCTCGGTCTTGTCGCGGCCGGTCTCGGCGCGGTGTTCCTCGTAGTTGAGGCCGACGCAGACGATCTTTCCCGGGTTGGGGATCACAGGAAGAAAGGTGACCTTGGCGAGCTTGAGATCGGCTTTCTTGGCGCCTTTCGCGATTTTCTCGGCCTGAGCGAGCGCGCCGCCTGCGAGCAGCGCGCGCAAGTCCGGGTATTTCCTGCCTAAACGGCGCGTGAGGTCGACGATGCCGTCGTTGGTGACGACGCCGTAGCCGGCGCCCTTGGAAGTACGGTAGCTCGCGAGCTTCATTGCTTTTCTCCCAGTGCGTGAAGCGCAGTAGTTTACCGCAATGTTTCGGGAAACCGATTGCGCGCGTTTTGTCGCGCCCGAATCGTCCGGCCGTTCTGGTATGCTCACGCCCGGTATGAAGGGAAGACTGGAAGACCGGCGCCTGCTCACCGGGCAGGGGCGCTTCACCTCCGACTGGAATTTTCCGAATCAGGCCTACGCGGCCTTCCTGCGCTCGGACCGCGCTCACGCGGAGATTGTTTCCATCGACGCGGCCGCTGCGCTCAAAGCCCCGGGAGTGTTCGCCGTGCTCACCGGCAAGGACGTGGCCGAAGCCGGTTACAAGTCGATTCCGACCAACCTCGGCGTCAAGGACCGGTTCGGCGAGCCGCTGAAAAAACCGCCGCGCCCGGTGCTCGCTCAAGGGAAAGTCCGCCACGTCGGCGAGTGCGTCGCCTGCGTCGTGGCGGAGTCGCCGCAGCTCGCGCAGGACGCCGCCGAGCTGATCGCGGTCGAATATCACGAGCTGCCCGCGGTGACCGCCGCGGAAAAGGCGCTCGAACCCGGCGCGGCACAGCTCCACGCCGAGCTTTCCGGGAACCTTTCCTTCGACTGGGTCGCGGGCGACGAGGCCGCGACCGAGGCCGCGTTCCGCTCGGCCGCGCGCGTGGTGAAGCTCGCGCTGGACAACCCGCGCATGATCGGCAACCCGATGGAGCCGCGCGCGTGCGCCGGAACCTACGACG
>WNFV01005000.1_pt1 | contig 16182 bp, 16 predicted proteins | sample 5400101 | NCBI WGS metagenome assembly WNFV01 (sample SAMN13153361, study PRJNA577476) | soil metagenome | isolation source: 115 cm soil or saprolite under grassland replicate 1 | place: USA:California | collected 2016-06-15
TCCATTGCGCCATGAACATACGCGGCCGCTGTGGATCGCTCGGGAAGCGGGTGCCGGGCAGGGTCATTTCTTGAACATACAGGCCAACCTCATTGATGCCACCATCAGGAAATTCACAGCCCATCGGATTGAAGGTCACTGAACCAAATGTGGATGTCCACCATAGTGGTGGGGCGGGAGGTTTTTGCGCTGAAACGAGCTCGAAGAAGCTCATACTGGTTTTTTGGATGTCGCGAGGATTGCACACAATGACACCGGGAACGTGATAGGGCGCATCAAGATTATGCCCAATCAAAGCACCCTGGGGCTGCCGCAGCAGAAAGGTCGAGCAGGACATCTGGCCTGCGGGAGAAAAACAAGCATACGAAGTGGATAGCATCGCTCACACTCCACAAGCTAGAAAAGACGCTGATACTCGTGAAAGCAGCAGGACAATACCATCTGCAACAGCAGATGGAAAGGTCAAGCGTGGTAGATTGGTAAAAGCAGCAGTCCAACGGGAGGGCATTCAGCTGCCGCGAGCGCGCTGGGCAAAGCCTTCAAAATGACAACGATCTCGCGCGAAGCGGTCAACTGCAATGCCATTGTTAGCCCACAAGCCATCAGTACACGCTAACGCCGCTCCTGGTGATGCTCTATTCTGGGTCGGGGACAAGCGTAGATAGCGCAGGACTGCTGAACTCGGACGCCAAACAGTCCATCAGGATCACATCGTAGGCGCGCCCACCCAAGCGATGTGCTTCTCGCCAGCGCCCCACCTCCTGGAACCCCGCACGCCGATAGGCGCCTATCCCACGTGTATTAAAGCTGAGCGTGCGCAGGCGAATCGCATGCAAGCTCAGCCCGGTGAAGCCGAAATCCAGCATCAAACGTGTGGCCTCGCTGCCATACCCCTTTCCCCAGCAGTCCTTCTCACCAATCACAATCCCATACTCAGCCGTTTGACTAAAGTAGTCGATGTTAAACAGATAGCTCAGCCCAATCGGTCGCGCGGTGGCCCGTTCATACAAGGTGAAGGTGATACTGCCAATCCCCTCTTCTTGGCTGATGCGTTGATACAATGTTTGTGCTGCTTCGTTGGTGATCGGGCGCCAGGTAAAAATGCGGGTGCGATTGACTTCAAAATCGTTATACCAGCGAAGGTAGAGCGGTAGAAGGTCGTGGCGCACTGGGCCGAATAAGATCTTCTCACCGATGATGTTGATGATCGGAGCGGCAGATGACTGCGGATCGGAATCCATGGTCGCGCCTTTCATATCGTGTTTCTGGTGCCAGAGTGCTGTGATGATAGGCGTGTATAGCATCTCCATCATACCAAGAGAGTCAAACTGCTGGATAGCACCGTACGGAGGCTTGTGCGGGTTCAGTATCAAACTGCTCATCGACACGGGATGGCGTGAGCTTGCGGGCTAACGAGTTGCCGCTTAGCTGCGCCGCCACCGATAGGATGGTACAGGGTTTGCGTGATTCTGACCGACAAGATCGCACCAATCTTGGGGCCGCGCAGCGGCGTCGGCTACATCCCACCATCACGACGAACGTGATCCCTTACCGCAGAACCCCTTTGAGGGAGGAGTTCTCAGGAGCGGCGTGTTATGCGGCGGCATCGCGTGCGGGCTTCTGGGCCGCGACCGTCAACCACGCGGGGAGGCCGGCACGCGGGTTCTGCCGCCAGTCCAAAAATCCGTCCGCAGAGCTCCGCTCGTAGGAACCGTCCTGCCAGAAGCGTGGGCTCTTCGGCACGCTTTCGCCGACGTGTTGCAGTACCAATCCTGCGCCCGACATCGCGTTCAACAGGCTGCCGAACGTCCAGTGGTATTCGTGGGCGCCGTCCGCGTCGATGTAGGGGCCTCCGTCGGCATACGGCTCCTCCATCACGAGCGTGCCGACCGTGTCCGCCCACGGCCTCTGAAACGGGTGCACGTCGTAGAACACGTACACTCCGCCCGGCTTGAGCACCGCCTGCACGGCCCTGAAGACGGCTACCGGTTCGGAGATCCACACGAAGAACCCATTCGTCGACACGACGAGATCGTACTGGCCTTGGCGGAGCGCCGCGAGATCCGCCGCGTCCGCACGCACGAAGTGGATGGCCAGGCCGAGCGTGCGGGCGCGGCCTTGGGCGACTTCCAACTGCCGCTCGGAAATGTCCAATGACGTCACCCGCGCGCCCAGTCCTGCCAGTGCGAACGCGGCGTAGTTGTCACCTAGCCCTGGCCTTTCCACGCCGCCCCGGACTCCTCAAAGCATGGATGCAGGATGGAAACGATCAGCTTCCCCGCCGGCTGGAGCGCCAGGACGCAGTTGCGGAGCGCCGGTTCATAATCGGGAATATCCATCAGCACCATGTTGGCAATCACGGCCTGAAACGTACTCGCCGGCGGTATCCAAGTCGAAAGATCGGCCTGGACATACTGGATGCCGAGCTGCTCCGTCTGCTCACGGTGCATGGTGTAGCGGTAGAAGCCATTGGAGGGCTCAAGGCCGGTGACGCGCGCGCCGCGCCTGGCCAGCAGCCGGGCGAGATAGCCTTGCCCACAGCCGGCATCCAGAATAGGTGTGCTGCGCACATCGCCCAGCAGCTCGAACAGGGCCGGGTTCAGCAGATACTGGCGAGTCAGGTCGCCTTCGTCGCCAAACCCTTCGATCACGTACTGGGGGACGTTCGTATAGGCGTTGATGATATCAGCATTGGTCAGGTCGGTCATCGCTCCCTCGCAGTTTTGCATTATACGGGCGGTACGTGATCCCAGAGTGGTCGCTGATAGTGAAAGATCGCGCGCATCCGGGCGATGTCAATCTGGGGCAGCGTGTGCTCCACGAGATCATATGTCTCATCCACCAGCGCCGCCAGCTCGCGTGCGCCTTCCGCCGGCGCAAGCTGGTACACCTGCCGCAGGCGTTGCACCAGCTCGGGTGGTTTTTGCGCCAAGCGTTCGCTCACGATCTCGATCCATTTGAAGCCGAAGTAGTAGACCCGATTGAGGCCGAGCAGCACATGCAGAAGCTGCTGCTGGATCTGCGTAAACGCCTGGTAGAGCATCATCAGGTTGCCGCCGCGCGCCAGCCACATCTCCCAGCGCCAGAAATGGTCAATCATGATCTGCCGGTTGACGACCACGAGTGCCAGTCCTTCTGGGTAGATGGCCGCACGGTCTTTCCAGTGCTGAACGAGCGCGGCATTATGCAGCGGCACGCCATCGGCGACGCCAGCGATCAGGTTTTGTTTGAGCGGATCGGGATCATAGTTCTGGAGAACGGCGTCGAAGGTGCGGCTCAGGAAATCCGTCGTATAGTGCACCACTTCGAGCAAGACACCGCTTTTGGGTTGGTCAGGATGCGCTCGCCCAAGCAGGTAGTCGTCGCACCAGACCTCCTCAGCGGAATCGTAAGGATACAGCTGGACAAGATCCCCACGGATTGCGCTGGCCGCCGCCTGCCGCTCGGCATCGGTCGGCGGCTGATGCCAAAACACGCCCAGCTCGATATCGGAATAGCGATCGGCGTGGCCGCGCGCTGTCGAGCCGCCGAGTAGCACGGCCGCGACATGTGGGTTGGCGGCGTAGATCGGGGCAAGCGGCTGGACAAGGTCGTGTCGCCACTGGCTGGCTGTGTTCATGCGCAAGTCTCTCGATCAACCACAAAGATGACTACCTTGTACCCGGTCTTCGGCGAGCCACAACTTCAGTGTCTGGAGTTTACTTGCCCAATAGAAATCACTTAACCACGCATCGCCAAACCGCTCACGTGCCCGCGTATGCACACCCATCAGCCAGATCTGTCGGGCATAGATGAACGCTGGCATCGCCGCGTGCTCCGCTGGCGTGAGCGGGCGAATGGTTTGATAGCCCCGCACAACCGCCTCCCACAGCTCATTCGGCAGCGCGTTCGAACGCGCATTCCACAGGAAGGTCGCCAGATCATAGGCACGCCAGCCATACCCGCACACCTCAAAGTCAAACAAGGTGACGTCATTGGTAGCGGTGAAATGATTGTTGAACCCGTGAAAATCGCCGCTGATCACCCCATAGGTGTCCACCGTAGGGATCAGATCCGCGACCTGCGCGCGTACGTGATCGGCGGCGGTCTCGATGACAGCGATAGCATCATCGGATTGGGCCAGGCATGACCGGATGCGCTCGATGGCGTCATCGAGCAGAAATGCCAGATCAAAGTGGTGCCGTGGGTGAGCAGTGGTGAAGCGATTGGACGCCTGATGGATGCGAGCCAGTGCGGTTCCGAGGATCTGACACTGCGCGGTGGTCAAGGGATAGCGGACACTCCCAGCTGCAAAACTGAACAGCGCATAGTAGCGGATGCCCTCGGGTGCTTGCAGCGCGCCTAAGAGCGCGCCGTTGCGCTGTGGCAGCGGGTACGACACGGGCGCGTGCTGCTGGTGCAGATGGGTGAGCCAGTCCAGCTCGAACTGATAGTGCGCCGCGCTGGTCAGCCAGTAATGGTCGTGGTGATAGACGCGGAGTACGGAGGTGGTGGTCGCGCTGGTGAGCAGATACTGGTCGTTGCCGCTGGCACTCAACAGGCGGCATGTGATCGGCGCGCCAAGATCGTAGGCCGCCCCAACCACGTCGATCAGCGCATCTGCGGCAATCAGCGAATGGCGAACCTGTAGGATGTCGCTCGGCTGCATGCGATACTCCCTTCACTCCCCCGTCACGAGATCTAGGTAGTGCTGCACCCACGGCGTTTGCGCCGGGTCTTCGCGCCACTCGTCGAGCGTCCACCACATGTAGCGGAAGCCGATATAGCGCGCCGCCACGCGATAGCGCTCGGCAAAGTCCTGGCGCGATATGACGTGCCCGTGTGCTGCGAGTGCCTGGCGGTAGTGCTCGGCTTGAGTCAGCGTGCAGTGATGATGCGGCAGATCAATATAGAACGGCCCGCGCATCGCGGTTTGCCAGTCAATAAAGTAGGGCTGGCCGTGATCCACCAGCACATTCGAGGGGTTCAGGTCGGAATGGATCAACGTCTGCGCTGCCGGCTCGTCCAGGAGCGCCTGCATATCCGCCACGATGGTTGCGGCAGCCGCCTCGATGCGCGGGATCGTCGCCCGAAAGGTGGTCGCGAAGTGGGGATCGGCCACGGCGCGCTCCCAGGCTGGCTGCCACGCCCGCACGAACAGCATGTCGTGGACATAGCTGGGACTCATGGCTGGTAGCCAATCCAGCGCCGGCTGGGACTGGAAATTCGCCGCATGAATAGCGGCCAGTCCCGCCGCTTCGCGCACAAGCTCGGTCTCCGTAATTGGATCCAGCGAGCTTGGACGGTTCTGATCACCAACATCCTGCAGGCAGATCTGTAGTCGCTCGCCGTGTAGCGTGTCAATCGAATGGGCAAACGGGATGTTCGACTGCTGTTGCGATTGTAAGTGCTGGAGCACGCGCCATTCGTGACGATCAGCGTCTTTGGTGATCAGCGAGGTGGTCGGCGTGTCGAGCGCGGTCGTATATTGAATCGTATGGCGTACCACAGCCGAGCCCGACATGCCGCCCTGGAGCGGGATCGACGTGCTGGATTTAATCTGTGCGTCGGCGGCCACAAAGCGCTGGAGTGTGGCCAGCAACAACGGGTGTACAGACTCATCTGGCGTGATCATTGGATATACTCGCACGAGCAGGCCACCGCGAAGCATCAATCATACGTCCAATGGCAGCCTGTCGTATCCACCGGAGGACTGAGGTTGAAGACGTTGCGGATGGAGGACGCTGGCGTACTGATTATGCGCCAGCGCCGACACCACTATGGGCCGACGCGATACCAGTAATGGTATACCTCACGAAAGCCAAGGCGGGCGTAGAGCGCACGCGCCGGCGCGTTGTCGGCTTGGACTTGGAGCGCGGCATCGGTAGCGCCAGCGCGCTGCGCCCAGGCGAAAAGCTGGCCAAGCAACGCTGTGCCATAGCCCTGCTGCCGGTACTCGGCAGCAGTCACGACATCCACAATGCTGAGCGCCTGCGCTGAAACGACGCCCACCGCACAGGCAACCGCCTGCTCGCGATCCCAGAGTGTGGCAAAGATGCGTGGCTTCGGCGTGGCCTCTAGGATGGCCGTATGCGTGGCCTGCTGCTCAGGTAACTTGCCGCTGAGCTGGCAGTAGCGCGCCAGCCAATCCCGCAGCGGCTCGCTCCGCAAAGCTCCCCGCAGCCTGTCGGGTAGTGTCCAGGTGTCGAGGCGACGGTGCAGCGTCAAGGATGGATCAACCAGGCGATAGCCACGTGCGTCGAGCAGGTTGTCGATGGCCGGAGACGCGGTGTGCGGATTGATCCGAAACACCGTTGGCAGATTGGCGGCGGCGTACCACTGCTCGCAGCGCGCGATCTTCTCGGACAGATCGTGGTACGACGGATAGAGTGGGTTGACTGAGTTGGCGCGCCGAGTGTGGCCACGCGCAAAGCGAACAACCCAGCCGTCATACAGCCGCTGCTGGAGCGCAGGCCAGGTTGTGAGCGCCAATTCCTCAAGGTCGCGTGGGTTCATCGGCGTCCCATCATTCTTTTCCATGCCTGTGGATTCCCCCCATCCGCCGCCAAGGGCGCGTGCGCTGCTTTTCATAAGCCGTCAGAAATCGTACCGCGCAGGGACGCGACGTGTCGCGCGAGCATCGCACAGGACGGTTAGCTCGCGCAAGCGGTGACTATTCCGCATCGGGCGGCACTCATCGGTCGTATTCTCGCACGGCTTTCGTCTGGCGTCCGCCTCTGCTATACTGATCCACAGCAGTGCAGCATTGGGAAAAGGTATCGAACGATGCGCACGATCATTGCGGAGCTTGTGCGGGCAATTCAGCCCTATGATCCACTTGAGCAGGCCCAGGTGACTGCAACACTCGCCTGGATCAATTCCGGCGCGCCGCTCTGCCGCGTTGCCAAGCCTGCGCTGCCACCCCAACACCTGGTCGCCTACTTCGCGCTCCTTGACCCAGTGACCAATCAGCTTCTGCTCGTGGATCATAAAAAGGCGGGCCTATGGCTGCCAGGTGGCGGTCACGTCGAACCCGGCGAGCATCCCGACGCGACGGTTCAGCGTGAGCTGTGGGAAGAGCTGCGTATACCTGCGCACTTTCTCTTGCCCTGGCCGCTGTTCTTGACTGTGACACAAACAGTTGGCGTCACCGCCGGCCATACGGATGTCTCGCTGTGGTATGTCTTGCACGGGGACTCGCGACAACCGTTGCAGTACGATCACGCCGAATTCCTACAGGTCGCCTGGTTTCCGCTCGATCGATTACCGTTGCAGCGCAGCGATCCACATCTGGGACGCTTCGCCGCGAAACTGTGCGACGCGCTCACGCGCGGGGAATGGAGCGCTGAGCCTGGGCCGCAATCTGCGCGCTGACGGCCAAACGGGCCTGCTCGCGACGTAACCCACTATCAGCGCTCGGTGGTCGCCCGGTAGCGCGCCTGCAACAGTGGAATGGCTGTTTCGGCCCAAAACGCTGGTGATACGTAGCCGCTGGACATCCCGCCATGGCTGTAGCGCTCGACGAAGACGGGATCGCGGTTGCTCAGCGGTGCCCCGGTCAATTGCTGATAGGTCTGTTCGAGCAACACGGTGAGCTGCGCCTCCGTGCTGGGGTACACGTAGCTACTGAGGGTTGCTCGCATGTCCTGCCAGAGATACGGATCTCCGCGCAATCCCCATCGCGTGGGCGATTCCTGGAACAGCCTTGCGATCGTCTTGGCTGTTGGCATGGCGTTGATCTCCAACTGATACGTCCCTCGCGATCAAGGTCTCGCGTGGCGATGGTGTGCGTAATAGTGCTCTAAAAAGGTGTTGAGCGCCGCAAAGGGAAGTGGCTGTGTCGCAGCCGGCGCGTGTGGAAGAACAATCTGCTGCACAGGGTCGATGTCGATCACAATACCGGGCGCGTCGCCTGGGTAGCGGCGCAGCCCGATCGTAACACGCCGGCTGTCGGCGCTCCAGGCGATCTGCTCGCTGCTCCATGCCAGTCGCCGATCTCAAGCAGCAGACGCGGCGGGTGAGCGGCCCACAGGGCCGCGCTGACCATGTGGCGGGCGACCGCATGGTGGAGCAGAAGCGCGGTCTGTCCGATGTCAAATCGCTCACGAGCATGGCCAGGCCTGGCGTTCGCGCGGCCGTGAAATCATGCGAAATACAAAGCGAGGCGTAGTGACAGGCAGACGCTACACGTTGCGAATTTCTATAGGCTGGGATCAAAACGATCCGAATTGGTACTCTTAGAGCGGTGACGCTATCTTACGTTACCGTCTTTACATTTGTCAAATACTTTGCGGCGGCGTGAATAAATTGTCATACAGATGCACCAGCGCCGGCGATGAACACATATGTTCTATTAACTTTTTACACTTTCGCTGAACTCCCTCTTGATCTTCGTGCTTTTCGCTGCTATAATCGGAACAAGTGTTTCGCAACTTTGTTCTGAGTAATACAGTGGGGTTCCGAGCGACTGCACGAGAGGTGAGGAGCGTTATGCGACAGATCCGCGAGAGCCAGGAGCCGTTCGATCACCGGAGAGCGGGCGAGCCTGCGCTGGGGGCGCAGGCGGCCGCCGCGCCGCTGGTTCCCGCGCCGCTGATCGCCGCCCCGATCGCCGTGATCGGCAGCCCCAACTCGACCACCACCTTCACCGTCGATATCCTGGAGGCCGCGCGCGACCGGGCGCTCGATCACGCCTGGGTCACGTTCGAGGTGGCCGAGCGCTTCAACGGCCGCTCCTACCGCAAGCGCGCGCTGTGCCAGCTGGGCGGGATCGTCACTCGCAACCGCTGGCACGAGGACCCGATCATTCGCGCGGTGATCAAGCACCAGGGCGCGCTGCCGGCGCTCTCAGGCGAGAGCGACCTGACCTCGGCACAGCTATCCGCTCTGGGGGTGTTCCTGCTCGACGACGCCGGCCATGTGCTGCGCCGCACCACGCTCTCGACCCCGCCGCCATCCGGTACGCCAGTCTTTCCCGCCGACGCGGCGACGCTGCAAGATCTGGTGCATACCGAGCCGGGCATCTTCTACGCCGGCCAGTCGCCCGGCGATGGCCTGCCGGTGCCGCTGACGCTGCGCCACTTCGGCTCGACTGAGGCGGGCGGCTTTGGCGAGGCGGTGATGCTGGGCGTGTTCGGCCAGACCCGCAGCGGCAAGTCGATCATGGCCGCGCAGCTGCTGGCCGGCTTCGCCGCCAACCGCGATCTGGGCATCCTGGTGCTCGACCCGCAGGGCGAGTTCGGGCGCGACCGCTTCGCCGCCGGCGATCACCGGGTCGATTTCAGCATCAAGCGTCTGCTTGGCGGCCTGCGCGCCAAACGCGAGGTGGCCGTGATCAGCACCGACGACGTGGCGCTGGAGGGGAACGAGGCCTTCACCGAGCTGCTGCGGCGGGCCGGCTTCTTCGAAAGCCTGGGCTTCAAAGGCGCCAACAAGGAGCGCGAGGCGGCCGAGCGGCTGGCCGGCCTGCTGCAAGAGCTGACCGACGCGCACGGCAAGCGCCGGCCCATCCGCGAGCTGCGCGCATCCGACATGGCCCTGCTGATCAAGGATCTGGCGCGCTTCGCCGATGTGATCTACGCCACCCGGCCCGGCACTACCCCCGGCGAGGGCGCGCGCGCCGCCGACGTGCTGGCGCGCTACAACCTGGATGAGTCGCGGCTGCGGCGGCTGTGGGATGAGGCGCTGCGGCGCTTCCGCACCGAGGACGGCCGCGTGCCGCTCTCGCAGCTGATCGGGCGCGTGCTGAGCGACCGCGCGGTGGTGGTGCTGTCGTTCGCCCAGGAGGGCGCCGACGAGACGCCCTACTTCCTGCTGAACGAGATTCTGACCCGGCTACGCCACGTGATCCACCGCTCGTTCCAGAGCGGCCAGACATCCAACGCGCTGGTGCTGCTGGACGAGGCGCACCTGTTCGCCGGCGAGCACGCCTCGGAGAGCAGCGACGGAGCGCGCACGCGCACGCTGCTGTCCCAGAGCATCCGCATGACCGGCAAGTACGGCGTCGGCTGGATGTTCATCACCCAGACGCTGCACGACTTCGACAAGACCATCCTGCGCCAGCTCCAGGTCAAGCTGTTCGGCCAGGGCTTCAAATTGGGCGCCGACCGCGAGTTCGTCGAGTCCGAGCTGGGCAAAGAGGGCTTCGCGCGCTACTGCTCGCTGCCCGACCCCAAGCGCACCGGCCGCTACACCTTCATGGTCACCGGGCCGATTGTGGCGCTGGGCAGCCTGGGCACGCCGCTAGTGCTCCAGGGCTTCCGCGCCTCCGACGACCTGATGCGCGCGAACCCGCATTGTTTCGAGGCACTCTAAGCCCCAAAGATATAGGTATCCAGGAACGGATTGCGGAATTTGCCCTGTGGATCGTAGGATGTCAGCAGCCGTTGGAAATCCGGCAGCTTCTGATACAGCGAGTGCAGCCGCGCCGGCGCCATGGTAAACAGCTTGCCCCAGTGCGGGCGGGCATCGAACGGCGCGAGCTGCGCTTCGATCTCTGGCAGCAGCTGCCTGACCCCTTCCCAGTTCAGCTTCCAGGTAAAGTGGATCGCGACACACGCCTGCTGATAGCACGGGCTCATCCACAGATTGTCGGCGGCGATCGTGCGCACCTCGGAGATCATCAGCAGCGGGGCGATCTGCTCGTGTAAGGCCGTGACCGCGCGCAGGGCCGCGACGGCGTGCTGGCGCGGCACGAAGTACTCGGTTTGCAGCTCCGCGCCGCTGCTCGGCAATTCGTCGATACGGAAGTGCGGCAATCGATCGTACCACGGGCCGGGCACGCCCAGCTGCGCGGTGCATGGCTCGGCCGGGAGGCTGGCGATCGGGTGAATCTGGCGCGGCGCGGGCGTGGCCTCAAATAACGCCGGGGCGGTCTCGCCGCTGTCGCCGCTGGCGCTGCGGCGCTTCACCCAGACCTGATTGACGCGCTCGTTTTGCCAGTCGGTGAACAGACTGACGCTGTAGGCGCTGCCGACGATCTCCTCGAAGTGCGCTTCCAGCTGCGCTACGGGCAGGTTCAGGTACACATCCTGCCGCACCTCGAACGCCGGCACCACGTCGAGTGTGAGCTGCGTGACCACCCCAAGCCCGCCGAGCCCGACCACCGCGCCCTGGAACTGCTCGCCGTCGCGCTCGCGCGAGATCTCGACCTGCTCGCCGTCGGCCGTGACCAACCGCAGCGCGGCGACGGCGGTGGCAAGGTTGCCATTGCCGTCACCCGAGCCGTGCGTGGCCGTGGCGCACGCGCCCGCGACGGAAATATGCGGTAGCGAGGCCAGGTTATGCAGCGCATAGCCTTGGTCGTGCAGCTGCCGGCAGAGCTGGCCATACGTGATACCGCCCTCGACCGTGACCGTGCCGCGCTCGCGGTCGATCGCGATCATGCGATTGAGATGCTCGAGCGAGATCAGATCCTCAGGCGTGTCCGCGATGCTATTGAAGGAGTGGCGCGAGCCGAGCACGCGCAGTTTGTGCTGGCGGCGCACCAGCTCCTGCACCTGCGCGACCGTTTCAGGGGCGTGCAGCCTGGCGGCGCTGTAGGTCAAATTACCGGCCCAATTGCGCTGATGCTCACTCATCTTGGTGCTCCTCTTGATTAGACGGATAGTCGTTCGAATGCCTGGGCGACAAACCAGCGGTGTCCGGCTCGCATTGTGCTTTCGGTGATGTCGGGGCGGCCGAACGGCGGGTAGATCGCGGCCCATTCGGCCAGCTGAGACGCTGGACGCAGGGCGGCGCAGAGATCCCAAAACGCGAGGTTGCTGAAATTAATGCTTGACCTGGATCGATATTGATCCGTGAAGGCATTCATGGCCGCGCGTCCGAAGATCCATAGTATGTCGAGTCTACTTCGGGCCAGATCGGCGAGCGGATCGCCGACCTTCGCGTCCTCCCAATCGATCACCGCGACCAGCCGGCCCTGGTTCCAGAGCGTATTGCCGGGCCAAAAATCGCCGTGCAGCAATACCGATTCATTCAGCTGCGGAACCGGCCAGAGCGCTGCCAGCATTGCTCGAATGCGCCCTTCATCTAGCGTTGTATCGACGTCGGCAGGCCGCTCGCGCACTGTCCTGGCACATGCGTCTGCTTGTTTCCGCAGGAACGCCAGGTCCAGATTCGAGCAATCCACCTGGTGAATCGTGGCCAGGTGAGTCGCGAACTGGAGGATGAAGCTATTCAGATCGGCTGGCGCGAATTCCGGCCGTCCCTCGACGTACTCAAGGACGAGGCATGGCGTCGCCAGGAGCGTGCCGGATTGATCGAGGTGATACGGCGTCTGGGTCGCTAATCCGGCAGTCTGGGTTATCCGCAAGAGCGTAAATTCGTCGGCGGCCGCGCGCGGGTTGCGCGCGAGTGTCGCGGCGCCCGGCCGGCGGAGGATCATTTTCTTTGTCAGGCCGTCAGGCAGCGCAACCTCAAACGCCGTCATCCGTGCCGATATCCCGCCGTTCAACTGCCACGTTCGGAGCAATCTGCCGTTGGGGATGATACGGAAAACCAATTGCTCAACGATGTTGTCTTCTGTCGGCGCGGTCATGAAGCTTTTTCCGGCAACCGAACGCGATCTGGTTGTGGTCGATCAAAGTGATTCTGGTCGGGAGGTCTGGCGGGACCGCAGGCCCCGCCAGACCCCACCGATCATTGTGCTACGGAGTATAGCAGTAGGTTCACGTAGCTGCAAGCGAGGCGGTGATATGTTGCAGTGGATGAAATACACACGCTTTCGAACCTTCGCGGCTTGCCCCAGCAGCGTTATCTTTGCAGTTGGGCAAGTCGCACTGAACCGATATCGCGCCAGAAAGCTTAATGCTTGCCCGGTGAGGGACAGAAAGCCTTTGAGATATTTTTCTGCTGCTTGCTGCGGAGGGTCTGCCGCATCCCTACCGCCGCGGCGTGCGGTACGGCCCCAAATACCGCTGCACCAGCGGCAGGCCGAACTGGTTCTGCAGCGTGGTGCGGGCGCCCTCGGCGGTGGCGTCGAGCGCGCGGCCGATCTGGCGGCAGATCGCGTCGGCCAGGAACTGCGGCAGCGGCTCCTGTACGGCGGTGACGCGCAGCGCGCCGCGGAAGGTCGCCAGCGCGGCGCCGAGCGGCTCGCGCGCGATCAGCCCGGCCGGCAGCTCCAGCCGGTAGGCCGGGCCGTGTTCCTCGGGGCGGTAGTAGGTCACGTAGAGCTGGCCGTAGCCCTGCTCGATCGCCGCCCGGCGCTCGGCAAAGTCGGGCAGGCCAGGCGAGCGGTAGCCGGTCAGCAGGTGCGGCCGATCCTGCTTGATCAGCGGCACTGGCAGCGAGTGCTCGCCCGGCTCCAGCACGGTGCTCCAGAGCGTGCGGTCGGTGACGGTGCCGGAGAGGTGCGGCGCCAGCTGGGCCACGTCGTCGGCGGCGGTGGCCTGCTTGGGATGCGCGATCACTCGCCGGCACGAGAGCACCAGCCGCCAGTCCTGCTCGGCGAAGAACGCCTCGATCAGCGCCGTGAACGGCGCCCACCACGCCGGGCGGCTGCCGCCGCGCGCATCCTGGGCGTAGCGCACCAGCAGCCGGTTGACCTCCAGCAGCGCCGAGTAGAACGAGCCATCCAGCACGAACAGGCCGCTCGATGTCGCGCGGATGCGCCGCGCCAGCAGCCGCAGCTCCAGCATGGTCCGCAGCCCGCCCAGGATGGTCTCCAGCTCCTCGACCGGCGGCAGCAGCTGCACCAGCACCTGCTGGTCGGTCAGCGTGGCCTCCTCGACCGCCACGGCCGCGACGGCCGCGAAGGTTGCGCCGGCGGCCGGCACGGTGGCGTGCGAGCCATCGACCGCGCACAGCCGGCGCTCCGGCCCATCCGGCGCCGGGCGGATGCGCCTGGACAGCTCGCCGCGCAGGCGCTCGCGGTCGCCCTCCAGGCGCGTGAGCGTGGCGCGGCAGGCGTCGGCGCAGGCGCCGATCGCCGCCAGCACGGCCGCCGGCAGCGCAGCCGGGTCGAGCGTCGCGCCGATCTCGGTCTGTGGGATGGTGGTCATACCCGCGCCTCGCTATTGAAACAACCGTTCGTAGTATAGCACGGGGCGCAAGCCCTTGCGGCATATGCTACACTGGAATGGGTCCATCCGTTTTGCTAGATGAGAAACGCATGCCGGCGATTCAGCTCCCGCTCGCGCTTGCCCAGCGTTTGGTGTTAAGGCGCCAGGGCAGAGGCTCGAAGCCTTCGCCGCGCTCGACGAGGCCGCGTTCGCCGAGGAGGTCCGCAGGCGCCGGCCGAAGGCGGCCGGGAAGCTGACGCCGGCCGCCCTGCGGGCGCTGCGCGACGGCTACGCCGAGCAGTCTACACCGGTGCGGCAGCGCCAGGCCGAGGCGCTTGGGCTGGAGCGCCGCCTGGCCGATCTGGTCAACCAGGCGTATGGGCTGACGCCCGAGGATGTCGAGCTGCTGTGGCGGACGGCGCCGCCGCGCATGCCGGTCGGGAAGCCTGGAGAGCACATGCCATGAAGCTGCCTTGCTTTGTAACCGCATATCCAGCCTGACCGATAAGGAGATGCCGATGATCAGCGAGCTTGATATGGTGGTGCTGACCAGAGATCTCAGCGAGCACGGTTTACAGAAGGGCGATGTCGGCACCATCGTCCACGTCTACAATGTGGGTTAGCGCGAATAAGCGTTGGGACAAGTTGTAGTTAGCTTTCGCTCCACCTGTGGTAGCATGCGAGCACTGTCTGCATCAAGGAGCCCTCCCATGAGTCATATTCGCGTGCTGATCTGCCGCGTGGATGATCCCGCTTCGGACCAAATGACCGCACTGGCCGCCTTTGATCTTCCGGAAACCGATCTGACTACGCTCAAGCCCGAAACAGCGCTCGATGATCTCGAAACGACCACTCACACCACCGGCAACGCTATTCTCCAACGTGCCTTACAAGCGCAATGGGATGTGATTGATGACCAGCTGACGGTGCAACATCGTCAGTCTTTTCCCCCTCGGACGATCCACGCTGACGGGCACGAGCCCATCACGGTCGCCAGCCGCTTTGGCATTCTGACGCTGTCCCGCCAGGTCTGCCAGCACCTGGCCACACAAACCCATGTGATCCCCAGCAACGCTGTGCTACCGTCGCATAACGGGATCATCATCACCCGCGGCCTGCATCTCCTGGGCCTGTCTGTTGTCGCAGGAGTTGCCCTTTGTCTCCGTCGCACGCTTGCTGGGCTGGCAGACCCACGATGCTGCGATCCTCTCGGACACCACAATCCGCAGCCTCGTCCGAACGCATGGCCAAGTCATCCGTCAGGCGGAGCTGGCCGAGGTCACAGAATTGGCGACTCGGGACGATCTCGCGAACTTAGACCTGAGGCTTGTGCCCAACGAGCAGCCGCGGCGGCGAGCCGGATGGCCGGCAGAACTGAATGCAGCTGTTGACGCGGCGTTGGCGAGTGAGCAAGTGTGTCCACCCGCCGGCGTCTCATGGGCAGATTGGGAACGCGTGCTAGCCGCCCGGCGAGCGGAGGCGACGTCTCCGATCGAGAACCTTCGTCACCTCGGGCCAGAAGTGGAGCCGAACCAGGTGCTCCTCACCGTCGACGAAGTGCTCACGCGCCGGCCCGAAGCAGGCCACTTTCTCGAACTGCGTACCGCGCGGATCATGACGGAGCGCGGCTCTCGCTATCTGAGCGGGATCGGTGCTGTGTTCCTCCAGCACCTTCAGCTGGCGGTGCTCCTGTGTCTCGAACGGTTGAGTTCGCTGCTGCTGATCGCTGATGGGGCGCGCTGGATCCGTAGCTTCTTTACCGACACCCTCGCCGCCCTGGCAGACAAGACGATGATCCTCGACTGGCATCACCTCAAACAGAAATGCCTGGAACTGGGCAGCAGAATCTGCCGCGGCAAGCTGGCCCAAGCGCAGCTCCTGCGCCGGCTGTATCGGCGCTTGTGGCGCGGGGATGTTGCGGGCGCGATAGCAGTGCTGGAGGCGGAACGTGGCGAGACCAAGAACGAGGCGAAACTGGACGAGCTGATTGGGTATCTGCAGGCGCGGCAGGCCTGGATGGTGAACTATCGGCAGCGACGCATCGAGCGCAGATACATTGGCAGTGCCCAGGTTGAGAAAGCCAATGATCTGCTGGTTGCTCGGCGGCAGAAGAACAGAGGGATGCAGTGGAGCGTGGCGACGAGTGATGCCTTAACCGCCCTGCGCACGTTAATGCTCAACGGCGGCTGGGATCGCTACT
>WNFV01008435.1_pt1 | contig 16181 bp, 21 predicted proteins | sample 5400101 | NCBI WGS metagenome assembly WNFV01 (sample SAMN13153361, study PRJNA577476) | soil metagenome | isolation source: 115 cm soil or saprolite under grassland replicate 1 | place: USA:California | collected 2016-06-15
CCGGCGAAGGAGCCAGTCCCACCCTTTGGCTTTCGCTGCTGTGATCTGACGCTCGCCGACGGCGCGCAGCGATCGCATCAGGCGGTCGCGCACGCTTCCAGGCAGAACGCGACGGAGCGGGTAGGCGACCACCATGGGCACGCCCCCGTAGCGCTCTGAGATCACCAGGTGGCCAGCGAGGTCGGCGGCCGACCACTGCGAACACAGGGTTGGCACCTCAGGTCCGAGTTCACGGAAGGTCAGGCAGGCCGCGGCCCGCTCCTGACGGCGCAACTGAGTCAGGCTCATCCCGTCTCCTTGATAGGCTCTCAAGCTCGGGGCCACCGTACGGTGACCCTTGAGAGCCAGTCAAGGGAGCTGCGACGCGTGCCTCTCGCCAGGACCTCCGTCGATCGCGACGCCAAGGTTGAAGAGATCCTCGACGCGGCCGAGCGTCGGCTCGTGGCCGGAGGCTACGAACAGATGTCGGTCGCCGCGATCGCACGCGGGCTGGGCATCGCGGCCAACTCGATCTACTGGTACTTCCCGTCGAAAGACGACCTCTTCGTCGCTGTCTTGCGACGTCTGCTCGCTCGCCTGGCCTCGAAGAAGCCCCCACACGATCGGGGCCTGGTCGCCCAGGTGCTTTGGGCGACGGACCAGATGCACGGTCTGGCACCCCTGCGCTCGGCGTTGCGAGTGCGGGCAATGCACTCAGCCGCGGCTGCGGAGTTCGAAACCGAACTCGATGCGCTCATCCGCCGGCTCCTGATCCACGGCATCGAGCCCTACATGAACAAGGACGATCTCGAGGTGGCCGCCACTGCGTTCCTGGCCATAGTGGAAGGCACCTTCCGACTCGGCTTGTCGAGGACCGACCGCCACGGCACCATCACGTTCGCATTGGAGCGCATCGTGGGTGTCGGCCGATGAGTTTGGCTCCTCAAGTCGAGGCTCCAACCGCCAGCCCGCGGATCACTCCCAGACCACGCCTACGAACCTCTCGGCATACTCACGCCCGACGTGCCGTTCCGAGTCGCTACGTCACGCCGATTCGCCGTCGTTCGGTGCCTCGTTCTGTGCGTGCCGGTGTGGCGCCGAGCGGAACGCCGAATCGGTACGTCCCCTTTTGTCGTCACGTCCCGGGCTCCTCCGGCTCCACTGGCGCTGATCTCGGCGCGAGCGCGGTTGGTTGACCGCGGCTTGTTGCGGTGCTGATGTTCCTTGAGGGAAGCGCTCGTGCGGGTCGGCCTCCGCCCCCGGCCATGACCACTCGTGCAGTGTCAGACGGTGCGTCGACGATCGCCGAGTTACGGGCGCGTCGGCTGAGGGTCCCACACATTCAGCCTGGACAGGACTGCCCCAAGCCCGAAGTGAATCTTCGCCTCAATGGCGTGGGGCCCGCCGTGAATGCGGGCCCGGTCGCGGCGGCAGTGTTCTCCGAAGACGTGCGCCTCGTGTACGCGGACGAGCGGCAGGAGCGTTGGCATGACGCCAAAGTGCTGTGGCTTGTCCGTGCGGATCAGCGGCAGCCCGTGATCGTTCGCGGCAAACGTGTCGACCGTCGCGGGGCCGTGCAATTCTCCAACGGACTCAGAGGATTCCGAACGTATCCCTTGACGGGTGACGCGGAATCGACCGCGCCTCCTGAATGGCGCGACATCCCATCAAGTGTTCGCGTGCCTGAGCGCGGCTGTTACACCTTGCAGGTCGACGGTCCTGACTTTCAGTCCATCTTCATGGTTCCGGCCGAACCGAGGTCGCAGGCGGCCCCTCCCGCGTGCTTGCACCGCGCACCTAGGTGCTCTGTGCGTGTTGACCCACGGGTCCGCGCGTCGTTCTGGCGCGACCTTCTGTACTGCGACTACGAGCCCGGATCCGCAACTACGTGCGCTCGCTTCGACCGTTGCAAGCCATGAGCCAGTCGTTACGGTCGACCTGAAGGAGCAGCGCTGCGACCATACGTGTTCCGTCGTCGTTCGGCACCATCGTCTCCGCGATGACGCTCATGCCGAGGCGTTCGGCAACACCAATCGAGCGACGATTCTCGGCGTTCGTGGCGCACCCCACGCGATCGAGCCCCATCGTCGTGAATGCCTGGTCCAATACCGCCGTCGCGGCCTCCGTCGCGTATCCCCTTCCCCACGTCGTCGGCGCAAATCGCCAGCCCACAGTCACCGCTGGGAAAAGCTCGTACGAGAACATGGGCACGGAGAGTCCGACGACGCCGATGAGGTCGGGGTGTGCTCGTTCTCGCACTGCACAGCCACCGAAACCGCACTCAGCCCACAGCTTCATTTGACGATCGAGGAACGCTTCCGTCTCCGAAAGTGTCATGCCCCGCCCGTACTCGAACTCCCACACCTCACGATCAGCGAACACCCCGGCCAGTTCGTCAATGTCGTCGCGTCCGAGGCGCCGGAGCGAGAGCCGTCGCGTCACAACCTCGCCGAGCGGTGCCGCGACTTCTGGGTGGAGGGTGCCCATCGCTACAGATTGCTCGGATCGCAGCCGCGCACGCGTACGTGCCGGCGCATCGCCGACATTATGTGCGGCGTTCGGTCTAGTTGCTTTGCCTCTCGGGCCTCCGTGCGAGTTGTCGCGATGAGGTTCGGCTCATTCGTACAGGTCATGTACGCGCCATCCGTAGACGGAGAAGCACTCGCGGGCGACCTCATCGGCGCCTTCCCATCGCAGCGCGTCGGCTTGCCTTCGGCTGCGGCGCCCGACGATCGAGCGCAACAGCTCGAAACGGCGTGCCTGCGACGACCATGCGTGCGTCGACGCGACCGATTGGGTCCACGCTCCCGGAGGTCTCGGCGAACTCGAGCCGCAGCGGTCCACGCCCAGCTTGTTGGAGACGGGTCGCGCTGTTGCGGGCCCAGAATCGCAGTGCCGGAACGACGAACGGCTCAGCTCGGTGCCCCATGCGCCCGACCGAACCGAGCAGATCGAAGAAGTGCACGGCGAGGTCGGGAAAGAGCCCGGCGAGCGCAGCCGTCGGCGCGCTGGGCGCCAGGGCATCCCATTCGGCGATCAGGTCTGCGATGGGAACACCGCGACGCGCCGCGACGCCGCCGGCCACCCACCGATCCTGACGGGTGCGGGCTTCTCGTCGTCGGTCCGCCTCGACCCCGACGATTGCTTCTAAGGCGTCTTGTACCGGGAAGCTGCCGTCGCAAGCGCTCGAGACCTGGTGCACCTGGTGCGCGATGAGATCGTGGACATCCCAGCCCGGGCACGCCGGCACTCCCGCCGTCAGGTCGATCGACCCAGCCTGACTGACGAACAGATCCCGTAGGTCGAGGTACCCGCCAGCGTCGTCCACTGCAATCAGTCTGGTCCGAAGGTCGGGTGAGGACCGCTCGATGGGCTGGCGGCTATCAGCGGAACCACAACCGGGTGCGGCGGACTCGCAGCGGTCGCGTAGCCGGTCGTGCGTGGTCTCAACTCCGCCCCAGGGCGCGCAGCCACGCACCGCGTCGCGTCCGTGGCGCCCGAGGTGCCGTGCCGCGCTTCGATCCGCTCCTCAGAGGTGCGACGTTCGGAGCGCGTGTTGTGCCGCGTCTCGGGCCGCCACTTCGGGGATGCTTCGTTCAGTGCGGCGCTTACTGTGCCGAGGGGCTGTGCTCTCGTTCCCACTGTTCGCGAGCATCGCTGATCATCGGGTCGTCGGCACCCACGACCATGGTGTCGAGGAGCTCGTCAGGCAGTCCTGATCCGTCGGCGAGAACTCGCCGCACGTCAGCTTCCACCTGGTTGCGGAGTGCTACGGGGTTCTCGAATGCTGCGCGGGTGGAGCCCTCGGGGCAGAAGACACGGTCTTCGCCAACTGTGACGGCACGGACGATGAGGTCGGCCAGGTCGGCGGGCTGAGCGATTCCGAGCCGCCCGTGCACAGCCTCGACGAATCCGGGGATGAGCTTGGTCGGGCCCTGTGCAGGCGTGTCGATCGGACCTGGGATCACCTCTACGACCCGGACTCCGAACCGAAGCAGTTCGAGGCGAAGAGTCTCGGTCGCCTGCGAAAGCGCCGCGCAGGCGGCGGAGCTGTGGCCGAACGCAGGCCAGGTGAGGACAACGCGAAGCGACGTCACATTCACGACCGCCCCGTGGCCGCGGCGCCGCATGCCGGGCACGAACGCTCCGATGAGGGCAAGAGGCGACCAGAAGTCAACCTCAAAATGACTGCGCGCCTCGTCGTGATCGGCGACTGCCCATATCGCTCCGCCGACGGCACTACCAGCGTTATTTACGAGTACGTCGACGTCGCCCAGCGCTCGGGCGATCTCGTCTGCCACCGCACTGGCAGCGCCGCGCACCGAAAGGTCCGTTGGAAAGACGTGTGCTGCGCGTCCAGTCGCCGCCTCGATCTCTGCTGAGAGGGCTCTCAGGCGTTCCTCACGACGGGCCACCAGCGCCAGCCGCGCGCCGCGGGCAGCAAAAGATCTGGCCGTCTCCCATCCGATGCCGCTGCTGGCGCCCGTCACGACGACGACACGGCCAGCGAGTTCGTAGTGGTCCACATGCACTCCCATCACCAAGGAACTCTTGACGTACTGCCAAGAAGGCTACGGAGTTCTTGGCATGGCGTCAAGAGGACGGGTGACCTGAGGAATCAAGTGCGGCTCGCGTCCTCAGCGGACGAGTTCATCCAGCAGAAAGCTCAGGTTGCGGGAACGCTCGGCGGGCGTGAGCGGAAGGGAGAGAAGTCCCTGCACGAAAACCACAATGGTCTGAGCCACGACGTCGACACGAGACGGATCGACGTGGGGGTGCAGCACATCGCGGAGGCGTGCGCACATCTGCTCCTGGATGGTCTGCTCCAGCTGCGCCGCTGGGTCGGAGTGTCTTGCGCGATCGTGCAGCGCGATGTTGATCGGTTGAAGCTCAGCGAGTCGCTCGACCGCCCACGAGATCCGGCGGGCGTAACCCGCTCGGACAGGCGGACGGGACAGAGCATCATTGAACGCACTTGCCGCCGCTGCGACGAACAGGTCGTCCTTCGACGGGAAGTACCAATAGAGCGCGCCCCGCGCGAGTCCGAGCTCGTCCGCAATCTGCTTGAACGACAGCGCGTCGTATCCCCCTGACCGGAGAACACGCTTCGCAGCATCGAGGATCTCTTCGATCTTGTCCTCGCGGTCCACTTGCTGGCGATTCCGCGGCACGACACGAATCGTATCTTGGCAACCCGCCAAGAGCAGGCCATTGACGGAGTGTCACGTACCTCCTGGCAGCCCAGGCGTTGGTGAACCGCAACGGCGGGTCCGCACCGTGTCCCAGATCCCAGGATCAAGGGGCGCACCGAACGACGCGCCACACACGCCCCTACGACCATTGACGCGCACCAGATCCGGCGATATGCACTCCCCCACTCGGCCTTCGGAGTGCTAGACGTCCTTGGTCACCTACGCGATCCTCGGGCGCGCGCACGTGCACCTCAAGGGAGCTAGCGCGTTGTCGACGCTCGGCCGCGTGGTCAAGAAGTCGTGTCGAAGGGGGGGACTTGAAGCCCCACCCCCCACAGGGACTAGCCCCTCAAGCCGGGCGGGTCGACTGACACATCCGTTGCCCTAGCCAACATCCTCAAAGGGGAGTGCGCGGCGACGAGGACGGCTCGTTCGCGGCCCCTACCGCCGGGTCCCGGGCAGCGCCCGAGGTGCCGATACGCGCTCGCTTCCTGCCTAGCGACTGCGTCATTCTGGGCGCCGTTTATGGACGGCACTCACGACGCGTCGGCCTCCGCGGAACTCTCAATTCGTTCCGCGAGGGACGACGACATTCCGGACGTCCTCAGGCTCTGGCGGGACGCCGAGACGGCTCCGAGTGCCACTGATGATCCCGATGGGCTCGCCGTACTGCTAGCAGCAGACCCCGGTGCACTCCTGGTGGCTCAATCTGAGGGGCTGATCGTCGGTGCGCTGATCGCTACGTTCGATGGATGGCGAGGAGACATGTATCGGTTGGCGGTTCTGCCGACGCATCGTCGCCGCGGCACCGCCCGATCACTGGTCCTCGAGGGTGAGCGTCGGCTCCGTTCGCTCGGCGCCGGGCGCATTACGGCGCTTGTTGCACACGAGCTCGAGGGGGCCGAAGCGTTCTGGACCACGGTCGGATACGGGCCGGATTCGCGGACCGCGAGATTCGTCAAAATGCTCTTGTAGAAGCGCCGATGCGAGCAAGGGCGGCCCCGTGATCACCACCGATACTTGCTTCGTCTGCGAGAAGCATCGCCAAGGAGCGGCGGCCGACGGCGGCGTGATCTACGAGGACGACCTCGCGTATGCCGGTCATGCCCACTTGCTCGGCCGAAGCGAGACGTACCTTGGTCATCTAATGGCTGAGCCGAAGCGACACGTTGTTGGGCTCGGCGGACTCACCGATGACGAAGCTGCCGCGCTCGGTCAATTGGTAAACAGCCTCGCCCGTGCGCTGCGCGACGTCGAGGGCGCCGAACACATCTACAGCTTCGTCTTCGGAGACGTGGTAGAGCACCTCCACATCCAGGTTCTTCCGCGGTATCCGGGAACGCCACCCGAGTACTGGGGTCTCCGCGTATCGGAATGGCCGGAGGCGCGGCAGGGCGGGATCGAAGCCATGGCGGCGGTTTGTGATCGTGTCCGCACCGCCCTCGTGCACTCCTAGACGCCGAAGCGCTCTTGACAAGCCACGCGGTTGAAGTCCGACGGTGGTCCCCGCTACGCGCACACTGACGTGATGCGCCTCTTGGTGTCAAGCGGCGATCGCGTTGTCGGTTGGCGCGGGTTCGATTGCGGCGGGCCGTCTTCGCTGGGCTCGGTTCGACGCCTGCGTCTTGAACTCATGTGGTGGATACCGTGGGCGCCGTGCCCCAAAACGACGAGGCGATCCATGGCTGGCGACGGGGCCCGGTGGCGGTCACGGGGGCAAGCGGACAGGTCGGTACGCCGCTGCGGCGGCGTCTCGGTCAACTGCCCAACGAGGTGCGACCGCTCGGACGGGACGATGACCTCGCGGCGGCATTCGGCGAGGCGGACGCGGTCGTCCATCTCGCCGGGACGCTCCAACCCCACAAGCCGAATACCTACCGGGCCGCGAACCACGAAACCGCGGTCGCCACCGCGGCAGCACTCGCGCATTTACAGGCCCAACGCGTGGTCTTCCTCAGCTTCCTGGGCGCGCGGCTCGACGCGTCGAACTCGTACCTGCGCTACAAGGCCGAGGCGGAGGACGCGCTGCGCTCGTCTGGAACTCCAGCGGTTATTTCCGGTGCGATCACATCTACGGCCCTCCCAGCGAGCCCGGCCCGACCGCCTCGGCGTTCGTTGCGAAGTCCGGCAAAGTCACGCTGCTCGGCAGTGGGACACAACAGTTGGCTCCGCTGTACCGGGACGATGTTGTGGAAGCGATCCTTCACGCCGCGCTCGATCCCGACACACCGACGGGAACGTTCGAGTTCGCCGGACCCGACACCATGACTGCCGAAGGTTTCGCGCGCCTGGTCAACTCCGAGCCGATCCGGATACGCCGAACACCTCCGATGCTGGCTCGGCTGCTCGGACGTGTCGTACCGACCCTCACACCGGAGCTTGTCGATGTGATGCTCGCGGACACGGTTCCAACCGAGGACGTGACAGCGACAGCCCGACTCTTCGGCGTCGAGTTGCACCGCCCCGCTGACGTGTGGCGTTCGCAGTAGAGACACGTACGTGCCGATATGGCGCGCCTGATTCCGAAGCGGGTCGACGGTTCGGTGCGGCGATAGGCACTCCGATGGGCGGCAAGGACACGGTCTCCGCTCAGCCTTGCCGCAGCGTGCCAGCCGAAGCCCACGCGGCGATGAGACCGAGCGCCACACGCACATCGTGCCAGCGGATCCATCGATCAAGCTCGGCTGGATCCACGGGGTCGGGACCCACGAAACGGGCGTTCAGCGGTTCGTTGATGGCCATGGTCACGACCCCAACACCCACGGCGCTGGCAGCGGCGAGCGCGGCGCGGCGTCGCCGGATGATGAGCGCGTTCGCGGTCGTGGTTGCCGCTGCCGCTGCACCCAGCGGCACCATCAGCGCTCGAAGACGGGGCGCGTTCTCGATAAACCAAGGCTTGAACTCGGACGTCGCCGAGCGCCGCCAGAAAGGGACGAGCACGAGGCGGATGAGTGTCATCGCGCCGGCCAGCGCCCCCGTCGTCACCGCACTCGTCATGCCAACCTTCCTCGCCACGAACTCATCCTTCCATTAACGACGCACAGTCGCACCTGGGCAACGGACGTGCCGTTCCGTATCGCTGGGTTCTGCCGAATCGCCGTCATTCGGTCGCGTCGTTCGGTGTGCGCCGGCACGGCGCCGAACGTCGATTTCGTACGGTGCCGGTGGAGGTGCCAGGCAGTTCGGCGGCTGCGACCTGAGTGGCTTTATGGCAACGCGTCGTTGGCCGAGGGTCCGACGAAGCAGACGCCACGCTTTGAGGCGCTCGCGCGCTCGGTAGTAGACACCTGATGACGACGGAGGTCCACCGTGATCGCATCCGTTCACGTTGCCGACGTCGGTGGCCGCTCGGCGATCGGCGTGGTCCGCAAGGCACCGAAGGCGGCGTCGGTCCCGGGGTTGCGTCACGCCAACGTCGCGCTCACCGCGCCTTTGAACGGCTCGACCTGGCCCAAACCCGACGTCGGGCGCGTCGGCCTGATCGCCTTCTGGGACGACGACGCCGGGCTCGATCACTTCCTCGACCACCATCCGCTCGCCAAGAAGCTCGCCGGCGGGTGGCGGCTGCGACTGGCGCCGCTACGAGTCCACGGCAGCTGGCCGGGCGTGCCGGACGACCTCCCCCGAGCCCGGAAGGTCGACTGCGACGGCCCGGCCGCGGTCCTGACCCTCGGCCGCGTGCGGCTCGGCCGGGTCGTGTCGTTCCTCCGCACCAGCGCCAAGGCGGAGGGCGCCGTGCTCGAGGCGCCCGGCCTGATCTGGGCGACCGGGCTCGCCAAGCCGCCGTTCGTCGCGACCTGCTCGCTGTGGCAGTCGAGCGACGCGCTCTCGGCGTACGCCTACGGCAGCGCCACACCGGCACATCCGAGCGCGATCGCGGCCCACCGCGCCAAGCCGTTCCATCACCAGTCCGCGTTCATCCGGTTCCGGCCGTACGACTCGGAAGGGAAGCTCGACGGGCGCAACCCGCTCGCCGAGTCCTGGACGGCGACCACCTAACAGGCAAGCGGCGGACCGGCGCGCGGCGTCGACCGCCTCAGATCGCCCACTCGCGGCACCCTAAGTGCCGATCGGCACTCTTATCCGATCCTTTTGATATGACGTTCTGTGCGCGAGTTATGGCGCACCCCGTTACCTCGCCCGTCTGGCCTAAGGAGTAGTGGAACGCCCCCATGGCGGGTGCGCGCCGCCCGGTTCACCCCGGGACCATGGCACACGTTCGGGTGGATGGAAGCTTCGATGCCGGTTGGCGTAGTCGCCCTGGTAATCGAACAGATAGAGCAGGCAGAGCTCAAGAGCCCATAGCGCCAATTGGATTGCATCAATCCGGACCTCCACGGGGATGCGCTCAATAGGGCCATGCTTCTGCGGCGGATGAACGATGGTGTTGCGCACGAGACAGATTGCTTGGGCAATGTCGTCCCAACCTTGCTCCTGTGCGAACACCCGCAAGTCGCGGTACACGTCCGGAAACGAGTGATCCAGTTGCGCAAGCGAGAAGAGGTAACGAAGGCGGTCTTCCGCTCGCAACCGATTGAATCCGTCAGGGGCGAACGAACCGTCGCGCCGAACGGCAACATGCCACGCCAGTAGCTCAAGTGCCGTTTGCGCAAGGATAAGGGGTGTTTCACCTGGAGTTCCCTTCGCCTGCGTATACCAAGTGATGGCATAACGCGCAGCACTGTCTTCATCACCCGCAACGGCATCGAATACGGGATCAGCGAGTTCGTTCAAGATGTTGCGAGTCGTGACATGCCACCACGCCGCCGATCCCGTCCATTCACTCTGGTTGGCCAATGTATCCCAGCGTTCCCAGACTTTCGTGCCGTTCGTTGTACCGACAAGGACAATCGGGGATGACCAAGCTCCACGGACCAGCGCCAGCAGAAAAGCGAGTCCGCTCAGGGCCTGGCGAGCGTCGCTGTAGCTGAAGCGCGCTCCGTCAAGACGCCGTAACGAGCACGTGTGGGTTATGGCGTAGCCGCCCTGTGACCGGAGTTGTTTGATCGTCTCCTTGTGATTCACGAGGGCATCGAGCGTGAACTGCCAACCTTGTGCAACAAACGCACTGCGGCCGGGCCAGGTCTGACGGGATTCGCTGTCACGAACAGACTCGCCAGGAAGATCAGGAAAATTGACGATGTGCAAGGTCAGCTCATCGAGCGTTTCGCTGGTGCCGAACTCGACGCCGAAGGCCCATACCTCGAAATCCATACCTCCATCCCGGCGCGCGACCTGCCGCGTGACCTCTGCATGCTCGAGAGATGCACCAACATCCCTGAGGTTGATGTGCGCCACAGTGGCTACATCAAAAGGCCCCTTGTAGTCCGTCTCAAACTCAGCCGTGAGATGACGACGCGGGAACCATCGAAGTTCCAACCGTCCTTGGCCTCTGGTGGTGACCCTGTCAGTGCGAAGCTCGAAGGTGCCTTCCCGAATAAGCAGCGGCTCATTGGGCGCGTTCATTTGCACGAACGGGCGAACAGTCTCGGCGTACTCCTCAAAGTTCATGAGCCGTGCTCCAAAGTCAGAATCCCACGCCTGACGACCGTGCACACTTCGCCGCATACCATCGTGCCGGACAGGTGCCGACCTCCGTACGCAGCGAACAGTCGTGCCGGTCTGTGCGCGTCGAGACCAGCTGGTGACCGCGGTATCCGGAGCGTTCTGAGTCAGGTGGCAGCGGCGGTACCGTCATTGGGAGTCCGGTCGCGTACGACGGCGACCTCGCGAGCGTAAACACCGAACGACGACTGACGCGCGCTCGGAACCGACGATGTGCACTCCCCAACTCCCGCTTAGGAGCTCGAACGCGTTCGCCACGCGCCGCGATCCTCATCACCACTCCACTTATCGGAGTAGCTCCCGCGGTGTAGAAGCCCCGAATGCGTGTGGGGGAGAGCGTTGAACCTCGCGCCCTTTCGGGTAACTCCCCCCCTCAGGTCATGGGTCGACCGACACATCCGTTGCCCTAGCCGAGATCCCCAAAGGGAGTGCGCGGGGCGGCTCGGCCCGCCGGCCGATCGCAACGCTTCTGGGCGCCAAATGACCCGGTTGTTCGATGGATCGACGGATTGTGAAATCTCCGGGAGATCGTGGCGTAGAAACGATCGAGCAGCGCCGCCTTGGGTGCGGGCGAGGCTCACGGGTCCTACGGTGTCGAGAGGCAGGAGGAGGGAAAGAGTGAGAGGAGTTTCGGGACGGGTTCAGACTGGTACCCGACAATGAGTGGCGAAAGCTCCACCCGCCGTTCGAAGCCCGCTACCCAGATCAATGCAATCGCTGCCTTGAGCCAATTGAGATCGGTGACATGATCATGTACGCCTTTCTCACCGGGCCGTTGGCAGGGGTCAGTGGGTATTGCCACGAAGCATGCTTCGAGAATTCAGAGGAGATCCTGCGCAAGAGATTCCCCCCCCCGCCGGCCGGTAAAGCCCGTGGCACTGAGGATGGTCCTGCGGCAAGTCTCAACCTGCCACGCGATCATGGTTCGACGTGGCGCGCCGATGCATCTTCTGTTGCGGTACTCCGCTGACGCGCGAGCACGCGCTTCCCCAGTGGCTCAACGGCCTTCTCGGCGGCGCTGCACTGATCTCCTGGGGCAACCAGACCGATCCAGCGACGCGGCGTCGTTCCCCGAAGGGCGTTGACTGGGTGACGCGGAGTGTGTGCCGGGAGTGCAACAACGGGTGGATGAGCGAACTCGAGGGTGCGGCCGCGCCAGTGCTCGAGCCGCTGATCCTCGGCGATGTGACCCGCCTGAGCCCCGATGAGCAGGCACTCGTCGCGATCTGGGTATGGAAGACCTTCCTAATGGTCGAGCTCGTGCAACAGGTCAGTCCGCGAGTCACGAGAGACGAGGACTACCACTGGTTCTTCGAGCAGCGTGAGCCTGCCCAGTCTGCGTGTTGCTGGATGATTGGGTGGCAAAGAAGCGCAGGCCGCGATTGGTTCACTAGATATTGGAGCAACCCGTCGCATCGCTTCACGCACCCGAGTCAACGCACGCTTCCGCCGAAGCGCGAGATGAGTGGTTATCGAGCGACCGTCGCCATCGGACGAGTTGCGTTCCAGATCGTCGCGGATCGCTTGCCACAGGAGGGTTTCGGTTTCGTAAACGGCGGCGTTCAAGACGGACTGATCTTCAACATCTGGCCGGGCTTCGTCGCGCCTGCGCTTCCCTGGCCGCCGCTCCTGTTCGTCGACGAGTGGGGACTGCAGCGCTTCCACAACCGCCTCATTGGCCGAGAGATTGTGAGCCCCGCGCGCGTTGAGCCGCTTGCTCTCCCGCCCCCCACGGAGTGACTCATGTCGCGACGTAAACACTTTGGCGCAAGACCGGCCACCTTGGTCACGAGCCGCTGAACCGCCCCGGGTTCTGTGGAGGGCTCCTTTTTCATTGGACCCCGGCCCTAGCTGACATTCTCAAAGGGCAGTGCGCGGCGGCTGGGCCCTTGGGCTCGCAAGACTTCTGGGCGCCGACAGGATTCGACCCCCGGACCATCGGGTTATGAGTCACGCCGCGACGGGTCCAGCGAATATCAGTAATTGCGCGCAAGAGCGCTGACCTGCGACTTCGCGAGTCCGTGGGTCCATCGGGTCCGGTCGGATCCAGCGTGTTGCAACCATTTGGGTTGCAAAATGGTTGCAACCGTCGGAGCGGAGCCACGACCCGTCTATGTCAATGACTGTCGGGACGACCTGGCAGGACCGCGACTCGACGTCGCACCCGGATTCGACGTAACCCGTCGAAGCCGCGCCTCTTTGAAGGGCTGCCGGAACGCCGCTAGGAAGCGTTGCGGGTACTCGTCGAGCTCCCCGGGGACGCCCACCGCCTGATCGGCTGTCGTGTCGCGCGCGAGGAATCGTCCAGAGAGCCGGTCCCATATGGTCAGGATCGTCCCGAGGTTCTTCTGGCTCGTAGCAGGAACGTGGTGGAGTCGATGGAGCCGGGGGGTGATGAACACCGTCTCTACGAACGGTCCACCAAGCCGCAGGTTGCTGTGCCCCATGAGCGCGAAGCCGGCATAGACGATCAGGGCACTCGCCACGATCCAGGCGGGCATGCCGAGCGCGAAGAGCGGGACCTGCGCCGCGACCTGTCGGACGAAGTTCTCGAACATGTGCGCTCGCGTAGTCGCCAGCCAGTCCAAGTGCCGGCTTGAGTGATGGACCTTGTGGACCGACCACAACGCCTCGGATCGGTGCAGACAGACATGGACCGCGAACGCAGCGCAGTCGTAGACGACGATTGCGAGGGCGAGCTGACCGAACCACGGCAGTGCGCGGACCGCATCGGTGACGCCAGGGATCGCCAGTCTTGAGAGCTGCGGAAGGAACACGAACGCAGCGATGACGTTGGCCGCCGTAGCGACGAGGTACCACGCGGCGTCGGTCGCGAGGTACCGCCGAAGGAATGGGGACGGCGTGAACTGAAGTGCGGGGATGCGTTCCAGCGCAGCGACAGTCAGGAACATGCCGGCAACTAGTGCGAGCGAGAGACTCGGGCTCATATCGCCTCCTGTGTAACCGTGGTTGCAGGAGTATGCCCGGGCCCTCAGCTGAATGCAACCGTGGTTGCATCTATGAGCAGTCCCGTCGTACGGTGAGTTCGTGCCCGGCCGACTGGAGTGGGTGCTCCTCGCTTACCGGATCCCCCGAGAGCCCTCGACGCCGCGGATCTCGGTGTGGCGCAAGCTGCGCCGCCTCGGGGCGGCGCAGCTCGGCGACGGGCTGGTGGCGCTCCCCAATGACGCCCGCACCAAGGAGCAGCTGGAGTGGGTCGCCGACGAGGTCCTCGAGGCCGGCGGCGAGGCGACGCTCTGGATCGCCCGGGCGAGCTCCGCAGGCCAGGAACGCAGCCTGGCTGCCGCGATGGCCGCGTCGGTGGCGGAGGAATACCGCGCCGTGCTCGAAGCGGTCGACGCGGCAAGGGGCGAATCCGGTTCGGCGCGGCGGCGGATCGCGGCGCAGCTGCGACGCGACCTGCACCGGATCGCCCAGCGCGATCACTTCCCGCCTCCTGACCGCGACAAAGCGCACCGGGCGGTCGACCGCTTAGCGGCCGGTGCGGAGGTGTCGCGGTGAGGTGGGCGACGCGGGCCGGTTGCCACGTCGATCGGGCGGCGTGCGCGTGGCTGATCCGGCGGTTCATCGATGCGGACGCGGAGTTCGTCTTCGTCGATGATCCCGACGAGGTTCCCGACGGCGCGACACCGTTCGACATTCGGGGCGCCGACCTGTCTCACCACGGCGGGGACTGTTCGTTCGAGACGATGTTGCACCGCTACGACTTGGATGATCCGGTGTTGTGGGATCTCGCCCGGATCGTTCACGAGGCCGACCTTGCGGATGATCGTTTCGACGCTCCCGAAGCGCCCGGATTGGACGTTGTCTGCCGCGGCCTAACGATGGTGCGAAGCGACGACGATGTGCTCGCGATCACCGGGCCGGTCTTCGACAGCTTGTACGAGTACCGGCGACGCGCGTTGCTGTTGGGCAAGGACCCGGCATGACACGAGCGCACCTGTCATTGGACGCGCGGCGGATCCTGTGGGCGCAGGCCTTGCGCGCGTTCGCCTACGGGTTCGGCGCGGTGCTGCTGGGCACAACGCTCGAACGCGCCGGCTTCAGTTCGGGCGACGTCGGACTCGTGCTCGCTGCCGTCGTCGCCGGGACAGTCGTGTCGTCGCTCGGGATCGGCCGGTGGGGCGACCGGTGGGGCCGTCGACGCTCGTACGTCGTGCTCTACCTGGCCTTGGCCCTCACGGGCGTGGTGTTCGCCTTCTTCGACCAGGTATGGGTTCTGTGCGCGGTGGCGCTGACGGGGGCGCTGTCCACGGAGGTCGTCGAATCGGGCGCGTTCACCTCGCTCGAGCAGTCCATGCTGGCGACGGAGCTCACCGGCCAGCAACGAACACGCGGCTTCGGCGTATACAACGCGGTGGCGACCGCGGCGGGGTCGGTGGGCGCATTGGCTGCAGGCGGTCCGGAACTGCTGCGTCGCGTGTGGCCGGGAGCGCCGATCGATCAGCGGTTCTTCCTGCTGTTCGTGCCCGTCGCGCTGGCCGGCGCCGCGGTAGCCGGCACCCTTTCCCCGCGGGCGGAAGCCGAACCGCGGCCGCCACGTACGCGGAACCGGGTCGGGCTGCGGCGATCGCGTCCGGTCGTGGCGCGGCTGGCCGGGCTGTTCGCGCTCGACAGCCTCGGTGGCGGGTTCGTGGTGCAGTCCTTCATCGTCTACTGGCTCGCGGTCCAGTTCCACGCCTCGATCGGCGTGCTCGGGGTCGTGTTTTTCTCGGTCGGGTTGCTCCAGACGGCGTCGTTCCTTGCGGCGCCGCGCTTGGCTGAACGGTTCGGGCTCCTGCGCACGATGGTGTTCACGCATCTGCCGTCCAACGTGCTGCTGGCCGCGATCCCGCTCGCCCCCAACCTGGCCGCCGCGATTGCGCTGCTGTTCGGCCGGTACGTGCTCGCGCAGATGGATGTGCCAACGCGCCAGGCCTACGTCATGGCACTGGTTGACCCCGAGGAGCGCACCCCGGCGGCCGCGGTGACCAACACGGCCCGCTACGTCGTCAGGCCGGTTGGCCCTGCACTCGCAGGCATGAGCCAGTCGATCGCGTTCGGTCTGCCGTTCGTCCTCGCCGGCGGCATCAAATCGCTCTACGACCTCGTGCTGTGGCGCTGGTTCCGGGCCGCGCCGCTCCCCCGCGAGACGCCGGCGCCTGTCGAGCGCGTCCCGACGCCAGGAGTGCCGGTGCTCACCAGCGCTGAGGAGGACCGCCCATGATCGTGTGCCTGCGCACCGTCGCCGTGTCGGCTGAAAAACGCCATGATTACCTGGCTTGGATCCGCGCCGGCCGCGCCGTTCGCGAGGCGCACGGGATCCTCGCCGAGCTCGTGCTCGAACCGGCATCCGGCGACGGCGACACCGTCGTGATCACGATCTGGCCGAGCCACGAGGTTTTCAACGCTTGGATTGCCACGCCCGAGCGCGACCAACTCACC
>WNFV01012118.1_pt1 | contig 16178 bp, 18 predicted proteins | sample 5400101 | NCBI WGS metagenome assembly WNFV01 (sample SAMN13153361, study PRJNA577476) | soil metagenome | isolation source: 115 cm soil or saprolite under grassland replicate 1 | place: USA:California | collected 2016-06-15
ACCCCCTTCGGGTTTGCGAGCGAGCCGTAAATGTCGAGATGGCCACGCACGATGGTACTCAGGTCGGTTCCGCTCAGCTCACGGCCTGGACCAGTCGCGCCGGCCAATACCACTCGCCCGCCGCGGCGAGCGATCAGCAAGGCCTGGCGAGCGGCCTCGGACGTACCGGCGAACTCGACTACCACGTCGGCGCCCCGCCCGCCCAGGGCCGCCCTGACCCGCTCGATCGCCTCGTCGCCACGGGCGGCGACGAGCGCGTCCGCCCCCAGGCCTTCCATACGCGCCATTCGCTCTGGGCGCGTGCCCAGGATCACGAGCCGCCCGGCCCCCAGCGCGCGCGCCACCTGGGCGGCCAGCGCCCCAAAGGCGCCGGGCCCGATCACCACGACGCTCTCCCCAGCCTGGAGTCGCCCACGCTCAACCGCGTAGAGCGCGATCCCGATATTGTCCGTGAAAGCGCCTTCGTCCCAGGTGAGCTGGGACGGCAGGGGGTGTAACGCCTTTACCGACACCGCGACGTATTGGGCGAGGCCGCCGGCTACCGTGAAGCCAATGTGAGCGTGGCCCTTGTCGCGTCGTCCATAGCTCTCGCAGAGCTGGTACAGGCCCTCCAGGCAGCGCGCGCAGGACCCACAGCCGACGTGGACCTCCACACCCACCCGGTCGCCCGGTTTAACCTGGTCGACGTTGCGCCCGACGGCCACCACCTGGGCGGCGAATTCGTGGCCCGGGACGTGGGGGAAGCGGGTGCCCGGAAACTGCCCGGCGAAGATCTTCTGATCGGTGGCGCAGATGGTGCTGCTCATCACTCGGAGCAGCGCCTGACCGCCGCCCGGCGCGGGCACCTCCACATCGCCGCGGACCTCGAAGCGATCGGGCTCCTGGCAGACCACCGCCCGCATGGTGTCGGGGACTCGCCGCTCAGGCATGTGATCAGCCGACCGGCGCGCCGCGGCCGGCCCCGATCCGGCTGTAATCGCAGCGACGATGATGGATCGCGCGACTGGACGTGTTCAGACTGTGTCGTCCTCAGTCATTCGGGCGGATCAGGACTTTTAGGGCGCCGTCCACGCGTTGCGCGAAGGTGTGAAGCGCTTCGCCGTAGCGCTCGAGCGGGAAGACGTGGGTGACAAGCGGCTCGACGCGCACGCGGCCGGTCATGATGAGCGGAATGACCTCATCCATCGTGTTGCGGTTGGCACGCACGCCGAACAGGTCGATCTCCTCCAGGACGACCTTCTGGATGGGGAGCGAGACCGGCTCCACGGGGATGCCCGTGAATGAGGCCCGCCCCCCTTTGCCCAGCACGTTCACCGTCTGAAGGACCGAGTCAACGGTCCCACCCGTGTCGATCGCAACGTGGGCGCCCTTGCCGTCCGTCGACCGCCTGATGACCTCGACCGGGTCCTCCTCACGGTAGTTGACCACCTCGAAGCCCATCTGGCGGGCCTTTTCAAGCCGTGCGCCTGAGCCGGTGACGATGACCCGCCCAGCGCCCAGCGCCAGCGCGCAATCGGCGGTCAGCAGGCCCATCGGGCCGGCCCCCACGACGACCGCCACGTCACCGGCATTGATGCCCGGGCGCTTGACGGAGTACAGCGCGATGCTGGCCGTGTCCACCATGGCCCCGACTGACAGCTCCATCTCGTCCGGGATCTTGAAGACTGATTTGATCGAGTGGACGACGTACTGGGCGTCCGCGCCCTGGCTGTAATGGCCGTACTGGTGGTGGATCGGCTCGTTGCCGTAATTGTCGCACAGGTTGTACCGGCCAATCGTGCACATGCGGCAGTAGCCACATCCGGCGTGCGAGGTGCCTGCCACCCGATCGCCCATCTGCCAGCCGAGCTCGGCGGCGCCGGGACCGACCTGCACAATCGTGCCCGACCACTCGTGGCCGGGGATGAACGGATAGCTTCGTGGCCAGCGACCAGGGAACCTGCCCTCGTAGATGTGCAGGTCCGTGCCGCAAATCGCCACCGCGTCGACCTTGCACAGGACCTCCATCGGGCCGGCGCGCGGTGTCGGGACGTCGTCGCGGATCTCATGGTTATGCGGCTTGGTGAGAACCAGCGCCCGCATCGATTCAGGGATCCCGCTATGGGCGGCGACCGGGCGCTTCACTTCGGGTTTCGCACTGATCGCCATGTTCTTCCTCAATAGCTGACCGGCTCGTTCGAGCTAGCCATGATGCGAGCGGGCGTGGTGCCGGCGTCGCGCTGGCGCGGCTGCGCGCCCGGTGGGGTGGCGCCCTCGACGCCCGGCTTGTCTAGATCCAGGAACGCGGCCACGCGGCAGATGCAGCCCTCGCCGCCGATCCAGCGCCAGGGGAAGGCGCCAAGCGTCACGCGCATCCCCGCCACTTCGGCGATCTCGCCGCCGAGGTTCTCCAGCATGCAGACGTTGCTGCGCGCCGTGCGGTAATGGATGTACTCGAAGTCCTTCTCGGGCAGCAGCTCCTCGACGGGCCCCCCGTACATCTGCTCGAACTCCCGAACGAGGTCGGGCCGCATCCAGCGCACTCGGACGTAGAGCGAGTGGTCGATGGATGCGAGGTCGGCGCCGATCCACTTGATCTTCTTCTCGTCGATTAGGTAGTCGACAACCTCCGGGCGCGGGCCGGGGTGGCGATCGAAGTACATGACGTCGTCGCGCGTCGCCTTGGTCCAGTTGTACTTGTCCCACCCCGTGTACAGGACGACGACGTCGCCCTCGCGAATCTCCTCGCTTCTGGGCAGGCAGCCCAGCACGTCGTCCAGGCTGTAGAAGCTCCAGGGCTTGGTGACGGGGCGGAGATCGATCACCAGTCCGGTCCCCACCAGGTCGGCCAGGGGGATCTCGCCCAGGTGCTTACCGCCCTCGGCGTAGTGGATCGGCGCGTCGATATGGGTGCCGGTGTGCATGTTGGTCTTGACCAGGACGGTGCTCTTGCGGTCACGGTGGTGGGTGGTGATGTCGGTCACCTCGATCGACGCGAACTGAGGCCAGGTGGGCATTCGGTCGCCCCACGGCTGGGTCAGGTCGACGATTCTCACGCAGATGCTCCTTGTCGCGGCCGCTCCCTCACGGTCGCGGTACCGATCTCAATCTTCAGTGGCTCCGGTCCAGGGCGCGATGCGTTTCTCGATCTGGCGCGTGATTGTCGTCAGCGCGATCCCGAGCGCCATCACCAGGACGATCGGTACCAACAAATGGTCGGGCTGGAACGAGTTGCTGTAACGAACGATCAGGTAGCCGATGCCTGTGATCGAGGTGAAGAACTCGGCCACGACCATGCCCACCAGCGCTCGTCCCACCGCCAGGCGGAGGCCGGCCGCGATGTAGGGCAGCGCCGATGGGATGACCACGTCAGTCCAGAGCTGGCGCTCGCTGGAGCGAAAGGGTTCGGGGTTGAGTTGAAGGCGTCGACGTACCAGTTGAGGGCGTAGTCGACGATCCGGCTGCGGGCGATCGCGACTCCCAGCGGGATGCCGAGCACCAGCGCGATGCCGAAGCCGTAGGCGAGCACCACCAGGCTGCCCCGCAGATAGGACCACAGCTCCCCGCTGCGAGTCATCTCGAACCCGGCCGAGACGACGGCGGATGGCGGTGCGAACAGGGCCTTGTTCACGCTGCGGCCGTACAGCTCCCACACGCCCAACACGACCGCCAGCGAGAGGAGCCGCACGAACCACCTGAAACCCTCCTCGCGTCGCCGACGGGCCGCGGCCACGGCCCGGCTGCGGTCGATCACCGCGGCTCGGGCTGCTGACGGGTCGATGCCCGGCGTGGGCGAGACCGTTGCGTCGCCGACAGATGTCTGCACCACGGCCCTCACCTCACCCTACCGCGGCCGCGGCCTCGGGCCGCAGCTCCTCCCAGATGTGGCTGCGCAGTTCCGAGAAGCGGTCGGTAGCCCGGGCGGCCTGAATGTTCCGTGGGCGGGGCAGACCGACCTCGAGGATCTCGCGGATGTGGCCGGGGCGAGCCGACAACACGGCGATGCGGTCCCCCAGCACGATCGCCTCGTCGATGCTGTGGGTGATGAAGACCATCGTCTTCTGCTCCTGCTCCAGGATGCGCAGCAGCTCTTCCTGGAGTAGCTCGCGCGTCTGGGCGTCGAGGGCGCCAAAGGGCTCGTCCATCAAGAGCACATCCGGATTCAGGGCCAGGGCCCGCACCAGCCCGGCGCGCTGCTGCATGCCGCCGGACAGCTGATATGGGTACATCTGATCGAAGCCGGATAGGCCAACCAGGTCGAGGTAGGGCCTCAGCCGGATCTCCCAGGTCTCCCGCGACAGGCCGCGCAGCTTCAGTCCATAGGCGGCGTTGTCATACACGGTCTTCCAGGGGAACAGTCCGAAGTGCTGAAAGACCATCGCCACGTGCGGACTCGGTTGGGTGACTGGCTGGCCGTCCAGCAGAACGCGCCCCTCGGAAGGCTGGAGCAGCCCGCCCAGACAGCGCAGCAGCGTCGTCTTGCCGCACCCAGACGGGCCGACGATGCAGATCGTCTCGTTCGGTCGGACTTCGAGATCGAGGTTCTCGAAGGCAACCACGGCGCCGTCGCTGAAGGTCCGTGTAGCGCCTTCCACCCGCATCTTCGGGGAGTTGAGACTTGAGACTCGGGAATTGAGGACTGAGGCCCCGCCCGAAGATTCGGTCATCTCAGCGAGCCTTTCTCAATTCGGCTAGTACCAGCGGGGATCGCCACTCCAAGGGCCGCCGTTTCGCCTGATCGCCTCCTCGACGATCGAGCGCTCGACAATCTGCTCATACGTCGGCTTGCTCTCCGGCTTGACGATGCCGACCTCGGCCTCCTTGTCGATGGTGTACAGGATTAGGTCGCGCGGCATCCCATCGTTGACGCTCCAGATGCCACCTTTGACCAGGTCGGCATAGGCCTTGTCGACCTCCTCGGGCTTGCGCTTCGTCTCGTCGACCGCGATCCGCTTCGTCTCGGTCGGGTTCAGATACATGAACCGCTGCGCCTTGATCACCGCGGTCATGAACCGGGTCAACGCCTCGCGCTTGTTCTTGATGTTGTCCTCTGTCGCGACGAAGGCCGAGTACCACCAGTTGGGGACCAGCTCCCACATCTGTGCTAGGTTGACCAGGTCAGACTTGGCGCCCGTGGCGGCGTAGTACTGGTCGATGTGGAGCGTCGTGGCGTCGACCTGGCCGTTGACCAGGGCAGGGACGCGGTTGGCCGTGCTGATCGTGATGTACTCGACGTCATTTGGCGTAAGTCCGGCGGTCTGGAGGACGAGCCGGGCCATCACCTCGTTGAAGCCACCCACCTCCTGAATGCCGATCTTGCGGCCCTTCAAGTCCCTGGCCGTTTTGATGTCCGGCCCCGTCGTCAGGACCACGCTCAGCTTGGGGGCATAGGTCCCGATCGCCTTGACCGGCGCGGTCTGCTGGATCGCCGCGAACAGCGGGTCTGAGCTGGTCGCTACCACGTCCAGGCCGCCCGATATGCCACCTCGCAGGGCGCCGACGCCGCCTTCGAAGCTCTTGATCTCGACTTCCAGGCCGACCTCGTCGAAGAAGCCCATCGCGTTGGCGATGTACGGTGGCAAGTGCACCATGCTCGGTGGCGTTACCGCCCCTCCGAACACGAGTTTCATCCTGTCGGGCGGATTGACGGCCGGCTTGGGTGCCATCGGAGTGGCCATCGCGACCGGGCTGGCGGCCGGCGAGGCGGCCGGACTGGCAGCTGGCAAGGCGGCTGGGCTCGCGACGGGCGCGGCCGGCTTTGGCGCCTCGGTGGGCTTGGCGGGAGCGACGGTCGGCGCCGCGGGAGCAGCCCCGCCGCACGCCGCGGCGAACAGGCTGAGGGCGACCAGAGCGCCGAGGCGGCGCGCAAGGCGTGAGGCTGCGAGCGGTCTCATCGGGGGGTGCTCCTTTCGACGGTCGACGTAAGGCTTCCGAGCGTCTCCGGCTGGGACACTCTAGTCCTTGGTTTGAAGCTCGGCTCGGCGGTAGGCGGCGGCGCGCTCGAACGCCGCACGACCAGATCGACTGACAGCGTTACCTGAACGGGCTGCTCGGCCGGCGCGAGCGATCCGCCAAGCCGCTGGATCAAGATCTCGGTGGCAAGCCGGCCCATCGGCTTGAGCGGGACCCGCACGGTCGTCAGGGCCGGCTCGATCCAGCCCACTGGCGGGATGTCGTCGTAGCCAACAACCGACAGGTCGTCTGGGACTCGCAGGCCAGCGGCCCGCGCGGCCGCCACAGCGCCCAGCGCGGCGAAGTCATTGGCGACGAAGATGGCCGTGGGGAGACGGTCGGCAGGCAGCGTCAGCAGGCGGGCCATGCCCCGCTCGCCGGCCGCCTCGGTCAGACCGGCCTCGGATATCAGCGTCTCGTCCACCGCCAGGCCATGCTCGGCCATCGCATCTCGGAAGCCGGCCAGACGAGTCGCGGTAGTGCTGATGTCGCCCGCCCCGGCGAGATGGGCGATCCGCCGGTGGCCCAGCGCCACCAGATGGGCCACGGCCAGCCGGGCTCCCTGGCGGTCGTCCGGCACTACCCAGCAATCCTCGGAGGCGTCGCGCCGACGGTTCAGCAGGACGTATGGCATGCCGCGGTCGCGCAATTCGTCGATGAACGGGTCGTCGCGGTGGGCAGTGGCGAGCAGTAGGCCATCCACGTGCCCCTCGCCAAGCATCCGCAGGTGCTGCCCCAACCGAGCGGGGCTGTCGTCCGTGTTGCACAGGATGACGTTGTAGCCGGCCGCTCCAGCGGCGTCCTCGACCGCCCGGAAGAGCACCGAGAAGACCGGGTTGGTGATGTCCGGAATCAGCATCCCCAGGATCTGGGTGCGCTGGATCTTGAGCGACCGGGCGAGTCGGTTCGGCCGATAGCCGGTCGCGGCGGCCAGCTGAAGGATGCGCGCGCGGGTCGTCTGCGAGAGTCGGGCAGTTGGGTCACCGCTCAGGACGCGCGAGACGGTAGATGGGTGGACGCCCACCTGGCGAGCCAGATCGCGCAGCCTTATCGACAGCATACGGTCGCCTTAGCATAGCGTGCGCAATCGTTTGCAGCAACTCAGGCGGCCGCGGTGGTGGTACTGTGTTTGATCGGATTCGAGAGCTCGCTGCCGCCGGAGGCTGTTGGGCAGCATGGCGAGCACGTCAAACAGTGCCGCGCCACGGCCTCGGGTGCTCGGCCAACGAACGATGGAGGAGAGGACGTCGCCGGCTATCCAGGCTGGCGGGTACTGGGGCAGGCGCCGGCCAACCTGCGCCATGCCGCGCTCGCCTTCGGCGTGCCGCTCAACGAGCTGGTGCCTAGTGTCGCTCGGCTGATGGGCGAGCGTGTGCCCCCCGACATGGTCCCTACCGGCCCGGTCAAGGAGGTGGTCCGGACCGGATCTGAGGTCGACATCGCCGAGCTGCCGGCCCACGTTGCCGGCGCGCGCGACGCCGGACCGTTCATCGCCTCGGGCCTGGCTGTCACCAGGGACCCGGACAGCGGGCGGCGCAACGTTAGCTTCCATCGTCTTCAGGTGAAGGGGTCGAGGAAAACGGGCGCCCTGTTCATGCCGCGCCATACCTTCCGCAACTTCCAGAAGTACGAGACGGACGGCGAGCCGATGCCGATCGCGATCTTCATCGGCCACCATCCGCGCTACTACATGGCGGCCGCGACCACCGGGCCGTACGGAATGGACGAGTTCGAAGTGGCGGGCGCCTACCTGGGCGAGCCGGTCCGGCTCGTCAAGTGCGAGACTGTCGACCTGGAAGTTCCCGCCGATGCCGAGATCGTCCTGGAGGGCCAAGTGCTGGCGGGAGTGCGTGAGGAGGAGGGCCCCTTCTCGGAGTTCGCCGACTACTACGTGGCCGGGGCGGGCAAGAACCCAGTGATCGAGTACACGGCGATGACCATGCGCCGAGAGGCTATCTTTAAGGCGATCCAGAATGGGTCCGAGGTGGAGGGCTGCGTCTTTCATCGAGTCCCGATGGCGGCGACGCTCTACCGACGGCTCAGCTCGGTGGCCGGATTTGTCCAGCTCCACGACGTGCGGATCTTGCCCGGCATCCTCGGCCTGGTCGTGCAGATGACCCCCCGCTTCCACGGCGAGGCGAAGCAGGTGCTCCTGGCCGCGTTGGCGTCCGAGTATCTGCACCCCAAGATCGCCATCGCGGTTGACGAGGACGTCGACATCTACCAGGACTGGGAGATCCTGTGGTCACTCACGACGCGGGTGGACCCTGAGCGGGATGTGGCCGTGATCGGGGGTCTTCGCGGGCACGCCATGGACCCCAGCCTGCTCGAGCTCGGGGAGCCGGGCACGGCCGCCTGGCAGCGGTTGGGCGGGAAGATCGTCGTCGACGCCACGGGCCCGCCCACCAGCGTGCCGGACGAACGAGCGGTGTTCGAACGCGTCAAGCCGCTGAACAACGAAGAGATCCGGCTCGAGGATTTCCTGGCCGAGCCCGTGGCGATCGACGACAGACGATAGACGACAAGTACGCCGCCATGTCCGTGCTTCTGGGCTCCCGATCGGCCCGAGTGATCGACTGTCACAGCCACCTGGCCCCGCCAGGCTGGCGGGTGCCCAGCGCGCCGGCCAGCCTGCACGACGTCGAGGGAGTCCTCGACGAGCAGGACCGAGCCGGCGTGGACACAGCCGTCTTCGGCAACAACTGGATCCGGGTCCCGGAAGGCCGGCCGGCCCTGGACCTCATCCGCACCTATAACGACTTCGCCGCCGAGCTCACGGCGCGCCATCAGGGCCGGTTGCGGGGTCTCGCCTCGGCCGTTCCCTTCGGCCAGGACGAGCATCTGCGGGAGCTGGAGCGCGCCGTTCGCGAGCTGGGGCTAGCGGGAGTCATGATCAACTCCAGCGTGGAAGGCGAGTACCTTGATTCCCCGCGCGCCATCCCCTTCCTGGAGTTGGTGGTCACGCTGGACGTCCCGGTCTTCGTACATCCGCCGCGGGTCACGATCGGCGCGGAGAAGATGGAGATCTTCCGCCTGCCGGAGATGGTCGGACGGCCGTTCGATACGACCCTGAGCGTGGCCCGCTTCATCCTCATGGGCGGCTTCGAGCGCTTCCCGAGCCTCAAGCTGGTCCTGGCCCACATGGGCGGCGCGGTCTCGCTCCTGCCCGGACGGCTCGACTTTGGCTACGAGCTGCGGCACGACGCCGCCTTTGGGCCGTGGGAGCCGGACGTGCTCTCGGCGCCGCCCTCGGAGCACATCGGCCGGCTGTATCTTGACTCGATGGGCTTTCACGCCCCGGCGGTGCTGTGCTGCGTCCAAACGGTGGGCGCCGACCACGTGGTGATGGGCAGCGACTTCCCGCCCGTCCACGTGCCGCTCAGTCGGACCGTGGAGCTGGTGCGGCAGCTGCCGCTGTCGGTGGCTGACCGAGCGGCGATCCTCGGGGGTAACGCCGCCCGCCTGCTGCGACTGGGGGCTGATGACTGACGACGCCTGCGTTCAGATCGAAGGGTTCACCAATATCGTGGACGGACGACTCACCCACATTGAGCACCGACGTTGGCGGGCTAATCGGGGAGGCCGAGCAGTCCAGCCACGGAGATGTCCTCGTCCACCTCGGGCCAGTGGATGCCGATCCCGGAGCCGATCAGCTCCCACTGCTCTCGCTGTTTCGGTGTGGCGTTCCGCAGTCGCGGAAACCACTCCAGTGGCACGGTAAGAGAACGGCCATCCTGGAGGTGGACCACGAGAGCATCAGGCGGGAATTCGATAGCGCGCGCGCGGGCACTCGGGGGGCTAACGACCGAGATGTTCATGCCACCGCTCCAAAAAAGTAGCCCGGTGCTCGGCGGCGAGCTCTCGGACCCGCCGCAGTTCTGCCGGATTCAGGTTAGATGCGTAGGCGAACCCGATAGGTTCCAGCCAGACCTTCGCCAGGCCGCCACCGCGCCGCACGTGGACGTGAGGCGATTCCTGGCCCTCGTTGCTGAAAAAGAAGAACCGGTAACCCTCGGCCACGAGGAGGGTCGGCATGATCCAGTGCGCAGTCTAACACGGCGGCGGAAGGATGGCACGCTACTCTGCGCGACGAGCAATGAGGCATCAAGAACGAGGAATGGGGAGTGAGAGACGTTCGGATTGCCTATACTAGGCGGCTCGAGGGAGCTCGAGGGCGAAGGCTGGATGGGAGGAGTCGATGGCTCGTATCTCTTACGTGGACGGCTCGACGATCGACGATCCGGAGGTCCGAGCGTTCATCGAGGAGGCCGAGACGGTTGGGACGCCGCGGCCGGAGGTCCAGTTGATCCGAGCCCACGTGCCGGGTGTGATCAGGAGCTTCGTCTACACCTGGAAGAACGTCTTCAAGGGCGGGATCGTCGACCACGACCTCAAAGAGCTGCTGCGGCTGCGCGTGGCGCGGACGCTGGACTGCGCGTATTGAGCGGTCCAGCGCTCTGTCCGGTCAGGACAGCAAGCCGTGCCGGAGGACCGGCTAGCCGAGCTAGACAATTACCAGACGTCAGCCCTGTTCAGCGGCCGTGAGCGGGCCGCGCTGCGGTACGCGGACGCGATCACCTGGGATCCCAGCCAGGCCGACGACGCGTTGTGGGCCGAGCTGAAGAAGCACTTCAGCGAGCCTGAGCTCGTCGAAATCGGTTACCTGGTCGGCGTGTTCTGCGGCGGCCAGCGCTGGATCCACACGCTCCAGGTCCACCACGGCGACGTCGAGGTGAAATCGAAGACCGGCTACCGTCCAGAACTCCGCGAGGCCAAAGGATAGAGGCGGGTCCGCTCCAGGCGGACCCGCCTCTATTCGGCGCTAGGCCGGCAGTCTATCAGCGCTGATAGACCGCGTAAAAGCCCATCCGGGTGATGGTCGCCGAGGTGTAGTTCGGCCCGGGGTCCGGGGCCTGCTTCGTGGTCGGCTGCCACGTGCTAGAGGACTGGTCGAGGCTGGCGATGACGAAGCTCGCCTCGTTCAGCCCGGCCGCGTCGGCGTCGGTATAGTGGATGCCCAGGTTGACCTCGGCCGGCAGGTCGGCCAGACCGCCGCCCCCGCAGTCCTCGGCTATCAGCTCGAAGACGAGCGTGTCCACGAGCCGCCCTGGTACCGCCGGCACTGAGGACGGATCGACGGGGCGAATCGTGATCCTGATCGACCGGAACATGCTCCCGAAAACCCTGACAGCGATCGGTCGCGGGTTGTCGGTCGAGAAGACCGACTCCTGGCCCGGTGTCGAGCACGCTGGAGGGGCTGGACGAGCCACGGTGACCACCCGAGGTGGCGCTGGAGCAGCCTCCTCATTTTCATTCCGGTTGTGGTTGCGATTGTGGTGGCGATGACCGTCGTTGCCGTTGTGGTGGCGGCGATTCCCGTTCCCGTTCCCGCGGTGGCGGCCATGATTGCCGTTGCCCTGTTCGACGGACGCGAACGCCGGTCCGCCGCTCGATGACGGGCTCATGCCTTGAATCAACAATGGGGACGCCGCCATCACGAGGATCGTGATGGCTACCAGGACCGCGCGAGCCGCAGTCATATGCGTCGCACCTCCCTCAACGTGCTCAAAATGAGCAACTTGTGACCTAAAGATAGCAAGAATCGGGCCACTTGCCAATAAAGCCGATCCTGTCAGGACAGGCGTGGCCTTAGGCGTTCAGCGGGCGTGCCCCTCTCCCTCGAGGGAGAGGGGTTGGGAACAAGTGGCGCTTCGCGGGCTGAGGGGGCTGCTCCTCCCCGCCGAGCGCGAAAGCTGGCCGCGCGGAATTCTTCAGGCCACGGCGCCGGGTGCAGCGAGGCGCCGCGAGGTGAAGGGACTGCCGCTAGGAGCGGGAGCAGAGTTAGCTCTGAGCGTTAGCGATGGTGGTTGGCGTTGGTGTGCTGGTTGCCGTTCCCGTGATGACTAGCTGTTGTCGTTGCCGTTGGCGTTGGCGTGCACGCTGGTGTTGCCGTTCCCATTCCCGTTGGCGTGCACGCTGCTGTTGCCGTTCCCATTCCCGTTGGCGTGCACGCTGGCGTTGCCGTTCCCATTCCCGTTGGCGTGCACGCTGGCGTTGCCGTTGCCTCGCTCCGGGTGGCGCTTCTTTCCGCCCGCCACAGCCGCGTAGGCGGCCGAGTCGCTCGAGGGAATGTCGCGCTGCTCGACGAACAACGGCAAGGCCGCCGAAACGAGGATGGCGACGGCCAGGAGTACCGCCCGCAGCGCCGCGATGAGCTTCATTGACGGGGCCTCCCCGATAGGTGTATCGGCACGACCATACACCAAAGCGACCCGGGCGCGAAAGTATGAGTGTCACGATCAGCGAGCAGCGAGTGACCATCCGACTCGCGACTCGCGCATCACCCCTTGACCGCCCCCGCCGCCAGTCCCTGGACGATGAACTTGCTGGCGAGTGAGTAGAGCACCATGACCGGTATCGCCGCCAGCACCGAGCCGGCCATCATCGGTCCCCACAGGTAGATGTCGCCGCGGATCAGCCCGGCCAGGCCGACGGGGAGCGTGCGGTACGAGGCCGAGGTGATGAACACCAGGGCGTAGAGGAACTCGTTCCAGGCGAGTGTGAACGTGAAGACGGCCGCGGCGACCAGTCCGGGCGCCGCCATCGGCAGCAGCACCAGCCGCAGCGCCTGGACGCGGGTGGCGCCGTCGATCATCGCCGCCTCCTCCATCTCGGGTGGGATGCCCTTGAAGTAGCCGATCAGCATCCAGGTGCAGAAAGGGATCGCAAAGGTCTGATAGGTGATGACCAGCGAGAGCAGGCTGTTGAGCAGGCCCAGTCGCTGCATCAGGATGAACAGCGGGACGAACAGCAGCCCGGCCGGGATCAGGTAGACAAACAGGATCGAACGGGCGAAAGCCGTCCGCCCGGGGAAACGCAGGCGGACCAGGCTGTAGGCGGCCAGCGAGGCCATCACCGTCGTCAGAACGGTAGTCAAAAGCGCGACAGTGATCGAGTTGCGGAGAAACTCGCCGAAGCGCCACTTCTCGATGGCCTGCTCGAACTGGGCGAGGGTGAGCTTGGTCGGAAAGAAGGTCACCGTGGTCCCGTACATCTCGGCGTTCTCGGAAATGGAGGAGCGCAGCATCCAATACAGCGGTATCATGACCACGAGCAGGTAGAAGCCGACGGTACTGTAGACGGCGACCGACTTGGGGCTGAGGCGAGCGGCGCCGACCTTCATGAGGTCTCCTCGCCCCGGTCTTGCAGGTAGCGGGTCAGCAGCACGATCAGCGAGGCGAAGACCGGCATCGCCATCAGCGCCGCCGTCGACGCCTCCCCGATGCGCCCGTTTCTGATCCCCTGGTCGTAGATCAGCATGGTAAACACCTCGGTCGCGTTCGACGGCCCGCCACGGGTCATGATGAAGACGATGTCGAACGTATTCGCCGTCCAGATAAGTGAAAGCATCACCGTCACCAGCATCACGTGTCGGAGCCCGGGCAAGGTGATGTGCCGGAAGCGCTGCAGCGCGCTTGCGCCATCGACCTCGGCCGCCTCGTACTGCTCGGAAGGGATCGCCTGCATCCCGGCCAGGTAGGCGATCCCGAAGAACGGGAACCCCTTCCAGACCACCACGCTGAGCACGGCTGGCATCGCCCAGCGGACATCTCCCAACCAGGAAATCGGGGAGTCGATCAACCCCAGGTTCAGCAAGAACCAGTTGAACAGGCCGTTCTGGTCGTCGTACAACCACCGCCAGATCAGGCCGGCCACGAAGCTCGGGACTGTCCAGGGCAGGAACAACAGGGCCCGAACTATGGTCCGGCCGACGAACTGCTCGTTGAGTGCCAGGGCCATCGTCATCCCGACGAACGCCTTGATCGAGACACCCACGACCGCCAGGAGCACGGTGTTCAAGATCATCTGGCCGAAGTCCGGCCACCGCGCCAGCCACTGCAGGTTCGCCAATCCTGTGAAATGCTCGACCTGGCCGATCACCTTGTCGGTGAACGAGAGATAGATGGCCCAGGTGGCCGGATAGGCGATCAACCCGATGATGAAGAAGAAGGCGGGCACGAGCATGGCGTAGCCGAGCACCCACTCCTTCTGCCGCGCGGTGAGCTCGCGGTAGCGGACCCGACGCGCTCGCCGCGCTACCGCCGTCCTAACGCTCATCGGCCCTCCCCGCAGTAGCGAGTAGTGAGTAGTGAGTCGCGAGTACGACCGGCGACTCGTGACTCGTTACTTGTACTTGCTCATGACGTCCTCGACCACCTTGGCGAGCTCGTCCTGGGCCTGTTCGGGCGACCATTTGTCGACGACCATCCGAGTGGCGGCGTTGATCAAAGGCGTGCGCGAGACCAGTTCAGAGTAGGCTGGAGTTGACTCGCCGGGGTGGCCCTGCAAGATGCCCGTCTTGGCGGCGTCGAGGAATCCCTTCCGCTGCGGGTTCTTCCACACCTCGTGGTCCTCCATCCCCGCGACCGCTGGCGCGGGGAAGGCCAGCTGGATCCACTTGCGGTAGACCTCATTGCTGTACAGGCGGCGCATCAGGTCCTTCGCCAGGTCGATCTTCTTCTGGTTGCCCGTGTTAAGGATCGCGAAGCCGTCGCGGACGTAAGCCTGGTTGAACTGGCCCTTTGGCCCCCCTGGCGCCGCCGACACCCCGATCTTGGGCAGCATGTCCGGCTTGTTGTTTCGGAACCAGACCAACGGGCTGGCCGGGTTGTGGATGAAGATGACCTTCTCGTCCTGAAGGGCCGTGTTGTTGCTGGCGTTGTCCCATCCGGTCACGCCCGGCGGATATACCCCCATGTCCCAGCTCTTCTTGAGCGCGTTGAGGAACGCCAGCATCTCGGGCGTCTTGACGTTGGGAGTCTTGCTGTCCTCCTTCACCAGCGAGGCCCCATAGCTGAGCATCATGCAGAAGAAGGTGTTCTCGGAGTCGGTACCTGCCTTGTTGAACTGGAACCCGATGCCGTACAGGTTTGGCGGCTTCTGGAGCTTCTGGGCCACCTCAAACAACTCGTCCCACGTCTTGGGGGACTCCTTGTAGCCGCCTTCGTCGAGGATATCCTTGCGATACAGGATCAGGCTGGTATCGATCGAGTACGGCAGCGCGTACTGCTTGCCGTTCCGGGTGACGATCCGCTCGCCTGGCTTGTAGAAGCCGTTCCACTGCTTGGCGAACTCCGCATACAGATCGCTCACGTCGAGATAGATCCCGGCCGGGTAGAACAGGGTGAAGCGGACGTCCGCTACTTGTGAGATATCCGGAAGCTGTTTGGACTCGACCGCCGCCTGCAGCTTCTGCTGGACGTTGTCGCCCGTCTCGCGGGTGATCTCGACCTCGACGCCCTTGCCCTTGGCCCACTTCTCGATCTCTTCGGTCTGGTAGTCATCGGACTCGGGGGCGAAGGTCGCGTCGGTCCAGATCGTCAGTTTCTCCGAGCCGCCAAAACCCGGCAGCACCCCACAGGCGGCGAGGGTCGGAGCCAGCGCCACCGCGCCTGCGGTCAACACCGTCGCTCGAAGCAGCTCACGCCGGGTCAGCCTCGACTGCAGCAACTCACCAACCATGTCCGCTCCTCCCTGATCGATCCAGAGGATCGAGATTCGAGATCGCGGCAGCGCCCGAACGAGTTACGGCCGGCAGCGGCCGCCCGCGCGCGTACTGCGTGCGCCCTGGCGGGCAACTGCCGGAGTCAGCCAACGCTGGTGCGACCATCAACGCTTCCTGCACGGTCGCTGAGCCAGGCCCGCGCGCCTCGCCCCCAGCGGCAAGGCGGACCGTCGAAACGGCGGTGGCTACGCCAGTATAGCCCGGCGGTGGCGGCGTGGCTAGGGGAGCCTGACCGCTGGGTGTGCTTCAAAGTCGTGTGCGGGGCACCCCGCCCTCCCCCCGCGAAGCCCCCTCACCCCAGCCTCTCTCCCTCCGAGGGGAGAGGGGCTGGGGGTGAGGGCTTTGTGGGCTCGCTCCGCTTGCGCCTCGGGCGCCGGTCACCTACCTTTGGAGCGTGCGAACTCGGACATCCTGGGGTAAGGACGAGCGATGCACGAGAGCCACGTGAGCCGTCGACTGTTCCTGAGACGTGCCGCCAGCATGCCGCTTGGCCTCATTGTGGCGCTGCCGCTGCTCGAGGCGTGTCAGCCAGCCGCGCCACCCGCGCCGACCGCTCTGCCCAAGCTGGCTGAGGCGAAGCCCGTCGAAGCTGCCAAACAGGCCCTGCCTGCCTCAGGGCAGCCCGTGGCCACCCAGACGGCGCCAGCCGCCGCACTGGCCGGCGCGCCGAAGCGTGGTGGTC